>MDTG01082211.1_pt1 | contig 13284 bp, 14 predicted proteins | sample 811421 | NCBI WGS metagenome assembly MDTG01 (sample SAMN05326645, study PRJNA326480) | marine metagenome | isolation source: seawater | place: Pacific Ocean: South East | collected 2011 | reverse complement strand
TGTGAAACTCCAATTGCAGCTCCAGCAAAAAGAAGTCCTGGACCTAGCCTTTTAAATTTATTCATTTTTTAATTTTTCGGCTAATATTTTTTTTGCACGTAGAATTTTTACCTTGATAGTATTTAGGGGTTGATCCATAATTTTACTTATAGCCTTGTAGCTTTTATCCTCAAAAAAACGAAGTTGTAAAATTTGTCGGTATTCATTTTTTAAACTCCTAATAGTAAGAAGAACTTCGTCAAGACTCTGATGAATGATCATTTCCTCTTCTGGACTTGGACCAGAATCAATAAAAATATTGGAAGAAGCTTCATCAATTACTTCAGACTTAAATATTTTTCCTTTTTCTTTTCTTAATTGATCAATATGAAGATTTTTGGATATTGTTATTAGCCATGTTTTAAATTTATATTCTGAATTAAAAGACACGAGCTTATCAAAAGCCTTGGCAAAAGTTCTAATTGAAAGTTCTTCAGCAATTTTTTTATTTCCAACTCTTTTTAATTGGAAATTATACAAATACTCCCAATTTTTGTTAAATAAAATGTTGAAGGCTTTTTGATCATTTTGTTTGGCTTTAAGAATTAAATCTTTTTCCCTCATATTTAAATTACTATTAAATAATATTAATTCGATTGAGGATCTACAATATCACATTTTTGATCTTTAGGAATTTTACCACACAGACCACAAGGTTCATTTTCTTTATTCAAAAAAGGGTTTTGACTTGCACAAGTTCCTGCAAACTCCCCATTTTTTTTACCCCATATTTTTATAGCTATTCCAGCAAAGCATAGGCCTAAAAAAAAACACGTTAAAAGGAATAATTTCATGTTACAAATATATAAAATCAAATCATTATGATTTATAATTTAAGTATACTATTAAAAAAGTGTAATTTTAAAAGTATAATTTTAAAGATGACCTATAAATTTAGTTTATTGGTGTTATTTTATTCATTAATAATAAACTTCCAAGCCTGTAATTTTATCGATACACGACAAGTTTCACAAAATGAGATTAAAAAAGCTTCTCAATGGTCCAAAACCGATCAAGTCCCTTCATATAATGAATGTGAAAAATTCAAAACATTAGAAGATCAAAAAAAATGTTTTCAAGAAAAATTAGTTGATTTAATTTATTCAGGTCTAACAAATAAACAGTTGGAATCTAAAGAGGAGGTTAATTCAGAATTAATAATTCAAATAAAAATAAATGAAAATGGTAATTTTAGTTTAGACTCTATAGTTGACCCATATAATATAATTGGAAAAATTCCTAAATTAAAAAAATATATAAATGAAACAATTCAAAATTTGCCTGATGCAATGCCTGCGATTAAAACTAATGTTGGAATGTTTGTTAATGTAAAATTTTCTTTACCCATCAAAATCATATCAAATAAATTAAGATGATAAATGAAGAATTAATTATTCTTGGTATTGATCCAGGAACAACCATTATGGGATTCGGAGTAATTAAGGTTTCTTTTAATAAAATGCATCTGCTAGAATTAAACGAACTTCAATTAAAAAAAGAAAAGAATCATTATACAAAACTTAAATTAATATTTGAGAGAACACTAAATTTAATAGATAATTATCACCCTGACGAACTTGCTATTGAAGCTCCTTTTTTTGGAAAAAATGTTCAATCAATGCTAAAGCTGGGTAGAGCACAGGGCGTTGCAATATCTGCAGGTTTATCAAGACAATTGGTCATAGCAGAGTATTCTCCAAAAAAAATAAAAATGTCCATAACTGGAAATGGAAACGCATCTAAGGAACAAGTTGCCAAAATGCTTCAAAATATTTTTAAAATTAAGTCATTACCAAAAAACTTAGACTCTACCGATGGATTAGCTGCTGCAGTATGTCATTTTTATAATAGAGGATCAATTGATCCCAAAAAAAAATATTCAAGTTGGTCGTCATTCATAAGTCAAAACCCATTAAAAATAAAATAGTACCAAAATAAATGGCAGGCGTATATTTTCACTTTCCTTTTTGCAAACAAGCTTGTACTTATTGCAACTTTCATTTTTCCACATCTTTAACCAAAAAAAATTTAATAATTAGATCAATGTTAAAGGAGCTTAAATTGAGAAAAGACTTCTTTAATAACGATATAGTAGATAGCATTTATTTTGGAGGGGGAACACCATCATTAATAGACGCTAATTTAATTGGAGAATTTATTTTATGTGTAAAAGAAAACTTTAAAGTTTCTGATGACATAGAGATTACCTTAGAATTAAATCCCGATGATTCATCAATAAAATATTTAACAAGCTTAAAAGAAAATCAGGTTAATAGATTGAGTATTGGAATTCAGTCTTTTAATCAAGAAGATCTTTTTTTAATGAATAGATCTCATACCGCCAATCAATCCTATGACACCATAAAAATGGTAAAAGATCTTTATGATAATTTTTCTTTGGATTTAATTTATGGAATACCTAATAGTAACATTGATAAATGGAAATTTAATTTAAATGAGGCATTATCATTTGACCCACCCCATATTTCTTCTTATGCATTAACTGTTGAGAACAAAACTATTTTAAAAAAACAAATTTTATCTAGAGAATTAATTCCCCTTGGAGAGTTAGATGTTGAAAAACAATATTGGTACATGACAAATTATTTAGAAGAGATTAACTATAATAATTATGAATTTTCAAATTTTTCAAAACCTGGATATTATTCAAAAAATAACCTAGGATATTGGGGTGGAAGAGCATATCTGGGAATTGGTCCATCTGCGCATAGTTTCGATGGAAATATGACAAGAAGCTGGAATGTAAGTCAAAATACGTCTTATTTAAACTCCGTAAAGAAAAATTATTTGCCTTTATCAAAGGAGTTACTTAGTTTAAAAGATAGATTTAATGAATTAATAATGACAGGCTTAAGAACTTCTTCGGGGGTTTCAACCAAAGAAATCAAGGATAAAATTGGAGAAAAGTTTGTGTATTATTTAGAGGAAAATGCTAAAAAAAGAGTTTTATCTAAAGACTTATATTGGGATGGGGATTATCTCCATGTTTCAAAAAAATCTAAGTTTTTGTCGGATGGAATAGCTTCTGATCTTTTTTTGATAAATCTTTAATTCAATTTATATTAAAAAACTCTGCAAAGTTTTTATGAAAATAAGGAATAGTTTCAATACCCTTGAAAAAATTAAAAACTCCAAAATGTTCATTTGGAGAATGAATAGAATCACTATCAAGTCCAAAACCCATTAAAATTGTCTTACACCCAAGTACTTCCTCAAACATAGGAACAATTGGAATACTTCCCCCATCTCTAACTGAGTAAGGAGCCTTACCAAAACTTTTTTTGTATGCTAGATGAGCTGCCTTATATGCAATACTATTAGTTGGAGTTACATAAGCTTGTCCACCATGATGTGTTTTAATATCTACATTGACAGAGTCTGGTGCAATGCTTTTAAAATGTTTTATAAATAATTCACTAATTTTTTTCCAGTTTTGATTTGGAACTAACCGCATAGAGATTTTTGCGCTGGCTTCACTTGGTATAACTGTTTTTGCACCTTCACCTGAATACCCGCCCCAGATACCATTTACATCTAGTGTTGGACGAATAGATTTTCTCTCAGGAGTAGTAAAACCTTTTTCTCCATATACCGAATCGATACTGAGTGACTTCTTAAATAATTCTAAATCAAATGGAACTTTTGACATTTCTTCCCTTTCTGAATCACTAACATCTAGTATATCGTCATAAAAACCAGGTATTGTAATTTTATTGTTTTCATCTTTTAAAGAGCTAATCATTTGACACAGCAAATTAATAGGGTTTGCAACTGTACCTCCATATAAGCCTGAATGTAAATCTCGATTAGGTCCAGTTAACTTGACTTCCATATAACTCAAGCCTCTCAATCCAGTTGTTATTGATGGTTGATCATTATTTAGAATTCCAGTATCAGAAATTAAAATAACATCTGATTTTAATTTTTTTTGATTTTGTCTAACAAAAAATTCTAAGTTGCTGCTTCCAACCTCTTCTTCTCCTTCTATCATAAGTTTGACATTACATGGAAGTTCATTTTTTGAAATCATTATTTCCAAAGCTTTAATATGCATAAATGTTTGCCCTTTATCATCACATGCACCTCTAGCATATATTGCACCCTCAGGATGATTTTTTGTTCTTTTTATTACTGGTTCAAAAGGGGGATTATCCCACAGATTTAATGGATCAGGTGGTTGAACATCATAATGGCCGTAGACTAAAATAGTCGGAAGGTTTTCATCAATTATTTTTTCACCATATACAATAGGATGTCCATTGGTTTCAATAATTTCGACATTTTCACAACCAGTTTTAGAAATGGAATTTGACAACCATTTTGCTGCCTTTCTGACAGAATTTTTGTAGTTGGTATCAGCACTAATTGAAGGGATTTTTAGAAAGTCAATTAGTTCATTGAGGTATTTTTCTTTCTTACTGTTAGACAATAAATACATTAGTATTATTTTATTTTGTAAAAATAGTAAATCATAATAATGATATCTACCATCTCTAATGTTTTTTATAAAACTTGATTATATTTGTTGGCCCATAAATTTTTCGCGGGTGTGGTGAAATTGGTAGACACGCTAGACTTAGGATCTAGTGCTTCACGGCTTGGGGGGTCGAGTCCCTTCACCCGCACACTGCTAACCTCAACATTTTGTTGAGGTTTTTTTTATATTTAATTAAATGGTTCCTTTTACATTAATAATATTCATTAATTCTGTTCTGTTTGCTATTGCATTTGTTATGAATGAAGAAAATTCTAAGATCTTGTTGGCTGGTTATAATAATATGTTAGAGAAAGAGAGGAAAAAGTTTGGTATAAAAAATTATCTTAAATTCTTAAGAATTTTTTAATATTTATATGTGTTAAATCAACTATAATTTTTGGATTAATTTTCTTCTTTGTCAATAATTGAATAGTAGGAATTTACAACTTATTTTTTTTATTAGCCGCGCTAATATTTGGAATATTTTAGAGCAAAAGATATAAAAGATAGATAATAATTATCTTTTAAATTTAAATTTCATAAGCTGAATGTCATCTAAACCTTCATCATCAAATGGGTATTCCATTTGATCTTGAATATTGTAAAGTGAGATTAAAATAAATTCACTTAAAACAACTACAAAATATGTTAGATAAATTGAGTCTTGACCAGCTCCCATTTTATGAATTATTGTAGGAGTGTAAACTAAGGGAAAAAGATATATGAAAATCAGACAATATGCTTTTAGGCTAATAGGTGTTCTATGTAGATAAATTGCAATCAAATTATCTTGACCATCACTAACATCTCTCAAAAAACGAATCGCTTTTTGTCTAATACCACCAGATATATCTTCTTCGTTTATTTTAAAAAAATTGAAAATGGATTCTGTGTTTGAATCAATTTTTTTTAGATCAATTTCTGGCTTCGAGAGTTCTTTCAAAAAATCATTTTCTAATTTTTTGGTAAGATTAGATAATTCTTTTAGTTTTTCATCTGTAAGTTTACTCATTTTGAGATAGTGTTGAATTGTTCTCAAATTACTTCTAAATTGACTGAGGTGTTCAAGAGCCTTTTCTCTTCTTCTAAAGGCTGATCTTATACAAAAAACTAAAGGAAAAATTATTGCAATACTTATTAGGGTTAAATCGATATCGTAATCTATCTGATATTTGTAAGCAAGAAAAAGTACAATCAAAGAAATTATAATTGCTAGAAATGTTTTATAGTTTATAATAACAATGTATCTATTTAGCATAAGGTCAAATATTTTTTATATTTGATAAATTTAACAACTATATTATGAATAAACAATTAAACTTATTATTGTTCCTGTTTTTAGGGCTAATCCTTAATGCTCAGGATGACAGTAACTTGTCAGCTTTGTTTCAAATTGAGGAGCCATTAAAAATTAAGCTGAACTACTCCAATAAAGTAATGAATAAAAAAACTAACGACTCAACTTTTATTGAGACGCAAATGTCATATGATGAAGCTGGAACATGGAAAAAAATTGATGTTAGGTTAAGAGCAAGAGGAAACTTTAGAAGAAATGAGTGCTATTTCCCTCCAATTAAAATGAAAATCAAAAAAGCAGCAAGAAAAGGAACACTATTTGAGGGAAACAAGAATTTAAAATTGGTTCTTCCGTGTAAGCAGGAGTCTGATAAGAATGATAATATTCTTAAGGAATATATGGCTTATAAACTTTATGAGCAAATATCTCCTTATCATTTCAATGTTCGAAGAGTGGATATTGAGTTTACTGAAATTAGAGGTAAAAAAGAAAAAATGCATCAGTTGAAAGGTTTTCTAATTGAAGACGATAAAGTTATTGCTAAACGCTTTGAAGGAAGGGTTGTAGATAGGTTTATTCACCCACTAGCAATGGATGCGACTGTTTCGGTCCAAAATGCTATTTTTAACTTTATGTTAGGAAATACAGATATATCCGTTGCTTATCAGCACAATGCGAAATTACTTTACATAGAAAAGAAGTTAATTCCACTTTCTTATGATTTTGATATGTCAGGATTTGTTAACCCAAGTTATGCTACTGTAAATGAAACACTTGGTATTAGTTCTGTTAGGGACAGAAAATATAGGGGTTTTAAAAGAGACACTTCAATTATGCAGGATACACGTGAGCTATATATTAGTAAGAAAGATGATTTGATTTCCATTGTTGAATCTCACAAATCTCAATTTGATAGTGAAAAGGAATACAAAGAAACAATAGGATTCCTTAGCGAATTCTATGAAATAATGGAAGATGATAAAAGTTTTCAAAAGGAAGTACTAGATGCAATGAGAACCAAATAAATCAAATACACTAATTAATTTGATCTACCGCGGTTTTGAGTTTACTATAAATCGCGGTATTATCATATATACCAGTAAATAGTTTTGAGTTGGGGCCGTAACTGAAAACAGGAACCATACTTCCTGAGTGACCAATAGTTGTAAAGTCCCCAGAAACAGATTTTTTCTTTAAATTACCCTTTTTAATTGCGAGTCCACCGGTTTCGTGGTCAGCAGTTACAACAATTAAAGTGTTTTTATCGCTTTTCGCATATTCAAGTGCAGACTTAATAGCTATGTTAAATTCTTTAAATTCGGATATTATGTAAGGTAAGTCATTTGCATGTCCTCCCCAATCAATTTGTGACGATTCTACCATTAAAAAGAAAGGTTTATTGGAAGATTTTAGTTTCTCTAATGTCGCTTCAACAAGCAGCTCTAAGCTTGGTTTTCTCCCCATAGATTTTTGTGGTGGTTCATCTGAGTAGGTAAAAAAACCTAGCTTATCAGATGAAGAGTTTTTATAATTATTAATATTATTCACAATTGTGTAACCTACACCTTCCATTTCCTTAACTAAATTTCTTTTATCTTCTCTTCTGTTAAAGTGTTTTTGGCCGCCACCAATAAAATAATTAACATTATGAAATCTTAATTGTAGTGCAATATCCTCGTATTGTCTTCTGGAAATCACATTAGCATAAAATGAAGCTGGGGTGGCATGAACAATACTCGAGGTTGCAATAAGTGCAGTGTTATATTCTTTTGTGATACAATATTCTAATATTGATTCTAGCTTTTTATTTTTAGAATTAATACCAATTACACCATTAAATGTTTTTTCACCACATGCCATAGCAGTTCCACTTGCTGCAGAGTCTGTAACTAGTCTGTTATGAGCGTGGGTTTTTTGTAGACCAACGAATTCCATTTCTTCTAGTGAACTAATATTACCATTAGAGTATGTTCCTGCGGTTACTTGAGATAGACCCATTCCATCTCCTATCATGAAAATAATATTAGGTAGCTTGTTGTCAATATTAAAGGATTTGGGATACTCTTGTTCTTGAGAGAGTAAATTCCTAGTAAAAAATAATATAAAACTGAAAAAAATTAGCGATTTTAACTTAATGTTCATTCTGTTTTATTTCAATGGCTTACAAAGTTAATAAATGATACTAATCATCCAAGAATAATTTTAATTCATTAAAAATCTTATCAGTTGCACCTAGATTATTCATTATGTATTCTTTAGGATTGATTTTGATATAATTTGATTTAATTGACAAGTTTTTAACTACCTCGTTAAATTCATATGCGTTAGATACCGAAAAACAATCTCCCCTCCGTATTAAATCAATAGCTTCTGGAAAATTTTTATAATTATCTCCGATAATAATTGGAATTCCGTAAACTGCGGGTTCAAGAATATTATGTAATCCTTTTTGTCCCATTCCTCCGCCAATATATGCCCATATAGCGTACCTGTATAAATATTTTAAATGTCCTATGGAATCAATAATTAAAACTTTTTTTAATTCGTCATTTTCATAAGAGTAGGAGCTAAATTTTGCACAAGGTATTTTTAACTTTTTTTCGATTAACGAAATAGAATTAGGACTACAATCATGTGGGGCTATAATTACCTTTGGACTTTCTATGTTTTCAACATATTCTAAAATCAAGTCATAATCTTCTTTCCATGTACTTCCTGCTATCCAAAATTTTTTATTTTTTTTAAAATGCTCTATTATGTTATTTTCGTGTTTATTTGATGCTAATTTATACACTCTATCCATTCTTGTATCACCAACACATTTTGAATTTTCTATCCCCTTTTTATTTAATATATGTCTGGACTTATCATCAACTGTGTAAAAGAATTTTATAATTTTAATCTTCTCAAAAAACCAACTTGCCCAGGGTTTGAAAAAAAAATTTTTATTGCTAAATCGTGATGATACAGAAATAACTGGAATATTTTTTTTATTTAGAACATCAAGTAAGTTTGGCCAAAATTCATTTTTAATAAGAACTACTAATTTTGGATTTATGAAATTAGTAAGTTCATTAATTTTATTTGAATTCTCAAAAGGAAGATAGCCAGACCAATCACATAAATGTTTTTCTAGTTTATTTACAAATGCTGAAGAGGAAAAAAAGGTTAATGCAATTTTATAATGAGATTTTTTTTCTTTTAATTTTTTTATTAATGGTAAAGATTGCTCGTATTCACCAAGAGACGAACAGTGAAACCATACAACGCTAGGGCCAAGCATTTTGTTATTTTTTATGGATTCCATTGTTGCTTTTCTCCCAATAACAAAATCTTTCAATTTATAGTTAAATAGAGATGATATTTCAATACAAACCCAAACTATTTTTAAAAGAAAATTATATAAAAGTTTCAAAATATTCTTTTCAGATTTAATCATATAATGTATGAAATAGTTTTTAATCATTTGTAATTACTTTTGATATTTGATTATTTTTGAATGAAATTTCATTATGAAAAAAATAAACATGGTTGACCTAGCGGGTCAATATAGTGCAATCGAAAATGAGGTAAACGAGGCAATAAAGGATGTTATAAATACAACATCCTTTATCAATGGACCATCAGTATCAATTTTTCAAAAAAATCTTGAAAATTATCTAGGTGTAAAAAATGTTATTCCCTGCGCCAATGGAACTGATGCGCTTCAAATTGCATTAATGAGTCTTGATTTAAAACCTGGAGATGAGGTTATCACAGTTGATTTCACATTTGCCTCAACTGTTGAAGTGATTTCCCTGCTAAATTTAACACCTGTTTTGGTTGATGTTGATATGGAAACTTTTAATATTGATATCGAATCACTTGAATCTGCCATAACAAAAAAAACCAAAGTTATCATTCCTGTTCATTTGTTTGGACAAGCGGCTAACATGGAAAAAATAATGCTAATAGCAAAAAAATTTAATCTTCATGTTGTTGAGGATACAGCACAAGCTCTGGGTGCACACTATAAGTTTTCGAGTGGAAAAAAACAAAAAGTTGGAACAATAGGAACAATTGGAACCACTTCATTTTTCCCCTCAAAAAATCTTGGTGCTTATGGTGACGGAGGTGCTATTTTTACTAACGATGATTACTTAGCCAAAAAAATTCGTGGAATTGTAAACCATGGAATGTATAAAAGATATCATCATGAAATTGTTGGAGTAAACTCTCGGTTAGATTCTATCCAGGCTGCAATATTAAATGTTAAATTAAAGTTTCTTGATCAATACAATAATTCTAGAAAAATTGCCGCATCAAAATATTCAGAATTATTAAGTAACAACAATAAAATAAAAATACCCAAAGTAATTGGTGATAATGACTCACATGTCTTCCATCAGTATACGATTATATTAAATTCAAAAGAAAGAGACGAATTAGTAGAATATTTTGTGCAAAATAATATCCCTTATGGAATTTATTATCCAATTCCTCTACATAAACAAAACGCATACAAATGCGATAGATTCCTAGAGAATGATTTTAAAAACACCATTAATCTCTGCAAATCTGTAATTTCGTTACCTATGCATACAGAATTAAACAACGAACAAATTAATTTTATATGTAGTAAGATCATCAGTTTTTTGAAATAAAATTTTTGTAGTTTAGTTTAAAAAGTAAAAATGAAAAACTTTTTATTTATCTTATTTTTTAGCTTTTTAATAAAAGTTCAATCTCAACAAACATATATATATTGTGGAAATTTATTTGATTCGAAATCTGGAAAAGTTATAAAAAATAGAACTATAATTATAGAAAAAGAAAAAATTCTTTCGGTCGAAAAAGGATTTGTACTCCCAAAAAGTAATGATACTAAATTAATTGATCTTAAATCTAAAACTGTAATGCCAGGATTTATTGATATGCATGTCCATATAGAGGGCCAGTCAAGTAAAAATTCCTATTTAAAAGAATTTACTCTTAATGACTCAGACATTGCATATAATGCGGCTATTTTTGCTAATAAAACACTAATGGCAGGCTTTACGAGCATAAGAGATGTTGGTGGAAGGGGTGTTAACGTTTCTCTTAGAAATGCAATAAATCAAGGTAAGGTTTCTGGTCCAAGAATTTTTACTGCTGAGAAGGCAATTGGAACAACAGGCGGACATGCAGACCCAACCAATGGTTATAAAAACGAATTAGTTGGTGATCCTGGACCTAAAGATGGAGTGATTAATTCAATAGATGATGCAAAAAAAGCTGTAAGACAAAGATACAAAAATGGTGCAGATTTAATAAAAATTACAGCCACTGGTGGAGTTCTTAGTATGGCTGAAAATGGAGAAAACCCACAGTTTTCAATTGAAGAAATAAAAGAAATTGTTAAAACTGCAGAGGACTATGGGATGCATGTTGCTGCCCATGCACATGGGGATGAAGGTATGTACAGAGCTGTACTTGCTGGAGTTAAAACAATTGAACATGGTACCTTAATGAGTGAGAGAACAATGGATTTAATGATAGAAAAAAATGCTTATTTGGTTCCAACAATGACTGCGGGTAAAAGTGTCGTAGAAAAAGCATTAATACCAGGCTATTATCCTGATATAATCGTTCCTAAAGCTCTAAAAATAGGACCAGTTATTCAAGAAACATTTTCTAAAGCATATTCTAAAGGAGTCCAAATTTCTTTTGGTACAGATGCTGGTGTTTTTGATCATGGTTTAAATGCAAAAGAATTTATTTATATGGTTGAAGCTGGAATGCCAGAAAACGAGGCAATCCAATCAGCTACCATAACTAATGCATTAATATTAAATAAAGAGAATACCTTAGGTCAAATTTCTAAGGGTTTTTTTGCAGATATTATAGCTACAGATGAAAATCCGTTGGAGAACATCAATACTTTAACTAATGTTGTTTTTGTAATGAAAAATGGTAGTGTTTATAAGAATTGAATTTAGAACCCGGCTTTAACAGTTTCAATATTGATATCTATTTTTTTATTTAGACCCTGAAGAACATTGCCTGGTCCTGTTTCTATAAATTTTTTTGTTCCATCTGAAATCATATTTTTAATTGTTTGATTCCACTTTACAGGGCCGGTTAGTTGGTTAATTAAATTTTCCTTAATCATACCCGGATCAGTTTCTGCAAAGGAGGTAAAATTTTGATAAATTGGACATATTGGGACTTTAAAAGAGGTATTATTAATTGCTTTTTCTAATTTTTTTTTTGCTGAATTCATTAAAGGTGAATGAAAAGCACCATGAACAGGTAAAAGAATCGCTCTTTTTGCTCCTTCTTTTATTAGTTTTTCACATGTATTTTGAACCGCACTAAACTCTCCAGAAATTACAACTTGCCCGGGACAGTTAAAGTTAGCAGCCACAACAACTTCCTTAACATTATTACAAATATCTTCAACAGATTTATCTTTCATACCAAGAATTGCAGCCATTGTACCTTTTGTTAATTCACATGCATCATGCATGGCTTCTGCACGTTTTTTAACAAGCAATAAACCTTCACTAAAAGATATGCCTTCAGCTGCTGCCAAAGCAGAAAATTCTCCAAGAGAATGTCCAGCTACTGCATCTGGTTTAAAGGATTTATTTAATAATTTGGATAGTATAACAGAAAATATAAAAATAGAAGGTTGAGTAACTTTAGTTTTTTTTAATTCTTCTGTTGACCCTTCAAGCATGATTTCTGAGATTTTAAAACCCAATATTTCATCTGATTCTTTAAAAAATTTTTTTCCAAGTTTATTTTTAAATAATTCTTTACCCATTCCTTTGAACTGAGAACCTTGTCCAGGAAATATATATGCTTTCATAATTTTTTTCTTTTATATCTTAGGTAAGACCAACTAAGATCCTCTGGAGTTAATGAAAGAATTCTTTCTTTTAAAATTAACTCCCATTTATGATTTGGAATTTCTGGAAAAAATGTATCCCCATCAAAATCATGGTGAACTCGCGTAAGTTCAATTATATCAGCAAATTCCATACTCTGTGAGTATATTTCTCCACCACCAATAATAAAAGGTTGGGGATCATCTTTAACAAGTGATAAAGCCTCTTTTATAGAATAGCATATTTCAGTATTCTCAGCAAAAAATTTCTTATTTCTAGTTACTATGATATTCCTTCTGTTGGGTAAGGCTTTTGACATAGACTCAAATGTTTTCCTTCCCATAATTACGGCATGCCCTGTAGTCATTTTTTTAAAGCGCATTAAGTCTTCTGGAATTCTCCAGATGAGATCATTGTTTTTTCCTAAAACATTGTTTTCAGATACAGCAGCAATAATTGTTATTCCTTTTAATTCAGATTTATAATTCATTAAATTTTAAAAATTATTGTTAAATATAGTTTTATAAGTTTTATTTCTTATAATAAAAAACCTCTAAACAAATATTTATTTTTACTCGCAAAACTAAGATTAATTAATT
>MDTG01222448.1_pt1 | contig 13287 bp, 7 predicted proteins | sample 811421 | NCBI WGS metagenome assembly MDTG01 (sample SAMN05326645, study PRJNA326480) | marine metagenome | isolation source: seawater | place: Pacific Ocean: South East | collected 2011 | reverse complement strand
CGCTAAAACATCGTCCCCAAGGCGCATGGTTTTTCGGACCCTTCTCTCGTAGTTGCCGTTGGTGTGGTCCCACTCTTCCTCGGCCTCCTGCGTCGTGATCACCGGGGGAATGATCGAATACTGCAATTCGAGGGAGTAACTTGGCCGGTCCAGCGTCATGACTTGGTAGCTTGCCCATAGCGAAGTCGACAGCGCCGGAGACACCAGCCCACTGAAACTTTCCAAAAGGCCACCGACGGTCGACCCCCAGTCTGCTGCGAATCCAGCGCCCTGGGCTCCTTTCACAAGTAAGCTCTGCATCCAACCAGAAACTCCGCCTTTACCCTCTTCGAATTTGTCACCCCAGCTTCCCAGCAGCGTTTTAGCCCATGTTTTCTTTGTCCTGGCCTCCTCGTTCCTCATTTGGCACTGAACTTGGGCCTCTGTCGGGTCTCCCCCGCTAAAGCCGCAGTCTTCCTGCACGGCGTTTTCATCCTCGTAGGTTCCAAGAAACTGGTTGATCCAGGAGGTCACGGATCCCGTCGGCTTGAAGGGGTTCATGGTCGACTTGTAGAGTGCACTCGTCATGATGTGCGCAGTGATACCGTAGTAAACCGACTTGGGCGACACGATTCCCCGGAGCAAGGCGTCCTTCCCGGTATCGAGGAGCTGCTTGAAGACTTCATCGCCGCCGGCCTCGTCCGCCACCGCAATTTCCATTCCGCCCTTATTGACATAGTACTTGCCGTCCCTTACAGATAAATTGAGACCCATTGTACTTCCTGCAAACTTATTGAACTCGACAATGAGTTCCCCAATCTCTTTTTTTTGGCCCGCGCTGAAAACATCCGGTAATTCAAAGGCATCTTTTGATTTCTTCTCTGCATCCTCTATGGCCTTTTGAACGATATTTTGTGTATCATCCGTTATCGCCCGTTTTCGGGGATCTTCAAACGACTCGATTATGCTTTGAAAGATTTCTAAATTTTTACCTTGGAGATTGCCAGCGCTATCCTTTATTGTATCCTTAAGAAGCTCCTTTTTTTCTTCATTCACGGTATACTCGAGAATTTCCTCCCAGTCAAGCACTCCGTCGGATTGTGGTATAATCGTGTACGAGTCAGCATTGGTGTTTGCCCTGCCTCGAAGCGCAGGCGGTAAATTAACAAAAGGACCTGATTCTGGAGGAATAGGATCGGAAGTACCTTTCGAACGAATGGATCTCCGGTCAAATTCTTTAAATCGTGCGTAATTACCACTTTTAGCATCCTTAAAATTCTTGTGCGCCTTTTGCAAAAAGGCACGCGTGAACTCGCTGTCCTTACCACCAAGTAATATGCCAAGTGCTTCAACTGCACTGTCTTCTGCAACACCATTACCAAAAGCTCTTTGTTCTCCATCAAAATAAGCACCCAGACTGGCAAAAGTTTCATCTGTCGCTCGCTTAGATAGACTCGTCGAAGCAGTATTATTGTTCTTCAACCAGCTTCTCTGGGCCTGCCTGATGGTTTCTTTCTGATTGTCGTTTAACCCTACTCCAACTCTATCTTCTGCAAAGCCAGATAAAAGTTTATTCAGGTAGCCTTTTACTTCGTCGGTATCTGTTGTACCATATTGCCCGTAAATATCGTATTGCCTTAAAACTTTTTCTCGGATAAGCTCCTGCAAAGTTTTTCCTGTAAATTCAGCGCTGCCTCCATCAGCGTTAATTTTATCAACAAGTTCTTCAAGGCCTTCCTGGATCTTGACCCTGTCGAATTTTTTTGCTACTTCGTGCGCTGAATTTAAGCCAGAATTAAAATTATCCAAAGTTCCGGGTGTCTCCTCTAATAGCATTCTTTTTTGGTTGTCCTCCATAATATTACTTATGTAATTTGCCGTGAATTGACTGTCCAGTGGCTTCTTTTTGTCTAAGTCGCGCGCGCTAAAGCGAGACAGCACGCGGTTCTCATATTCTGGCGACAATCTGGTAAATGCTTTAAATTTATCATTTCCAATACCGAGGTTTAAACTTTTCTCAATTACCACGGATTCTATATATTTCCGCGTCAATGCCTCGGCTGATGTGTCTTCTGTTGCATTATTGTCCCAATAAGTTTGCAGTTTTCCAGCCGTAATTTCCTCTTTAATTTCATTATATGTCCCCTTCAGCCCAAGTGCAGAACTTGACTGTACTTCGTCACTTGGAAGGCCGTCTCCGTTTTTCGCAATCAAATTTGCCACTTCCTCGGCAGTCAAAGGTTGAAACATTTTGTCTTCGTTTTCCGTATTTTGCACAAGTGTCCAGATGCTCTTGCCATTAGCATCAAGATTTTCCCCTCCTGCTTCTTTCCATAATTCTCCATCTATTTTTTCTCCTTTGAAAAACATCTCAATTGCAGTTTCAGGACGTATGGCTCCCGTGGCCCCCATCTGTTTCTCAAGAGCCCAGTCCGAATAATTTTCAAGGGGTTGACTTAAATCGTCAGCAATGGTGTTCCAGCTATTATTACTTGGTAGATTTCTATCTAAGCCACCGGATAGCGCGTTCAGAACGTCGGTGCGAAGCCTGTCGTTCAATGTTTCAACATCTTTTCGTGAAAATTCCGTAAAGTCGTCGCCACTGACGTTTTCTTCCGCTACTTCACCCATAAATTTCGGTAAATTTAAAGTACGCTGAGAACTGACGCCAGTTTCAGAGAGATATTTTTCAATTTTGCCCGAAAACATTATACGTTTTTGTAACGAATCATTCAAGTTGGGAATTCTCAGATCCATAATTCCGTTTCGCTTACCGCCAAACAACACATTGGTGGCAGGGTTCATCTTCAGGACATTGTCTTCGACGACCTGTAAGGCATCTATTTCTTCGAGTACCCCATTATTTTGTTCGTCATTGAAAGAAAGCTGTGTTTTTTTTAACGCATTCAAGGCATCAAAGGTTTCTGATGAGCTTGCCGCAAGGGTAGAATTCAATTTCGGCATAAGGCTCTTCACAATGTTGACTTTGCTTCCTAAAGTTTGGCTCGGACCAAACCCGATATCTTGAATGGTATTTCCCAGTTGGGATAGAAACCGCTGCGGACCCGGATCATTGATACCGAGGTTACTGTTGAAAGAAGTTCCGACGACGTCGTAATACACGTCTTTCCCTGCCTGGGAATTCATGAGATTTAGGAAAAATTGCTCCTCGTTACGATAAAGCATATTTTTTCCCGCGTCTTCGTACACCCCGACTCTGGGATCCGACATGGTTTGCAGGACTTCGGCAACAAAACTCTCCTTCTTATCCTTTTCGAGTCGACTGAACGCATCCGTGCTGAATAGACTACGCTCAAGGTAGGTCCGGCTTCTCGGGTGAAAGTCTCTATACGTCCTGTAAGGCAATTTGTACGACTTCCACAGATTTGTTTCTTCATAATCAGTTTTGTTGAGAGGCAAAACATCGCTGGTATTCTGAAGTTTCTCCCATATTTCTAGCTTGACTTGGTCAGTCCTTTCCGTCCAAGTGTTGTCGTCTCCCTTGCTTCCCATGGGTTTGCGCATAAAATCGTCGAATGTCGCCTGGGGGGCGTAGAGGGCATCGCTGGGGTTTCCGGATTCAAAAGCACGCAAGACTCGGGTTCTGAAACCGCCAATTTTGTCTCGTATGCGCTGGAGCCCGCCGCTGGAGCTGACTGGCTTCTTTACACCCCACCAGTCACTTATGAGGAGGCCGTACTCGTCCTCGCTGAGCTCATTTGAGTCTACCTGAAGCCCCGCGAAGATGCTCAGATCTTTCGCAAATTCAGCGCTGGGATCATTTTTTATTCTGCGGTTCATGTCGCCTCTGCTCAGGGCACCCTCCTGCTCTGCGAGTCTTCGCAGTGCTGCTCTAATGTAGCCTTTATTCTCCTCTCCTTCCGCATTCTTCACAAATGGCGAATTTTCTAGTCTTTGCTCAAAAGATGCCGAGGATTCTCCAAACCCTGCGTCAAACCGCCCCCTAAGATATTCTACGGAAAGGGCCCCCGCGCCCTTCAAAAACACATTCTGCTTCTGGACAGCTTCGAAGACTTGTTTTGCAAGTTTTATCTGCTTGCTGTCAAGGTTGGCACTAAGTATTTTGATGGGACTGTAATCACCATTTAGATCGTCCTTTCTGTAGAATGTGCGAATTGACGCCCACTGCCTTATTATCGAGTCGTCTATACCTAGCTCCGCAGCTCGCCCCAAAAGCTCGGAATTCTGCATTCTAAATTCTTTAACGGCTTCTTCATAGCTGCGCAGAGGCACGACAGACCTTTCGATGCCGCCCAAAATACTCGCGGCCACGTCGATTGTGGAATCGGCTGCTCCGCCTCCAAACCACCCCGAGATCGTTTTTGCAAGAGGGACACTCATATCCGCAATAGTAGCCACCTCGCTTTTGGAATCATTCTCCTCAACACCTTTAAAAGTTTGTCGAGCTTTGTCAAAACCTTGTTTAAATTTGCTGCTTCTCAGCACGCGCGCTATCGCGGTGCAAGCATTGACGTAGAAATCGGTGTTTTTGCCGCCTGCAAGTTCTTGGAGGTTGTTTATGTATTCAGTTATTGCGTCAGGTGTCTTCAATGATTCCACGTTGATAGTTTCAGTGTCTTCTCCTCTTTGGATTTTTACTCTTATTGTTTTTTCTTTTTTAAAAACTTGAAAAACGCCCTTTCCCGCTAGTTGTGCTTTGAAGGTATTGCCCCCCTCACCAAAATTGTTGTTGTCTATGTTGCCCTGCCAGAACTGTTTGGGTGTTATTATTTTTTGCAAGGGCATTTCGCTCACACAGGTCTCGGTCTAGGATTTAAAAGAACAAATTGCTATTTCCCGATGGAAGCTGGCAGGAAGGCTGTTTGGATTTTTGGGTTTGGTTTGACTTGGAGAGAATGTGGGAGGACGACTTTTCCACAAAGGCCCCACTTGCGGTGCTTCTTTTCTCCGGGGGACTAAGGTAAGCCAAAGCCTCGGGTGTTCTTTTTACAGCGGAAGGAAGCTTGTCGAGGACGAGAACTCCTCCGTACAATCCCATGTTTACAATGCGAGTTTGGCAAGGCTTATACTTGCCAGATGCAATACAAGTATTTATTGCCAGGGCTACACTCGCACTACTTATACCTAGAAGGTCGAGAAGCGAGTGCCGTTAAGAAAAACCACATTTTACTTTTATTTTGGAAAGGGATTTTGGTTATATGGTAAGTAATCTATGCAGTCCCTACAGGTAAATATGGAAGAGAGTTTCCAAAAGGTTGTGCAGGATCATGTTGTAGTACGATGCGATCCACCCCTCTGCGCTTTCATCTACTCGACACATTCCGTAGTCAACTATTTTTAGGTCTACAATACGATCGCTTGCCGTGCGCACCATGATGTTCTGCATAGCATTATGGACCAAGTCTAGGTGCAAAAGTCCCCCCGTAATAAGTTTATCAGCAGCCCTCCAGAAGGCGCGCACAAAGCTCCCCGCGGGTGCCCCGTCGCTGTCAGCACCGGCGGGAGACTCAGCCTTGTACTCCTTCAGGGTTTTCCACTTGTCGCCTTCGTCCAGAAAAGGAAGCTCGAGGCACCAGAGCCCTGTTGCGGCGTGCTGGCGCGACCTTACCTCGGCATGCTTGGCGTCGTACTGCTGCGAGATGTCTGTGAAGTTGCGCTCGTTGTCGCACGAACTCCGGTCCAGAAAGACTTTGATGAACCGGTTGTCCGTTTTATCAATGTAGTGCACCTTATCACCGGGCGCCCTCTCGAGGCAGCCATCTCGCGTAAGCTCTGCCACGTTAAATTTCTTCTCGGCGGTACGCCCCCACACGTGAGGATGTACGTAGTTTTCGTTTGTGTAGCCGTCGCCCTCGGCGTCTTCTGGATCAGGGACCGGCAGAGGGGGGAGGTCGCTGGGCCTGCGCCGCCGTTTGCCACGCGCTGCCTTGCTGGCGCCGAGATTCCGGCTCGACGTCATCTTACTGATATATTCTACACGCGTCAGTGTGTATATACAAAAAGCAAGCAAACCCCCGCAATGCGTACACATAGTGGTTGCGTGTATCACAAGCCCCCCCCGCGCTTTGCGCCGCAGGAGGTCGAGGATCTTTCTGCTTATGCACTCAGCAACATGAAGTTGGTCGGCCTTCCAATAAAGGAATCTCACAGCGGAAACAACATCGGCACTGTGACCGATGAGTGGTCCGGAGAGGACGGAAGCAAGTACGTATCGTTTGACATAACAACAGATTCGCAGGTGGTGCACACGGCCCTCGACACGAAAATTCTGAGCCACCTCAGCCTATCGCACGAGGTAGGCAACCCACCGCGCCCCGTTGAAATTAGCATTTGCTCGAAGGGAAGACGTCACGGCACGACCATCAGCCCCCTAAGCCCGAGCGAGTATAAAGGTATGACAATTGCAAAAGAACAAACAAGCCCAAAAAGCTCTCCAAGTACACAGGAAGCTCCCATAATCATGGCCTCGAATCAAGCCCAAGCAACCCCGGCGCCCCAGGCAGCTGCTGCTCCGATTCCCCCGGGCATCGTTCCCACGGCGAACGACATTCCCGCGAACACCGGGGCGCCCCCCGCCGAAACCGCGCCTCCCGCTCAGGCTACACCCGCGGCCCAGCCCCAGAACGAGAGCACAAAGAACGGCCCCGAGCTCGCTGCAAGCGACCCCGACCGGTACATGCAGGTCTTCCGCCAGATTGTCGAGACTCTTGGACCCGAGGATAAGGAGATCTTTGTGCAGGGGCAGCTGCAAGCTATGAAGGAAAAGGAACAGTTTCAGAAAGAACTCGTCGAGGCCAAGAAGACAAACGAGACTATGGCAAAGACCCACCAGGAGAACCTCAATAACACGATGGCTACGATTCGAAACTTCTTCCTCCAGGGCGCCGACCAGAAGGACGGCATGACGGAAAAGGATCTGTCCTCGATGGAGGGGGCCTTGCAGTCGAACCCCGAGCTCCAGAGCCCCCTGTCTCGCCTTGTGCAGTGCGCCGCTCGCCGCGTTGTGTCTACCCAGGAGAGCCTAAAGGTGCACCAGAAGGTTGTTGAGCAGACCGCCTCCGAGCGCGAGCTGTTTGCCCGCATGCGCGGCATTGCTCGGGACGAGGCCAACCCCACTTATAATTACCACGGATTTGAACAGCCACGAAGCAACAAGCGCTCTCTTGTGTCTGAGAATGCCAACACGGCCCAAGGCGTAGCACCTCCCGTTAAAAGGGCCCGCACCAACATCGACGAACAGCTCAAACAGATTGCCGCCGGGATGAACAGTACCCTTCCGGCGCGCCCCACCAACATCTACGAAAAGGAGCAGTTCCCCACTCGTTAAATTTGCATCTACAGTAGACGCTCATGGTAACATTAACTTTAATTGGGTATCCACTAGCACAGTAAACGCCGTTAACATCTATTGGCTATTGATAATTATTTGTTGCAGAGTCTAGGTTTCCAGTGAATGTTGTAAAAAGCCTGTCGACGGGCATCGCCGTTGTATAGCACATAGCCCCGGTGCTCGGATTTGCAGAATCGTACGACGGCAGCAAGACGGCTGGGGTAAGGGGCTGAGACTTGTTCGCATAGTTGTTTCGGGCCTTTTCGCCATAAAGAGACTTGCGCGGAGTCGCGTCAGCCAGTGGGGTGCAGTACATGCGTTTGACGCTCACAATCCGGTGGCTTATGGGGTCGAAGGTCCGGTAGAATTTTGCCTGGAGTCGCTCCCACACCACGCTCGGATTCTGGTGCGGGGCAATGAGTGCTTTCTGTATTTCGCGCGTGTGTGGCACATGGTCCGGGGACTCGTAAGTATAGGAGCATTCGGCGTCGTTGCGCTGAAAATCGACCCCAGAGCAGTCGAGGCGCTCGCAGAAGGTGGCGTGGTCGAGGGCCGCCTCGTCAGCCACGGGAAGACACACATTAGACTCGCACGAGGCAGGGCAGAGGTGGCCCCCGAGAGACTGCTTCGGCACAGGAAAACATTCGGCCGGAAGAATCGTTGGCACATACACCTTGGTTTTCTTTTCAGTCTCGTAATACAGCTTTCTGTAGAGGTCAGGTTCAAAGAAGTGCCTCTGGAAAGCGCATACGCTCTTGGGAATGGGCACACAGAAGACCTCGGTGAACTTCTCTTTGTAGGTAGTTTCGTAGTACCTTTGGAGCAGGCTCGCAAAGTTTGGCTTCAATTCTGAATTATACAGTTCCTTAAAATTTTTCTTCGCTTTTTCGACGTCTTTGCCAAATTCTTTTTTCAATTTCTCAAAATACTTCTCCCACTTCAAACTTAAAGTATTATCATTAATTTGTTTTGTAAGTGTTCTTGCCGCTGTCCGAAAGGTCTTCAAATCTGTGTCTTCTGTGGTCGTAAGTCCGGGAAGTTTTTCAAGAGCAATGAAGTCTCTGAACGAAGTATCAGAACTCAAAGCATCTATGTTCAGTGTATCATATTCCTTCAACGCCGCTTCAATGGTAGCATCGCCTAGACGTTTTTCCTTCACTCTAGTAAGAGGCTGCCACGTTTCATTACTCCCACCAACCGTGACCATGGGAATGTAAATCGAGTACGCGTGGTGGCGCATGGGATCGTCTTCGTAAAATTTCGCAATACTCTCCGAGAGAAAGCGCTTAGACCTGGCAGTCAGTTCTTGGAGCTCCGTTTGCAGGGGATGGAAAAAGACGACATTTTCAACAGGATTGATGGTCCACTCCATTTTTTTTGAGTCACGGGACACTGAAAAACGTTTCTCTACTTTATTTACATCTGCATCAGTGGGGGTAGAATCAAACCATCCTGAAAACTCTGGTACGGTAAACGGTCTTTGAAAGTTCTCAAAGGTAACCACCCTCAGGTAAACCGGCAAATTAGAAGCGTAACAGCGGCGGAAGGCTCTAAGATCCGCGTCTGGCTGCTCTGCACCGACAGAGAACTCGGGGTCATGCCATTGCAGGCCGCCGCTGGTCTCACCGTAAAGTTTAATTTTTTCTTCGAGGCTTGTCGCAACTGTGGGGTCGATTTCTTTTTTATTGCCCTTGAAAAGCATGCGAAGATATTGGAAGGTTGCCACTGCCGACAGTCGACCCACGTCGTTCACAGGGCCGATTTCAGGACTCTCTCCTATATTTCCAACCGCATTCGCGTAAATCTTACTTCCTTCATCTGAAAATTTGAATGCAAAACGCTTCCTGCCATTAGTGCTTCCGCTTAAATCTTCCAGGGCAACGCCCGCGGGTAGCAAGTAAACCCCCTCCAGCGTGTTTTTGTCGGGTCTGAGCCTGCGCACTCTGTCGTCCACAGTGCGGTCAAAGAACGTACTGTCTCCAATTGTGAATTTGCCGGTGTCCGGTAATTCTGATTTAGCATTACTAGTGTCAAGCATTCCGAGAAAATCTTTTTCCGGTGCAATATCTTTGCCCGAAACAGCAATCTCGACGTCAAACGTTGCGTCACCCTCAATGGGAAACATCTTGCTGACATCGCCAGTCTCCACAACGCCAACTTCGAGGTAACAGTAGCCCGTTTTTGGATTCATCAGTGCTTCGCTTTGGTCCTTTGAGACGAAGTAGTCCTCTAGCAGTTCCTCGTAGGAGGTGTACCCCAGATAGGAGCAGACGCACTGGAGCTCGGGCCAGCTCGTCTCATTCTCGATCTCGCCGTCGGTCATGTAGACCGTGATAAACGACGCTTCTATTCTATCCGATCCCTTGCCTTTAGGCCTCAAATTGTACACCGTGGGGTTCCACCCTCGCAGACAACGGTACATCTCGGTCTCGAGAACCTTTTCGGGCACCCTTGGACCCCTCACAATAGGATGGTTGACCCACGGCGCAAAGTATGCGTTGAGAAACCCCTGGTTGGTGATATCGCGCGAGATCACCGGAATGACGCAAGAGCGTTCTTGCAGCGTGTTTCCGCTGGGAATGCGCTGGCCGGTCTTTTTATCGATGTGCTTGTAGAACCCACTCGAGTATGACATGCAGTGCGCACAAAAGTCAAAGGTCTCAATCATATTGTTGGGATACCCGGAGCGGGCCATGCGGGAAAAAGCCTGGTAGGCCGGCATATTCGGCATCAGAAGCGACAACGGAAAGTTGATCGGAAGCTTGTCGTAGTCGTTCTGGTCTAGCCTCGCATCCCGGAGGTTCCGGAGAATGTGCGCGTTGAACGAATCTACAAAGCTATTCACGCCGGTGTGATACGCCTCGCGCCCCTCGGCGCCGGGATCCGTTTTCTTGGGAAGCCGCACAGTGCGCTGCGACGACACACCGGGGAGAAAGCCGTAGAGCCGGAAGAACATGCACGTGGCTGCGGCATCGGGTACCGAGGGGCTCGGGCGGGACACGTCCGTCTCGCTTGGTATAAAGTCTTCCTGTAGAAGCACAGTTTCAAGCGCAAAACTTGCAAAGAGATCCCTCGTCACACCGGGAGTGCCCCCGAAAAAAGAGACGGTATTTGTTTTGCTCGGCCCCCGCTGCGCCATCGTCACTTCAAACCTCCAAATCAAGGCGCGTGAGTTTGACTAATTTTTCCGTGCGCCTTTATCTTTGTGTCTTGCCTAGAATATACAGCAATAGTTATACCCCCGCAACATTTTTGTAAGCTCCAATCTTGATCCCGCAGCAAACATGTCCATCAGGCACGAAAGAAGCGAGTACCCCCCCTTTAAACTGGCAGCAATGCTCATGATGGACCCCAAGGTATTCCCAATGCACTTCCAGACCGCACTTGGAGGAAACAGTTACCCCGGGGGACCAAGTCTGGTGCCTTACAGAGATCCAAAATCCCTACAGTCGTCCACGTGGTGGACAAGCGCTCCCGTGGACGACGTAAGCAAAAAGGACTGGAGTGCCAAAGAGAACTGGAACCCCGTGACCGGCAAGCCCTATGAGATGACGGAGGACAACCTGCCTGTTGTTTCAAAGATGACCCCTGTCAAGGGCCAGGGCAGGCTCTGGAACTACGGTTACAACCGCGCCGCCGACGCCCTCGCGTACATCATCACCGAGGGTGCTCACAAGATTCCCGTCGTCAAGGTGCTCTGTGTCAGGGTTGGCGACGAGCTAGCCGTGCCCGGCGGATTTATCGACGAGGAAGACGGCCAGCAGTCGCTGCAAAATTTTCCCCACCTCGAGGACTTTGTGTTTGCCGCCGCACGAGAATTCACGGAGGAGTGCTTCACCAAAAAGACTCTTGAGGAGAATCCCCACATCTACCGCTGTGTTCTCGAAAGCATGGCGCGCAACGGCACTATTCTCGGCCGCAACATCCCGATGACCTGCGACCCACGCACCACCCAGAACGCCGGGGTGTGCACCTCGCCCGTGGCCTTTGAGCTTCCCGAGATCCTTATGCCCTACATTTCAAAGGGCGGGGACGGCGAAGAAACCTTCGAGACCCTCTGGGTTGACTGCGTGACGCCGTACATGCCCGGCGACCTCGCGGCGGTCGTGCCGATGCGCGCAAACCACAATCATCTGCTCGCCCTCTTGACCGCTCGCCTCGACCCGATACTGAAGCTGCCCTTTTGTAGAGAGGTTTGGGAGTACATTCGCGGGCTTCACCATGAAAGCTGGATGTGCGCCGAGGAGAAAAGCGAAACCTGAGTTTCAGGATGTCGTTTGTTTTTACGTATAATTCAAAAAAATTAAAAAGCATAACCAGACACGGTAATAGTTTCTTCTTGATTGTTATCCTCCATGATTAAATCGGCAGTGCGTACGTACTGTGGTACTTCGTTGTGTTTATATGATACTCTAATTTATTCCCAAATTTCCAAATTAAGAGTACCAGTGTGATTTTGAGTATAAATAAACTCAGTAAATTAATTCATGTAAACAGGCCCGATGCTTTTGCGGTACAGCCCTGCTGGCCTCTGGTATCGGGTACTTATCACGGTTGCGGTAATTGCGATAGTTGCTGGCTTGTCGTCTGATAAATTTGTAAACGGTCGACACGGTGACTTTTTGAACAATGGCAAGGTTGTGACTGATTGGACTATTCGTGGAAAATGGGGAACGTGGACACTAGGAAAAGCCAATTGCAAACCAAGGAAGTACAAAGATGGAAAAATATTATATGAAAAAAAATCCTCGTGTGACGTGGAATGCACAGACAATGCTACGTAGTAAGATAAGATACATCGAATCTTTCCAAACCGTGGTTTGCTTTGCACACCTAACTTTTTTTCGTTGAAAAAATCAAGCATGGGAAACTATGCAAAAGCCACATCCTCGTTGTTTTTATTTCTCATACCGGTGTGTACTTGTTACATGTAGAGGGTGCATCACTCTTTGTTTTTGTGCTAAGCCATATCATATGCTTCTTTTAGGTTTGGGGCTGCATCTATATTGCGGAGAGATGGGCCTCTATACTTGTGGCATGGGCGCACTTTGCTACACTAAGCATAGCAAGCTTCATGTACCATGGCACGCTTTTAAATGTCTACTGGAACCTGGACCGTAGCATGTGCTACCTGTTTGTGCTTCCTTTCATCATACTTGAGCTTTTGGAACTTACAACAAGTCCCCCGCAAAAATGGTGTTGTGTAGGATTGTACGCAGGCATTGTCGCAGCTTTTGGAGCCAGCATCGATTTTACGGACGCAGCACAACCGTGGGTTGCATACGTCATATCTGGGCTGTACATTTTCTACGCCATGCTGAAGCACCACGCCGCACAATGGAGAAGAGTCTACATTGTTGTGGGGTTTGGCTTTTTGGTTGCGACCTACATTATGCTGCGGGTTGTAGAATTTTGCCATGGGCCGTGGTTGGGGAACGTTACGATAGGGCACCTTCTCACTGTACCGGGTGCTGCTTTGCTGTTGGCTTCCTACTTTCTTACACCAGAAGAAGAAAATGAAGAAAAATATACGGGCAAAACCACAATGATAAGTTTCGCTGGCCTTGTATTTTAACGTTTAATTTGTGTGTATGTAATTGTGCTTTCATTAAAGGGCTATTTTACGATAAAGCCAAAAGTTAATAAGTACCTTTTCTTAATGTGATTTCTACTAAATTTTTTTATTGTACTGGTTTTGGGGGTTTAATACGATACATACCATACATACCATTTTGATAAAAGCGAAAGAGGCATGGCCAGCTCCCCGTTTCCAGTTCTGTCGCCCCAAGAGTCAAAGCAGCTTCTTTCTCCGTGCAATGACAAAGACTTTTCGTTTCTCGTGAAATTTTTCTACAAAGAAGTGGCGCCGCATCTCGGGGAGGGGCTCGCCTACTGTGGAACGTGCCGGGCGGCCCTTGGGAAGACATTTATGAAACACGAGGCGCACTGCATACCGACGGGAAGATGTGCGCTCTGCGACGAGGACATGACGTTGG
>MDTG01141363.1_pt1 | contig 13287 bp, 19 predicted proteins | sample 811421 | NCBI WGS metagenome assembly MDTG01 (sample SAMN05326645, study PRJNA326480) | marine metagenome | isolation source: seawater | place: Pacific Ocean: South East | collected 2011 | reverse complement strand
GCCGCATCTCTAAACCGTAAGGATGAGTTCTTACAGCTAGCCCAGACACTCAGAGGCATCAAGGTAACAATGCGTGACTACGTAAGAATCCTTAATGTCATGGTGCCTAGGCCAGAAGAAGACAAGGACGGCAAGATCCACGGCAAGACTCTCAATCTGTGGGAGAAGAAACGTGAGGCCATCAGGTACTACTTCGCTGAAGAAAGCAACGGCCCAGCCGCAGGCACAGCGTGGGCCTTATGGAATGCTGTCCAATCTGCTGAGACACAAGAGCTAGTCAGAAGCCGTAATGCGGATACAACTGTGATGCGGCAGGTAGATCAGTTACGTGGCGGAACACCACCACTTACCAAAAAAATCGAGCAAGCTTTATTAGAGCTTGTTTAACAAACAAACAAACAAGAATAGGGAGATAGTTATGTCAGGTTACGTAAATGCAAGAGTCGACATTGAGATCGACGGAGAAGATGTCGTGCGAGGAATCGTTGACGATATTGCCGATGTGGCAAGAACAGTCATGAACGAAGAACTCGATCTAGATAATAAACTTAGAGATGTTCTAAATGAGTATGACTTCAGTTATGACATCATCGACACAATAGACTCATACGACTTCAGCGACGTTGTTCTTTCACATGTCATGGATTATGACTACGACGACGAGATCGAGCAGTGGGTAGTATCACAGCTATAATCTTTAACTGAGCGGCCAGAACTATGCAGGCTAGGTAAAGCTTTCACGTCAGCAGTCAACCAGATTGTTGACGACCGCATAGAGTCTCGCCGTAAAACTGGGGTAGACGAACTGACTTCACTGTTTGACAGTCACGCCAACTTACAGAGACAAGTCATGGCGCTAACCAAGGGCATGAATGCTATGCACACGTTCCTAGTTGGAACGGCTACTGCTAGCAACACAGCATTCACTGCATGGAAAGAAGCGCAAGCAAACGTCATGGGATATCACAATGACTGACCCTCTCCGTATAGTCACGGAGCCACGCCTCAGTGGTGACCGTAAAGTCAGCCCTAGCATCAGGAAGAAAGGCAAGACGCTTAACGGTGGCACCGTCAGAGTCAAAAACTCTTTCGGTCTGCCAGCTATCAAGTCATGCGCTGGAGCTACAGACTGGTGCAAAGACATCTGCTACGCGTTGGCACTGCAGAAAGGATTCCCGAACGTCAAGAATCTCGTGGATCAAAACTGGGATGCTATCGAGCCGTATCTAAACGACTCAGACACGTTGACGATTCTGCTTCACGGACTTGTATCCCAAGTCAAGGTGCAGCTAATCAAAGATGAGGTGCCTGCAGAGGACTGGGTGTTCCGTCACTTCTGGGATGGTGACATTCCGTCAGCGTCGTTCGCTACTGCGATGCGTCGCGTAGCTGTCTCGTTTCCTGACATACAGTTCTGGCTATACACCAGAACCTTCAACGTCACGCATAGGTTGACGGGTTTAAGTAACTTGATGGTATACTTGTCAGTAGACAAAGATAATGTTGCTTCAGCTATCAAGACTGAGCTTGCTCACGGAGAGAAAGTAATGCTGGCTTTCTGTGCAGACACATGGGATCAGACAGAGCAGATAGCAGCCAAGTTCCCACACAGACGCAAAGGCCCTAAGTGCCCCGAGTTGACAGGCAAGATTCCTCTTGTCGTGTGGGATGGCAAGCAAGGCAAGGGTGCATGTGTCGAGTGCGGCATGTGCATATACGGCAAAAACAACGTTCGTTTTGCGAGCAGTAGATAGGGCTATGGCTAAATCAAAATACACAGACCTAGAGCGCAAGGCTTACGCTTTCGCTCTTTACACAGTGCTTGTGTTAGATCAACTCAAGCTAGAATTTAATTGGGAGGAACGTGGTAGCTATCAGGAGTTCATAGCTGACTTAGACAGAGTTATAGATCAGGCTTTCCGTTACCAGCTAGCCATGCTGGTAGAGGACCCTGAGCTTGACTTTGATGAGATCATCGAAAGCAGTCGCGATGAGTAAAGGTTCTTGCGTAGGTAAAAAAAGAGACGGCACAATATGTGGAGAGAAAATCGACTACAAAAACATGTGCAAAAAACACGCTCGAATGTTTGAGCGTTACAAACGTTTGGAATACGTACGTAAAGAACCTAACGCTCGTGGTTCTAACAACAGTGGAACTACTTTTGAAGAGAGAATGAACTGGTATTTAGATCCAGCTAATGGGTACATAAAAATAGATAAGAAAACAGGCTGTTGGCTATGGCAACGTTTCTGTTTACCTAGCGGCTACGGGCTAATCAATGCGAGGCTCGTAGCTGAAAAATTAGGTACCAAAAACAATTGCCTAGTCCATAGAGCTACGTACTTCCATGCCACTGGTCATCTAGGAAAACATAAACATCTAGATCATCTGTGCAGGAATCCTAACTGTTGTAACCCAACACACTTAGAGGAAGTAGACGCGAGCGTTAACAACGCACGCAAATCCATTATCCAAGAAAAAGATAAAGAAATAAAGAAATTAAAATCGGAAATTAGAAGATTGGAAAAAAAATTAAATGAACATATACGTCCTTCTAGATGAGGTTCACGACTCTATTCAGTTGTCAAGAACCGTAGCTATACGCTTGATAGAACAGTCAGCAAAGCTGGAAGAAAAAATAGGTTCTTACCTGGAAGAACAAGAAGAGTACTTGCAGGAAGATGCAGAAATAATTCCATTAAAGACTGTTGATACAGAGCCCACAGAATGACATGCACAGCCACAGAGGCCAGCTATCAGAGAGGCTGCAGGTGCGGAGATTGTAAGCGTGCTCACCGTAACTATGCTCAGACTCGCAGGTATCGAGGGTTGCCATCTGAAAATCCTCAAGGCCGTCCCAAGACCTCAGATAACAAAAGAAAAAGAAACCAGGTCTCTGCTAGTCGAGGCCCAAGGTACCTAACAGCGTTTACTAAACAAGAGATAATGAAAGCGAGAGGATATGAATAAGTATGAAGTAAGAAAACATGTAGTTAGGCTAGGCGCAGGTCTAAACACCAGCGGCTACGTGGTGTTACAAGATGGAAGGTTCAAAGAATTTTTTAAAGACAGACTAGAAGCAGAAGACTGTGCTTCTTCTTTAATGAAAGACTCCGAAGGGGAGGATGGCTAGTGGATACAACAGACAAGAACAAAATCACATTAGATGATTTCATACGTTTAGAATCAGAAACTTTCTGTAAGACGGTAGAGGAGTACGCTAAGAACTTAGATCTCAGTGATCCTTTAACTTATTTACTGATCATTGATGAGATCGAGAAGCGTTTAAGATTGTTTATGAAGTCATGCAGCTACATGCGTCGTCACGCTATGCTTGACGCCGTTCAGTCAGGGATTAGTCAATCAAGCGTTGCGCGTTCCCTTGAGTTGTCACGTCAACGTGCCAGCGACATGGTGCTGAAAGCAACCGCTGAACGTGTATACAATTTCGGGTTGCCTTTCGATGAAATGGAAGAACTAAAAAATAACGACAAGTTGCATTCCATAATAGTTTCACTCTAAGCTAGGATCACACCCCCTTTAGGGGGGGTGTGATCCAATTGGATACAAGATGGATCTGGGTGGGCTGCCTCGTCTTCTCCCTTGCGGGGTAGCCCATCTCCTAGGGAGAAAAATGATTGAAATAAAATTACGTCAGAGTTGGATTAACACCTTTCTCAGATGTCCAGAGCAAGCCAGGCAAGAACGGTTTGGTCTAGTCACGCAAAGAGAAACCTCAGATTTGTTGAGGGGCAACGCAGTCCACGCAGCCATCGAGTACGCAGGGTTAGCTCTGCTACAGCGAGGCGAACGTGTCGAACTGGAAGAGTTGCTGGATGTATCCGATTCTTTCATTGCCTCTTACGCTTCAGACGTAGAAGTGTGGAGGCAAGATTACGAACCAACAGTAGACGTGTGCCGCAAAAATCTTGAGTGCTGGCACAACGAACTGTTTCCAATTCTCGAGCCTGAAGCAGTCGAGGAACAATTCACAAAAGAAATAGGCATACGAGGCAACGTTCGTCTCATGATGACAGGAACCGTTGACTGGATAGACAAGTCAGGAGTGCTATGGGACTGGAAAAATCCAGGCCGTCACTACCAGGCATGGGAGAAAAAACGTTGGGATATTCAATCTCACGCATACACTTGGGCATTCGACGCAGACCAATTCAACTTAGGAGTACTGTCTGCAGGGAAACTTCAAGTAATAGAAATAGAAAGAACACCTGAACAAAAAGAAGCATTTTTAGAATTATGTTGGTCACTCGTCCCTACGATTATGTCGAAGGATGAAACATGGCCGCAAAACTGGAGCGGTTGGCACTGCTCCCCACAATGGTGTCCAGTCTGGCAGGCTGGCAAATGTCGAGGGAAACACCTCGGGGATAATCCCTGGTAAGGGAGAAGGAAAAATATGACAGATATGGCAAAGATAACCATCAGCTTCACACAGAAAGTAAGTGAAGCAGCATACGAAACAGCGGACTACTCGCTCTCTATCGAGCGGTCAGTTCCTGAATCATTAGGAGATGAAGGAATACTTGTTGAAGCAACTTCGCTCTTCGAGCAAGTTAAATCAGAAGTATTGAAACAAGCAGGTCAGGAGTGGGATCTAACTCCTGATGGAGTTGTGATGCGTCGCCTCAAAAGCGGCGTTCCCAGGGTTGCAAGTAGTAATGCCAGCCCCGTTCAGGCAGCCCCTGTCAGTGACCAAGCAGGTCCAACAGCGACATCCGTAGCTGCTCCCGCTGGTGTACCAACACAAAGCGGAGCCAGAATGTCAGGACGCACATACAAGCGCACTGATTTCTGTGTAGGCGGCAACGCAGACGAACGTCAAGCAGCATGGAACCTACTTGCTTTCCAACCACCAGAATGGGATGACAACGGCAACCCACTCAAAGTTTATGAAGTTAAAGAAAAAGCTGACGGAACTACAGATGTGACCAAAGCAGGCAAAAACTTTCCTAACTTCTCTGTATCCAAAGACGCCCTCATTCGTTTAGGTTTCCAACCTCAACGCGACGTAGGCATATGGATAAACGACGGTGATAGCAACATTCCTATCCGTGTATGGGACCAAGCATCAGGACAGAACAAACAAGAAGCAGTCGAATTTGACTGGACTGAACGCCGTAGGGAACTACAGCAGTTTGCATACAAAGGTAAGTGATGGGTGTGGGCGAAGCTACTGAAGCTGTCGCCCTCACCACTGAGGAGATTGATGCTCGCATGGCGAGCATTGATCTCCCAGAGGGAGAGCCGCAGTACAAATTTTTTAAACCAACAGCAGACGCTGTAGACAGATGGGTTCAATACGCTAAAGGAAGCCACGATTGCTTTCACTTAGGGCTACCTGAGATTGACACAAGGATGCGAGGAGTATGGCCTAGCGACGTGCTCGTCGTAACAGGCAGAGCACACAGCGGAAAATCTGCTGTACTACTATCCTCAATGGCCCGCAACCTTCTCGAAGACCCAGACTTCTACGGTGTGGTCTACACACCAGACGAACCAGAAGTACTAGTCGTCGCGAAACTCTACGCACTCCTCTACCAACGCAACCTAGCCGAAGTAGAAGAAGCGTTAAGAGAACAAGACTCAGCAGTAATCAACGAAATACAAGAAGCCAAACACGGCTTCTTAGACAGAATCAAAATTTTTCCCAACGCGTTGTCATTCCGTGACATGTCAGAAGCAATGAGAGAATGCGAAGATTACTGGCAACACAAACCCAAATTCGTTATGGTCGATTTCCTAGAGCAACTACCAGGAGCAGCAGGATACGAAGGAGTGTCCACTGTCCTCAAAGGGCTTAAAGAATGGGCTGAAGAAGAGAACCTGCCCGTAGGGCTAATCCACCAATCAGGTAAAGCCTCAACCAGAGGCACATCCAGAGGAATGGACGACGGCAAGTTCAACGCAGACGAATACGCAATCCTGCAACTAAACGTGTTCCGCCGCAGAGACGACCCAAAACTGACAGAAGTAGAAAGAAAAATTCATTCCGTTTCTGTATCCCTAGACCTATGCAAAAACAAAAGGCCACCATGCGAAATAACAGATCCACCAATCGACTATTTCATGGACCCCAATTGTGGTTTCGTCAGAACCTACTATGAATCAGACATACCAGGAGACGAAAAATGGAAGGGATAAAACAAAGCACAATAGAACGCTTCGCTGCCCTTCACTACGGAGGATTCCTAGCAGACGTAACTGACTGGGTTCACCCACTAGAAGAAAACAAAGAAGTCGTCATAGCATCAGGCCAAAAATATTTGAGCCACATCAAAACACACCTCGAAAGCAAAACGTCCCTAGGGGTATATCCCCTCTGGACTCGCAACGGAGTGTGGATGGTTAGCTGGTGCGCTGTAGACCTTGACGAAGGAGAGAAATCTTCTATCCACGCAGACAACCTCGTAGCTTTACTAGACAAAAGCGGAGTTAAAAGCTGGAAAGAAACATCCAAAAGCAAGGGCTACCACGTATGGGTATATCTACAAGAACCTGTCGCCGCGACGGTAGCACGTAAAGCCTTAACAGGAGCCTGCAGAATCGTAGATGTTCCAACCAAGGAAGTGTATCCTAAACAAACAATGCTGAAAGAAGGGGCGTTAGGGAACTGCTTAAGGCTCCCCTACCCAAACACTAGGAAACCAGGCAGGCACGAAGTCTTCGCACCAAACGGAGACATGCTGGACCTAGAGACCTTTGTTCAAGAAGCATGGGAAAACAAAACAGCTACAGGATTGATTCGTAAGTTGCTTCGCTTCTACGAAGCAACAGAACCTAAAGCCCCTCAATACAAACCAGGGCACAGATCAGACGAAGGGTTCAGAGGAAACGCTCGATCTATTTGGGAGCAAACAACTTTCCCTGACCGTTCAGAAGCTATGTACATGTTTGCGAGCAGTTTGCTATGGCAAGACTACTCAGAAGCAGCAACTCTGGAATGGTTACGTAAGCTAGACGACAGGCTAGAAAAATTTGTTGGTCGCATAGACAGAGAGAAACAACTCGAGAACATCATCAACAAGGCCACAACTACAACGAGGTACCGTGACTAAACAATCCTACAAGTTCACAATTCCAGGAAAACCTAAAGTAAAAGGCAGGCCGCGTTTCACTAAAGGAGGTCGCGCTTACACCCCTGCTAACACAGCGATACACGAAAAACTTATACGTGAATATTACAAAGGCCCAAAATTTGAAGGCCCAATATCCGTTAGCTGTGTATTCACAGCAAAACGGACACAAGTAACAATCACACAGTTAGAAGAACCAAAAAATACTTTAAGAGGGGATACAACAAACTATTTGAAAGCAGTTGAAGACGCTCTTAACGGTGTTGCCTACGAAGATGACTTACAGATCTATCGCATCGTAGGTAAGAAAAAATGAATGAAGCTTTCCATGAAGGTTCAATGGAAACTCGTTACAAAAGCATGGGGGATGAAGCTGAAAGCCATTTCGAAGCGAACAACACAGGATTTGTGCGCTTCGGGCTTCAGCGCCCTCCGTTCTACGTTCATAAACTTCCTTACACTTTCAGACATACCCCAGACTATTTACAAGTAGACCCAACACGTCTAGTTGAAGTCATGGGCATGGGAAGAACTCCTTTAAAACTAAAATTAGATAAACTTACTGCGCTACAATGGTGGGATGGGTCAGAAATGGATGTTTGGCTCTGGGTGTGGTCATCCACACTACAAAATTTTGCCCAACTAAAGTTTCGAGATCTAATGCACTTAATAAATACTGAAGAAGTGCCAGTAGGTAAATTTCATGAAGGCAAAACGTATCTATCCATAAGGGAAGAACTTTTGCCTTGGAATGAAACCTAACGAAGAAGAAGACCCCGAAGATACGTTCTTTAACGTAATAAAAGAGTTCAGCTACACTCTTGCTCTTAAACCTCAACGGCCTTACTTAGACAACAGCTACATCAGCAAAACTGAATACCTAGGATGGGGTTCAGCAAGACATGATGGAGTTTACAGAAATAGAAGTATTCCTGAAAACGAATACCAGGCTCTCATGGAAACTATGCCTCATGAAGAACCAAAAGTATCTAAAAAAGAAATCGAAGAAAAAAACGACAAATTAATAATTGCAGTACAAGAAGCGTTCTTTGAACTAACAGAAGAAGAACAATGGCTTTATCAAATGTTTGTTGAAGTAGGACTGTCCCTAAGATTTTTAGGGCTTGTAGTTAACGTGCCTAAAACAACTTTGGCTAGACGACGCGATGAACTTTCTAGAAAATTAAAAAGCTTACTACTTAAACAACCTGAAGTCAGAGAATACTTAAATATCATCTCTAGTGGTGATACACCGACTTAAAAACTCTGTAAATCCTTCTAGCCAATGCATGAGAGAAGCTAAAGCGACAAGGTTGCCTTCTTGAGCATCGTCCCATGCATTGACTATATGATATAGCTCTGGTTCTTGGAACATTAACAAGACCCCAAGGTCTTCGTTAACCCATTGAGCGTGAGTGCCGTCGTTCATATCCAGCATCCCCCGAGATTGAACTAAGTAATGTTCAATCTCGTCTTCGATATCTAAGCCTTCTTCAGCCATGAAATCTGCCCAAATTTCTTCCAAGTCTTCCACTAGATCAACGACCCAACCTAGCTTTAGCCAACGACTTCACTGCAGCAATAGCAGCAGCGGCAGCCGCCGCACCTGCAGCTTTAAACGAAGACACGTCAGTAACAACCATTACTGCTAACCCTGCTTCAATCGCAGTCCAAGCAGATCTCTCAATCCAATCAGCCCAATCAAAACTTTTAGCTGCAGAACCTTCAGTCATAAAATTATCTTTCTAGTAAGCAGGACGTTTTTTAGCTTTTTTAGCAACTGGCTTAGGTAAAACTCTTTTAGATGTCTTAGGCTTTTTCATTTACCAAACGGCCTTCCACCTTGATTTTGATTACCAAGCCCTGTTGAACGCAAATATGCGGCATCAGTTTTAGCTTTCTTAGCCATGTCATACATGTTGTCAACCGACGATGAATCGTACGGTTGATCTTCGTCTTTGCTGCCAAATGTGTCAGCATAAGACCCGTAACCTTTTCCTTTTGGCATTTGTATCCTCCTATATAGGGCCACTTTGGCCCACTATGCGAACAGAACATCCCAAGTATTGACACCAACTACGCCGTCAGCCTTAAGAAATGCAGAGTATTTTTGTTGAAATTGACGTACAGCAGAGCGGGTTCGACGGCCAAACATGCCGTCTACCCCACCAGGTTCGAACCCTAAGTCCACTAAACGCTCCTGGACGGCTCTAACAGCCTCTCCACGACTCCTTCTCCTTGCAGAAAGAGGGCTATGGGATACAATCTGCTTCAAAGAATCTAAATGAGCTTTGATTCCATCCCACTCAATAACGTTAGGATCACCTAAAGGCAAAGGCATACCAGCCCTTAACCAGTCATACAGCCAGTTACCTGGGCAAGTAGAATTACCTAAATCTCTATGCCCTTTAACCCACAACTTGTTGTCATAGCGGCTTTGAATGTTACCAATAAGCCACTTAATAGAATCTAAAGCCTTCTCTGGGACAACTTCTGCTCCCCAACCCGTATAACAAATCGACTCACTGCGACTATTCCAACCCTTAGTAGCACCAGAAACGACATCAGCACCCCTTCCCGCATAGATAACACCGTCAGTATCAACCAACCAGTTGTAAGCTATCGCGTTCCAGTTCTTAGTGTCCATGTGGTAACGCTCATAACTTTTTAAAGCAGTAACACCTGAAGGACCATTCTTAATGCCGCTGTGATGCAACACAATGCCCTTAACTCTCCACGCTTTCAACTTAGTAAACGGTCGCTTGGGAGGTCTAGCTTCCCAACCTTCTCGAGATATAACAGTTTTACTCACAGCCCCTACCTTACGCGATTTTCTAAATCTTTTAAATCTCTTTTGTCTTGAGCTTTTTTAATATCTCTTGAAATTTTTTCGTTACGTCTAGCAGAAGCAGTGTTCGCTCTAATGTTCGTACCAAACAAAGTAGAAACCCATGTCGTCGCTAATCTTTCCTGCTTACCTTTCTCATTAGGGATAAGCCGTGCGATCCTACCAAACCAAGGCAACATCTGCTCAACCTTATAGATTGACCTATCAGTCATTTTCCACTCGCCCTTAGAGTTCTTCTTAGCCCAACCCTTAAGAGACAAAGCTGGCAGCAAACCAGGGATCTTTCCCCAAGCAGGAACCTGCTGATACCTACCAGAGAAAGGAATATCAGAAAACATTCTTTTACCAGCTTTAAGCTCTAAAGGAAGTTTTATAAAAGGAACCGCAGACTCATAAAGAGGTCTAGTCAACTCTGTCAAATTCGTATAGTTTCCATCTTCAAAACCTTTAGTCCACTTAGCTAAATCTCTAAACGGTAAATCTGGAAGAGCATAAATACGATCATCTCCAAATTTAAATGGCAAACGAACACCCATATTCTCACCAAAAAAACTAGGGAATAACCCCTCAGCAGGAGAGTTCAACTCTAGTTCTTTCTTTACCTGAGCAAGACGACCCCAAGCCGTAGGGTTCTTCCCAATAGATTCAACCAGCACAGGAATAACATTCTTCTGCCACGTATAGAAAGGAATAACCTGTTTGATTGTTCTTTCTGTATTGGTCAAATTAGCGTAATCAAAATGATATTTATTTACAGCTTCAAAAGCATCTTCAATAGACCCACCACTAGTTTTAATATGGTGAGCTAAAGCGCCCCTCATCATAAACTCAGCGTCTTGGTTAGCTCGACGAACAAGAGCAAAAAATTTAAAATCAGCGTTGAATGGACTTATAGTGCCTTGAGAAAAAGCATTCCTCCAAGTATCAATACCAGCGTTGTCTAATTTGGATACAACTTCTTGGCTAACTTGACCACTGCTAGCGATACCAGTCCTATACCAATCACGAAAATCTTGTAGCTCGCTAATCTGCACGTTTCCTTGTGCCTGAGGCAAACCTAATTTGCCTTTAATCCTCACAGGCTTACCAGCATTAATTAACTGTTGTATCCCATAAGCAACATCTCCAGTTTGTCCACCTAGTTCCGCTGCTTCCATAGCAGCGCGACGGATACCCATCACTCTTTGATGAACACTCATAGGAACATCAGCAAGCTGGTTGTTCATCCAAAAGCCACCCATCATGTTTCTTAAAATGAAACCTGGAGTACTAATAGCTTGAGCTTTCCACCAGTTCAAAAACTCGCCGTACTTTTTCATAAACTTACCCATAGCTACAGTGTCTTGAGTCTTTGCTGCAGCTTCAACAGCAGCAGCAAATAGTTCTACTGTCTCATCAGAAGCTTCACCAACAAGATTGTAATTTCCTAATAGCTCTTGAGTACGGGTACTTACTACATCACCTATGCTTAGTTTCCCTAAACCACTCATATTAACCATATAGTTGTTTAGCTTGCTTCCATAAGCGTCAGACAAACCAGCCATAGCACGTACAGTCTGAAGTTCTTTAACAGCAGCAGCCTGAGAATCGGCTGCGCTTATACGACGAGAAAGAATAGTGCTGTTAAGAAGCTCCGTTTTTTCTAACCTAAGATTTTGTAAAAGCTGCTGTTGCTGATCAATGCCTAAATTAGCGACAGAAAGAACAGTCTCATTATTTGCTTTTCTTCTAATAAGTTCTGCTCTTTGATTCTTTAAATTTGTTTCTAACTCAATATATCGAGCACGAAAACTTCCCGTTAACTCTTGAAGTTCTCTTTTTTTCTGAAGAAGCAAAGCAACAACTTCTTCATTTTGTGTTCTTTGAAGTGACGTAACTTTTTTAGGAACATTAATTGGGAAACCAGGTTCCATTGTGGTTGTGTCTAACGCACGTTGCAAAGACTTGCCTTCAGCTACACGTAAAGCATCATCCAACACTTTCTGAGCTTCTAATAAATCATCTTCAGCCGCTGATAAAAGACTTTTACCTCTAGAAAGTAAAGACAAATCATCAGCGTCTATATTCCCTATCTCATGCTTAAGTCTAATTAACTCATCCATCTGTTCAGCCCATTCATCATACTCAGGACCAAACTCTTTACCTAAAGCCATAGACAAACGCTCATCGCCAGCTTTAGTTAACTTTTTTACAACAACAGATCCATCTTTTCCAAGATCATACAAATTATCGGCAGTTCTAACGTTTAACCAATCAATCAAATCATCGTAAGCAATAACAGTAAAATCTTTTAGAACAGAGTCAACATAATTTCTTTGCAAATTTGCAGTTCCTTGCTTCAAAGAAGCAATAGTGCTATTCAACTCAGTTAAAACTTCAAGCAAAGGAGTTAAACCTTCTTGGCTAGGATTAGCCACTAAAGCTTGTTGAGCAAGATCAGATGATCTTTTTAACTCTGTAATCTTAGTATTCAAAATATTGAGCATCTCTACAGCATCTTCTCTAGCTGTAGTCAAACGAGCCAACTCTGCAGTTGATCTATTAGTTTTTAAAGCTAAATCAACCATAGGATTCTTTAAAGAAGAAGGTCTCTTAACACCATCAACTTTTAAAGTGCCACCAGCCCTAATTACATTAAGAGCATCGTCACTCATCCCTTCAATCTTTACTCCTGGAGTAAGAATTGAAGCTATAACTTCATCAATAACAGAAATTTCTGCATCTATTTTTGCTATAGATCCAATAACTTTTGCTGTACCATCCCCAACTAAACGTTCTGCTGCCTGCTGAATACCTTTAACTCCTCTACCTTGCAAAGCAGCAACAGCACCAGAATTAAGATCTTCAACATTTTTTTCTAAAAGAACTACAAGACTAGCAATCCTTTGTTCTTCAGTTTCTGCTGCAATCTTTTTTAAATTTGCTTTAGACAAAGTTTTCTTTGCGGCAGCCATCTCTTTAGCTAGCCTCGTAGCAGCAGCGCGAGCAAGCTGCCCATCAACGCCGTAAGCAATAATTCCACGTTGAGCTAAACCATCAACTACGTATTGAGCACGAATAAATCTGCTTGTTTGATCAATGTACCTAGCCATAGCTTGAGTAAAATCTGTGGAAAAAATCTCTTTCCAATCATCACCAAAAGCTTCTTTACCCAAAGTTTCCATTTGGAATCTAATAGAACCTTCATCAGTGAAAGTACCAAAACTAGTTTTATTGGATACAGTGCGCCCATCTCTTAATCGGATTGTTACACCTTGGGCAAGAGCTAAATCTAACGCCGCTAAAGTATCTGCGTCTGAAGCATCTGCTCTAATACCTAACTTCTTACGTAACTCTGCCCCGCT
>MDTG01125381.1_pt1 | contig 13288 bp, 13 predicted proteins | sample 811421 | NCBI WGS metagenome assembly MDTG01 (sample SAMN05326645, study PRJNA326480) | marine metagenome | isolation source: seawater | place: Pacific Ocean: South East | collected 2011 | reverse complement strand
GGTCAGGCAGTAACTAAAGCTGTGATAACTGTCCCAGCGTATTTCAACGATGCTCAAAGACAAGCTACAAAAGATGCAGGTAAAATTGCTGGATTAGAAGTATTAAGAATTATTAATGAACCTACGGCTGCATCTTTAGCTTATGGATTAGATAAAAAACAAAATAAAAAAATTGCTGTTTATGATTTGGGAGGTGGAACTTTTGATGTCTCAATACTTGAACTTGGTGACGGTGTTTTTGAGGTCAAATCGACTAATGGAGATACTTTTTTAGGAGGAGAGGATTTTGATAACTCAATTGTTGAATATTTAATTTCTGAATTTAAGAAAGATAATGGAATAGATTTAAAATCTGATAAATTAGCCCTTCAAAGATTAAAGGAAGCAGCTGAAAAAGCTAAAATTGAACTATCTTCTGCAGAACAAACTGATATTAATTTACCTTTTATTACAGCAGATAAAACTGGTCCAAAACACATAAACATTAAAATGACTAGGGCTAAACTAGAAGCTTTAGTTGAAGACTTAATAGCAAAAACAATGCCTCCATGTAAAACAGCATTAAAAGATGCCGGTATTTCTGCTAATGAGGTAGATGAAGTTGTTATGGTTGGGGGTATGACTAGAATGCCTAAAGTAATTGAAGAAGTTAAGAATTTCTTTGGTAAAGAGCCAAATAAAAGTGTTAACCCAGATGAAGTAGTTGCCATGGGTGCTGCAATTCAAGCTGGAGTTCTTCAAGGTGATGTTAAAGATGTTCTTCTTCTTGATGTTACACCTCTATCATTAGGTATTGAAACGTTAGGTAGCGTCTCTACGAAACTGATAGAAAAAAATACTACAATTCCAACAAAAAAAAGTCAGGTTTTTTCAACTGCAGAAGATAATCAGCCTGCAGTGTCAATAAAAGTACTCCAGGGTGAAAGAGAAATGGCAGCAGATAATAAAATACTTGGTACCTTTGAACTAGTTGGCATAGCTCCAGCTCCTAGAGGTGTTCCTCAAATCGAAGTAACATTTGATATAGATGCTAATGGAATTGTAAATGTCTCAGCAAAAGATAAAGGAACTGGAAAAGAGCAAAAAATACAAATCCAGGCCTCGGGCGGATTAAGTGATGAAGAAATTGAAAAAATGGTAAAAGATGCAGAAGCTAATAAAGAAGCAGATAAGAAAAAGAGAGAGTCTGTTGATGTAAGAAACCAGGCAGATACCTTAATTCATTCCACAGAAAAAAATTTGAAAGATCATGGATCTAAAGTTTCTGAAACCGATAAGAAAGCTATCGAAGATGCTTCTGGTTCTTTGAAAGAAGCTTTAAAAGGTGAGGATGTTGAAGATATAAAAAAGAAAACGGAACAACTAGTGCAAGCATCAATGAAACTTGGTGAGGCAATTTATAAATCTCAACAAAATGACAAACCTGAGTCTGAAAAGAACGACGGCAAAGATAATAAAGATAAAAAAGACGATAATGTTGTAGATGCTGATTTTGAGGAAGTGAAAGAAGAAAGTAAAGACGGAAACCAAGAAAAAAGCGCCTAATTAACATCTAATTGTCTGGGTTAAACTGATGGCTAAACGAGATTATTACGATGTTCTTGGTGTCAATAAAAATGCTAATCCAGATGAAATTAAATCAGCTTACAGAAAATTAGCTGTAAAATATCACCCTGATAAGAATCCTGGTAACAAATCTGCTGAGGATAAATTTAAAGAAGCGAGTGAGGCTTATGGTATACTCTCAGATAAAGGTAAAAAAGAAAATTATGATAACTTTGGACATGCTGCATTCGAAAATAGTGGAGGTGGTCAAGGAGGTTTCGGTGGATTTGGAGGCTTTAGTGGATCAGATTTCTCAGATATTTTTGAGGATTTTTTTGGAGAATTTAGTGGAGGAAGAAGAGGCAACAAAAGAAGTTCGAGTAATAGAGGTGCAGATTTAAGATATGATTTATCTATAACACTTGAGGAAGCCTACTCAGGAAAAAAACAAAATATACAGTTTTCTACCACAGATAAATGTAGCACTTGTAAAGGAAATGGTTCAAAGCCTGGTCATTCTGCTGACAGGTGTACTTATTGTGGTGGGAACGGTAAAATTCGTTCAAATCAAGGTTTTTTTACTGTTCAACAAACATGTCCTCAATGTTCAGGAAGTGGAGAGGAAATAACTAATCCATGTGTTGATTGTAGTGGAGCTGGAAATAAACAGACATCAAAAAAAATATCAGTAACTATACCAAAAGGTGTTGATGATGGTACAAGAATAAGGCTTGCTGGAAAAGGAGAAGCTGGAACTAGAGGAGGGACAAGTGGTGATTTATATTTATTTATAAATGTAAAGTCACATGATCTCTTTAAAAGATCTGACGTAAACTTATTTTTTGAATTTCCAATTTCTATAGCAGATGCTGCACTTGGAACAACGATTGAAATACCAACTATAGATGGCGGTAAAGCTAAAATTAAAATACCTGACGGTACTCAAAGTGGAAAACAATTTAGGTTAAAAGGTAAAGGTATGCCCTTTATGAGAAGAGGAGATTTTGGAGATTTATATGTACAAGTCAAAACGGAAGTTCCGATTTCACTTAATAGACAACAAAAAGAATTATTAGAAAAATTCAGAGAAATTGAAAATGAAAAATCAAATCCAAGTATTAGAAAATTCTTCCAAAAAGCAAAAAGCTTTTGGAAAAATTAAATATATTTGTTGAAAAAAAAGTTACCTAGTTTAATTACATAATATGATTATTTGGATAGCATCATATCCCAAAAGCGGGAATACCTGGGTAAGGGCATTTCTTGCAGCATATTACTTCTGTGATAAAGGAATTTTTGATCCAAAAAGTCTTGTAAAAATTGAAGATTATCCAAATAAACAATTTTTCAGAGAAAAAGTAAAAGAGGGAGAAATTCATAAACATTGGGAAGAGTCACAAAAAAATATATGTAAAGAAAAAAAAGTAAAGTTTCTTAAAACTCACAATTCATTAATAAATGCTTTTGGATGTGATTTCACAAGTCCAAAATATTCATTAGGTGTTATTTACATAATTAGAGATCCAAGAAATTTGATTACCTCATTAAAAAATCATAATAATTTTAATTCATATGAGGAGGCATTGACTATGATGCAAAATGATAACGCTATATTATCAGATTATAAACATTTAAAAAATTTTGCCAAAACAACAATACTTAATTCTTGGAGAATTAATTACCAATCATGGTTGCGAAATAATTCTTATAGAAGAATGATGATTAAATATGAAGATATACTCCAAGAACCTGAAACAATATTTAAGAATCTGGTAATTTTTATAAATAAAATTTGTAGAAATAATGAGGAAGTGAATAAAATGAAATTGAAAAACGCCATTGAAACAACAAATTTTGAAAGTCTCAGAAAAATAGAGGAAAAAGGACAGTTTACAGAAAATGTATTTTCTGAAAAAGACAAAACTAAAAGAAAATTTTTTTATTTAGGCCCAAAAAATAATTGGAAAGATAAATTAGATAAAAATATGATAGATATAATGAATAACTATTACAAAGAAGATTTAAAAAAGTTTGGATATGAGATCTAAGAAAATTAAAGTATCAATTACTGGCTGCATGGGTCGGATGGGACAAGAGCTAGTAAAAGCTTTGAAAAAAGATGATAAATTTAAGATTCATAGTCTTACCGAAAATAGAATTATCACCAAAAAAATCTCTGGAATTAAACCTAAATTAAATCATGAAGATACATTTCTAGGGACTGATGTTATTATAGATTTTACAACACCCAAATGCACTTTAGAAATTTTAAAAATAGCAAAAAAATTAAAAAAAAAAGTTGTTATTGGCACAACTGGTTTTAATAAAAATGAAGAAAACAAAATAATTTATTTTTCAAAAAAAATTCCAATACTAAAAGCAGGCAATATGAGTTTGGGTATTAATCTCTTAATGTACTTAACAGAAATTACTTCAAAAGCATTAGGGGAAAAGTATTATAGTAAAGTATTTGAAATTCATCATAAACATAAAAAAGATTATCCCTCAGGAACAGCTTTGATGTTAGGTAAAGGAATAGCGGTTGGAAAAAACAAAGATTTTTATAAATTAATTGGTAAAAAATACTTAAATAAAAAAATTTTTCCTTTTGGAAAAAAAATAAATTTCAATTCAATTAGAAAAGGAGAAATTATAGGTGAACATGAAGTATCTTTTTCAAATGGTAAGAATATTATAAAGCTAAATCATGAAGCTTTTGATCGAGCTTTATATTCTGAGGGAGCTTTATTAGCAGCAAATTGGTTGATTAATAAAAAAGCAGGCCTTTACTCAATGAGAGATTTAATGAATTTCAAATAATGACTGAAATTCAAAGAGCTAAAAAAATATCTAAAATATTAAATAACATCTATCCAAAAATTAAAGTTCCTTTAAAGAACAGAAATGTGTTTACTTTGTTAGTTTCTGTTCTACTTTCAGCGCAATGTACTGATGTAAATGTAAATAATGTAACTAAGAACATTTACCCAAAATACTATACGCCAAACCATTTCATTAAGTTAGGAAGAAAAAAAATTGAAAGCTTAATAAAAAAAATTGGAATTTTTAGAATAAAGGCAAAAAGTATTTATAATCTATCAAAAATATTGGTCAAAGATTATAATAGTAAAGTTCCAAAAACCTTTGATGAGTTAGAGAAACTACCTGGCGTTGGACACAAGACAGCAAGCGTGGTGATGTCTCAAGGTTTTGGTTATCCAGCCTTTCCAATAGATACACACATTCATAGACTGGCACAAAGATGGGGTCTTACAAATGGAAAAAATGTTGTACAAACAGAAAAAGATCTTAAACGATTATTTCCAAAAAAAGATTGGAATAAGCTTCACCTACAAATTATTTATTATGGAAGAGAGTTTTGTAAGGCAAGAAATTGCTATGGATTATCTTGTAAAATATGCACCACTTGTTATCCTGATAGAAAAACACCAGTTAAAACTAAAAAAGCTTAAATGAAGATAATAGGAATAGGGAATGCAATTGTAGATGTTTTGTGTAGAGTGAACGATAAATTTCTTGATGATAATACATTAATAAAAAGCACCATGAAATTGATAGATGAAGAAGAATTTAAAAGTTTAATAAAAAAAGTAAATATAGAGGAGACTATTTCTGGAGGTTCTGTTGCAAACTCAATAGTTGGATTATCCCAACTGAAAAACAAGGTTGGATTTATTGGGAAAATAAATGATGATGAACTTGGTAAAAAATATGAAGAAGGATTAAAAAAAGAAAATGTAAATTTTTTATATTCAAAAAAAAATGAACCAATTCCAACTGGAACATGCCTAATATTAATAACACCTGATTCAGAGAGAACAATGTGCACTTTTTTGGGCACAGCTGGAAAAATCGATGATACGGATATTGATGATAAGATAATTAAAAGTTCTGAATTAACTTTTTTAGAAGGATACTTATGGGATAAAGGAGGACCCCAAAAAGCTTTCGATAAAGCAATCAATAATTCAAATAAAGTTGCAATGTCATTATCAGATCTTTTTTGTGTAGAACGGCATAAAGATCAATTTTTAGATTTAGTTAAAAATAAATTAGATATTTTGTTTGCTAATGAACAAGAAATCTTGTCATTGATTAACAGTAAATCATTTAATGATGCTATTTCATTTTCTAAAGAATTAAATAAGGAAATAATAATAACCAGGGGAGAAAAAGGAGCAATTGCAGTCAAAAAGAATGAAACTTATGAATATCCGGCGAAAGAAAATCTAAAAATTTCCGATTTAACTGGAGCAGGTGATTTATTTGCTGCAGGTTATTTACATGGTGTAATAAATAATTTAAGTATCATTGAGAGCTTAAAACAAGGAACGGAGTTGTCCTCAAAAATAATTCAAAAGATTGGTGCTAGAATTTAATTAAAAGTTCAAAAAGTAACCTTCCCGGTCATTTTTAATAAAACTTTCATCACCAAAAGATTTTAAAATTTTTTTTCTTAATCTGTAGATATGTGTTTCTACAGTATGAGTTTCTAAATCAGATGAATACCCCCAAACCTTTTTTTGAATCTCTTTCAAACTTACTTTGTTTTTTGTATTCATAAATAGTATTAAATTACTTTCTTTTTCGGTCAGATTTAGAGTTAAGTTATGAAAAGTAATTTTCCTAGAATTCAAGTCTAGATTATATTTTCCTATTTTAAGGTTTGATTTTTTATTAAATTGGTTTTTGAGATAAAATAAATTTATTCTTTCTAATATTTTAGATAATTTTTGTGGAACTTTATCAATAACTAAGCAATTATCTAAATTAAGATTATTATCAAATGTGATAACTAAAATATTTTTATTTAAATTGGATCTAATATTTTGATAATCTTTTTTACTTATGCAGAGAATGTCAAAGTTAAAATGATCCTTAATTTCATTTAAAATCTCGAATAATTTATTAGACTCGTATACATATATAGTTTTAGAGGTCATTTTAAATAAAATGAAAATTATAATTAAGAATAAACATACACTTTTAGTAGATGAATTTAAATTTAAATGTTCAATAGGAAAAAATGGTATTACGTCTAACAAAAAAGAAGGGGATAAAAAAACTCCAAAAGGAACATTCCTCTTGGGTCCTTTGTATTTTCGAAAAGACAGATTCTCAAAAATCTCTACAAAATTAAAAAAAATAAAAATCAAAAAGAATATGGGATGGTGTGATGATATTTACAGTGAATACTATAATAAATTAATTAAAATCAATAATTCTGTAAAACATGAAAAGCTATTTAGAAAAGATAATACTTACGATCTTTTAATACCAATTTTATATAATACAAAAAATATAAGAAAAAAAAAAGGCAGTGCAATATTTATTCATTTAACAAAAAACTATAAAAAAACGTTAGGGTGCATCTCCATTAAAAAAAAAGATATGCTGATACTACTTAAAATAATTAATCGAAAAACAAAGATTAAAATTATTTAAGCTCTGTCTCCGAAAATTTTAGAGCCAATTCTTATAAAAGTCGAACCAAAATTAACAGCTTCTAAATAATCTGATGACATTCCCATACTCAATTCTTTTAGACCTAAGTTTTTTTTTAGCTCCTGCATTTTTTTAAAGTAAGTTAAAACTTCTTTATCTGATGGCGGAATACACATTAAACCTATAATATTTAACGAAAGTTCCTTCGAACAAATTTCATAAAACTCTTTTAAACTTTTGATATCGATGCCATTCTTCTGTTTTTCATTTCCTATATTTATTTGAATAAATATTTTTAAATCTTTATTTTCTTTTTTTTGTTCTAATGAAATTTTTTTAGCCAATTTTAAATTATCTAAAGAATGAATGTAATCAAATAAAGGTACGACATATTTTACTTTATTTGTTTGCAGTTTGCCAATCATATGAAGTTTTAAGTCTGGAATTGAACTTTTAATATTTGTCCATTTTTGAATAGCTTCTTGAACTTTGTTTTCTCCAAAGTCTTTATGGCCAAATTCAATTATAGGCTTAATTTTATCTAAACTAAAAGTTTTTGAAACAGCAATAATTTTAGGCAATTCATTATTATTTATTATTTTTGACTTAACATTATTATTAATCTCTAATAAATTTTGGACTATTGGATGCATAAAAATTTAAAAAAATACTTTTTTATTAATGACTTTGATACAAAAATTTTAGATTATCAAGAAAAAGGTACAAGTATAATTTATAGAAATTACCAGGAAAATAAAATTAGTTACAATTCCATAATAAAATTAAGAGATTTTTGTAAAAAAAAAAAACTCAGACTCTTTATTTCTAATAATTTTAAATTAGCAATTAATCTTAAATTGGATGGAGCCTATATTCCATCTTTTGATACTTCATTATCTCATCTAAACTTTTCACTTAACAAAAATTTTAAAATAATAGGTTCGGCACATAATATTTATCAAATAAGAGTAAAAGAGAGACAAAAAGTTGATGAAATTTTTATTTCTTCACTGTTCAAAAGAAACTCTAATTATCTAGGATTTTACAGAACAAAAGTCTTAAGCAAGACTACAAAAAAAAAAATAATTGTACTTGGAGGAATTTCTAAAGAAAAAATTAGATTGATAAATATGTTAAATTGTGAGGGTTTTGCTGGAATTACTTTCTTCAAAAAAAAAGGCCCCTATAAAAATAGGGGCCTTAAATAATATTAATATTTTATAATATTAGAATGCGAATGCTACGTTTAACATCGTAACTTCAGCATCTGATCCTGTAGATCCACTAGCACTGTTTACTTCATTGAAACCACCAGCAATTGTGATTGATCCCATTGTGTATGAAGCTTGAACTCCAGTGTTAGACTCATCGTCTGCAGCACCATCAATATCTACAACTTGTCTTCCTGCTGATACTGATAAGTTATCATTAACCGCTAATGAAACACCATAGTGTGTTGCATCTTGGTCTGCAGTTCCAGTCGCATCGTAGTTTACTTTAGTTTTTTGGTATGCAGCTGTAATATTACCCATTACATATTTAACACCATATGTATCGTTCTCTGCAACATCACCATCATCCAATCTACCAGCAACGATCGTTAGACCATCCATTGCTGCATAAGTAAGACCAATTGATGACTCACCATCTTTATGTGCAGTTGAGTTTTTTGGGTTATATCCGATTGAAACATCTAAACCAGCTACAGAGTTTTTATAACCCCACATACCAGTTTGATTTCTTCCAGATATAGTCGCTAGACCATTATCTGTACCATCAGCATTTTCATATACAGGTGTATAAGCAGTTGGTATTATATCTTTAACAGAATCTACACCACCTGGGCTAGTTGAAGTTCCTGAGAAACCTAAAGTTCCCATTCCATCACCTAAACCTAATGATAAACTCATATCGTCAAAGTTACCATTATCTAGTTCGTATTTTACTGTTACAGACATTCCATTATCTAGATCACCTGATCCAGTAAAGTTAACACTGTCACCCATTGAATAAGGGTTTGCGTCTGAACTAGTGTTAAGACCACTGTAGTTTAACGAAGCTGAACCACTTACACTTAGTTCACCAGCATACGCTGACGAAGCTACAAGTGTAGTAGCAAGAGCTGTCAAACCTACTTTTCTTAGTTTGTTCATAGTTAGTACTCCATTGTTAATAATTAATTATAAACGTGATCAAACTATCAAAAATTCATAATTATTGACCTTTTAAGTTGTTATTATTTGTTTTTTTTCTTTTAGTGTGATAAATTTATCACATAATTATTACAATAATTACATGTTTAAGAATTTGTATAAAAGTATTAATTCATACTATTTTTATGTCACTATATATGCAAATTAACATCTAAACTATGAAAATTTTCACTGTAGTAATTTCAATATTTTGTTTGATATTTCTCTCAGGCTGTGAGGCTTTAAAGTATAAAAAAGTAAGTGCCAAAGATTTTCCTCCAGATCCAAAAGAAAGAATAAAAAAAAACATGGAGGAAGGACGTGGCTTTCGCTTAATGACCTCAAGAAAAAGTGGAACCACTTATTCATTTGCTACTGCCAATCCTCTTTGGCGCGCAACATTAGATACTTTGGATTTTATGCCTTTATCATCGGCTAATTATAGTGGTGGAATAGTAGTAACTGATTGGTACACTGATAATGATACGCCTCAAGAATCAATTAAAATTTCTATTAGATTTTTAACAAATGAAATTAGATCTGATGCGTTAGATATAAACATCTTTTATCGAGAGTGTTCTGTAAATTTAACTAATTGCAAGGTTAATAAAAAAAATGATGAGTTAGTATCTCAACTTACGTTAAGCATACTTAAAAAAGCATCCCTGTATGAAAAAAATAGAATTGAGAAAAACAAAAAAGATAATCCTTATACCTACACTACTCCGACAAAAGAGGCAGATAAAAAAAAAGATTAAAATAATTTGAATCTACAAATTATGAATAGATACAATTTTAAGGATGTAGAAAAAAAATGGCAAGAGAATTGGGCAACTAATAAATCTTTTAAATCTGAAATAGATAAACATAAAAAAAAATTTTATTGCCTAGAAATGTTTCCCTATCCATCGGGGAAAATACACATGGGTCATGTTAGAAATTACACTATAGGAGATGTTTTATCTAGATACAAAACTTTAAAAGGATTTAATGTGCTACATCCTATGGGTTGGGACTCTTTTGGAATGCCAGCTGAAAATGCAGCAAAAAAAAATAAACTAGACCCAAAAAAGTGGACTGAAGATAATATTAAGTCCATGAAATCTCAGTTAAAACAATTAGGTCTCTCAATAGATTGGGATAGAGAGATTTCAACGTGTTCTCCAGAATATTATAAGCATCAGCAAAAGATTTTTTTAGAACTTTATGACAAAGGTTTGGTATATAGAAAAGAAAGTTATGTTAATTGGGATCCAATTGACAAAACAGTACTAGCAAATGAACAGGTGATCGATGGTAAAGGCTGGAGATCGGGTGCTGTAGTAGAAAGAAAAAAATTAAATCAATGGTTTTTTAGAATTTCAAAATTTTCTGAAGAATTATTATCAGACTTAAATCAACTAGAAGATTGGCCTGATAAAGTAAAAACAATGCAGAAAAATTGGATTGGGAAATCTTTTGGATGTGAAATTAATTTTAAAATTGAGGGATCAAAAAGTGTCAACTCTATTAAATGTTATACAACTAGACCGGATACACTTTTTGGTTTTTCTTTTTTAGCACTATCAGTTGATCATCCAATTTCTAAATTTTATGAGAATGATCCTGAGTTTATAAGTTTTAAAAATGAATGTTCTAAAACAGGCACCACTGAAGAATCTATTGCTCAAGCAATCAAAATTGGATTTAAAACAAATCTTTTAGCAATAAATCCTCTAGATGAAAATATGAAAGTTCCAGTTTATTTTGCAAATTTTGTTCTCATGGATTATGGATTTGGAGCTGTTTTTGGATGTCCCGCACATGATCAGAGAGATTTTGAATTTGCTAAAAAATATGATTTAAAAATTAAAACAGTTGTTAGTCCAGACAAAAATAATTTAAACTTTGAGGTTAAAAATGAAGCATATTCAGGTCCTGGTTTTTTAATAAATTCCAAATTTTTAGACGGTATTAAAGTTCCAGATAATTCAATTTCAGAGACAATAAATTTACTCGAAAAGGAGGAAATTGGGAAAAAAAAAGTAAATTATAGGCTCAAAGATTGGGGTGTATCGAGGCAAAGATATTGGGGATGTCCAATACCAATAGCATATGACGAAAATAATAAAATTATAAAAATCCCTGAGGAAAATTTACCAGTAAAACTTCCAGATAATATCGACATTAATACAAACGGTAACCCTCTTGATTTGCAAGACAAATGGAAAAATATCGTAATTGATGGAAAAAAATGTGTTAGGGAAACAGACACCCTAGACACATTCGTAGACTCCTCATGGTATTTCCTAAGATTCTGTTCTTCAAAAAATAAAATTAGAGCCTTCGATAAAAGTGAAATTGATTATTGGATGCCAGTGGATCAGTATATAGGTGGTGTTGAGCATGCAATATTACATCTATTATATTCAAGATTTTTTGTACGTGCGATTAATTTAGATAATTCTAATTTAAATTTAAAAGAGCCTTTTAAGGGTTTATTCACTCAAGGCATGGTTTGCCACGAAACTTATAAAGATGAAAATAATGAATGGTTAAGTCCTGAAGATGTCATATCCAATAATGGAAAAGAATTTTTTTTAAAAAATAACCCATCAAAAAAAATTAAAGTAGGACCATCAGAGTCTATGTCAAAATCAAAAAAAAATACCATAGATCCAGAAAATATTATAAATATATATGGTGCTGATGCGGTAAGACTATTTATTTTAGCTGACAGTCCACCAGAAAGGGATGTGCAATGGACAGATGAGGGAATGGTTTCATCCTATAAATTTATACAAAAATTTTGGGGTCTGTGTGATCAAATTTTTAAAATTTTAAATATAAATGAGACGAAACCTAGTAACCAGGATATAGAAAAATTTACAAATTATATAATTAACAAAATTAATATGGCCTTAGAAAAATTTCGCTACAACGTAATTGTTGCCTGTTTTCATGAAATTTACACTTTTTACAAAAAAGTTATTGAAGAACAGAAAAATTATAAAAATCTGAAGCAAAATTTTGAAAAAATTATTATATCAATGATGCCTGTGCTACCACATTTAGCTAATGAATGTCTTGAAAATTTAAAATATGAAAAAAAAATTTTATGGCCTGAAATTGATGAGAAATTTCTTGTTGATGAAAATGTTCAAATTGTTATTCAGGTAAATGGTAAAAAACGGAATATGATTACTGTAAGAAAAGATGTACAAGAGAAGGAATTAATGGATAAAATTACTGACCAAAAGTTGATACTAAAATATTTAGAAAGTGGAAAAGTAATAAAAACAATATATGTTAAAAATAGACTAATTAATTATATTGTTAAGTGATGAAAAAAATTTGTTTAGCTCTGTTATTTATTTTAACAAGTTGTGGCTTTGAGCCTATCTATCTAAATAAGGATATAACGAGTTTAGAATTTAAAAAGATTTCTTTAGAGGGGGATGAAAATATAAATAAGAAAATTATTAACGGACTTAAATTAAAAGAAAATACAACAAATGAAAATTTGAGTGAAGTAAGCATACAAACTTTATATAATATTAACGAAGCATCCAAAAATTCAAAAGGAATTGTTGAAACTTATATTACCTCATTATCTATTAATTTGAACATAATTAAAAATGATGGTTCATTAACTAATAAAAATTTTGTTAAAAATTTTCTATATAATAATAAAAATAATAAATTTGAACTGGTTAAATATCAGCAAGAGATCAAACAAAATTTGATTGACGAAATTATCAAAGAAATAGTTTTATTCTTAAATGTTCAATGATAATCAAACAATACAAACTAAATAAAACATCAATAAAAGATATAAATTTTTTTTTGTTATACGGATCTAATGAGGGATTGATAGAAGAGACACTTAATAAAATATTTAAACCAAATGTCACACAAAATATCATCAAGTATGATGAAAATGAAATATTGGCTAGTGTTGGAGAGTTCAAAGAAAATATTTATAATAAATCCTTTTTTGAAAGCGATAAATTAATCATAATAAATAGAGCAACTGATAAATTTCTCCCAATTATCAAAGATATAATTGATAGAGAAATTGCTGATCTTAAAATTATTTTAAAAAG
>MDTG01114436.1_pt1 | contig 13288 bp, 8 predicted proteins | sample 811421 | NCBI WGS metagenome assembly MDTG01 (sample SAMN05326645, study PRJNA326480) | marine metagenome | isolation source: seawater | place: Pacific Ocean: South East | collected 2011 | reverse complement strand
CGTGCCAACTGAAACCAAAATTACTGAAAGCAGAACAAAGAAAGAAATGAAGCGCTTTTCAAACTCAGCAAAGTCTTGTGGAGCACAATGCATAATCGTTTCCTATGAGGACAAATAGTAATCAGATGCAATTAACGACCGGGGAGACCTTGCTTACCGAGCAAGGGCATCCATTTCGGCTCTTCTGGCACCTGCTAGTATTCCAGGTAAAGAGTAGTTGCCTTCGTGGCAAGCATACTCAAACAATGCCGTCTCTTTATAGAAAGATAGCTCCCCACCCCAAGTCTCCGTGTAGATAGTTGAGTCTTCCACGGTAAATTCATAGAAAATTTCATCGTCTGACCAGCGAGTGAAACGCTCGGTAACCTTTCCTGTCGGTGAGATGTAAGAGCCTTGTAGTGGATAGGGATTGATGGTTTCAATAACCAGCGTATCGTCTTCGTACCTAGCTATGGAATCACCGAACCAGGGCTGAAGGTCCTCGTTACTGTGTTCGTCAGCAAATGGAATGATGCGTACCTCATGGCCCAATTCCGCCATGATTAGGACATGATCTTTAGTTTGTACGAACTGGAAATTATTGTTGTAGATAGTGTTTTGCATTACCGGACCTATGATGCCGAAGGTAATGCAACGTTCTGTAATAGGTCTAGTTTCAGGACCATCGAAACCGCCAAGTTTTGGTAAGTGGGATGCTCGGCGAAGTCTAGCACCGCCCTCTTTATAGGGAATCCGGCCATTGGCAGGTTCGGTGACCCAGGAAGTACGGTACTCACCCTTCACCAAGCCCATGCTAGATCCATCATCGACCCAAAAGGCGTTATGCCCGCGCGCTCCGAACGCTGCAGCACCCGCCTTGGCTTCAGTTATCGGATTGTTCTGTTGCTCTCTATCTAGACTCAACCAAAAAGAGCTCTGAGCCATTTCATAGGCCTGCTCTTCAGTGAGTACGAGCTTGTCTACCCCAGGTCTTCTTTCCATGTGGGTAATGGCTCGGTTCGACCAGATACCCTGAATATCCGGTACGCCGAACTCCGTGCGTGGGGGCTCGTATCCAGGGGCTTGTGAGTAAGCCAATGGTGCTATCGCCAGTAGCGTGAGAATAATGCTCGTGTGAAGATTCTTAAAATTTAGCATCGGTAGTTCCAGTGTCTTGGCGCGCATGAATCCTAGTCGTATTTGCGTCACGCGGTGGGCTGAAGTAATCCTCAAATAATGAGTTAGCCTCATTAGTTGAGGATAAATAGAGTACAAAGCATCTCTATATGGACTCAGAGTACTTACTTTGAAAGCAAGATTCAAACAAATATAGCAGTTCCACCTGAATTTGACGCCTGTTTATAGATAATTGAGTCGGATTCATTTCTGTGGCATATTGGCGGCCATCCATAGACTCAAACACGAGAGCACTCACTGCCTTGAGCACCGCTACGGTCACGAAAATACAACGGCCTTCGAAAGAGCAGCGAATCGACACTATTGTGGAGTCGGCACGCAAAGTGTTCTGTTCCTCGGGTTTCGAAAAGGGGGCCATCGAATTTATAGCGAAAGAAGCGGGGATAGCGGAAGGAACGATTTATCGCTACTTCGACAGCAAGCACGGCTTACTCGATGAAGTGCTAAGCCGTCACTACTCTGCACTTTTCGACAACATCCATCAAACATTGCCGAGCATTAAAGGACCCTGCAACCGGCTACGCTATATGATTCATCGCACTCTAATCACCATTTCTGAGGATCGCAGTATGTGTGGACTACGCACACTCTACGCACGCCAATCAGAAGACAAACGCCCATCACTATCACATGATCAAAACCGCCGAATGGCAGTATTGATGGCTAACGAGGTTAAAGCGGGTATAAAGGAAGGCACTTTTCGACCAGACACTTCACCAAGCATTGTTTGCTACATGATTGGTGGCGCACTCGAATTGACCGAGCACTCCTTCATGAGAACCGGAAAGACGATTGATGTAGACAAAGTAACGGATTCTATTTGGCGAACGATCCACAGCGGCATCAGCTCAAGCGATGCAACCACAAAATCACTTACCAGTTTAGTCGAGCGGTTAGAGCAAGCCGCCGACCGATTGGACCCGGCGTGAAAGATGAGATGTGGACAGAATGGTTTTTGCAGAGGAACTTACACGAATAGATCGAAATCTATAACACATTTCTTAGCACACCCTGATTTCGCAGTTTTAACTAATTGATTCAATTGACGAATCGGTCATAAAGTCTGCTGAAAATCCTCGTATCGGTGGTTCGATTCCGGCCCTGGGCACCACCTCCTTTATACCAATGCCTGTTAGCGTGATGCGATGACAGCTTCGATACTTACGAGCATCTCAAGCTCGATCTAATCGAAGGGAATTGAAGTAGCTCAGGCCTTTGTCGAAGCTACTGTATATTTACTCTGCCCCCTTCTCTTACCACTTTTTCTCAATACTGTATTTTTGCGCTCGCCCGTTTTATGATTGCTAGTCATGAAAGTTATTCGATCTATTCCTTCCCTAGTAGGCCTGCTGTTTCTATGCTGCAGCGTAAATGCAGCGGATTTTCCAAATTTTGTCTGGCTTACTTCCGAAGACAACTCGGTTCACTTCAGCCGCCTGTACAGCGAAGCAGGTATTCCGATGCCGGCAATCGAGGGCCTCGCCGAGCATGGCTTAGTTTTTGAACATGCTTTCGCCAACGCACCTGTTTGCTCGGTTGCACGAACTACACTATTGACAGGTGCGTATGCTCCACGCATCGGAACCCAATTCCATCGTCGCTCCAAACTCGTACCCTTTCCCGATAACGGGAAAATGTATCCGTGGTACATGCAACAGGCTGGATATTACACAAGCAACAACAGTAAAACCGACTACAACGTGATTGTTGGAGAAGGCTGGGATGATTCTTCTCCCACTGCTATTTGGCGTAATCGAGAGGCTGGGCAGCCGTTCTTGCACGTTCAGAACACTGCCTTGACTCACGAAAGTAGTTTGCACTTCTCCCGAAAAGAAATGGAGACGACTGCGAATAAAACTCCATCTGATTCAGTTACCTTATTCCCTTACTTTCCTGACACACCGACGTTTCGGTATACCCATGCGCGCTACCTTGATAACCATGTTCGGGTTGACGACTATTTCGCAGACTATATTGAAATGCTGGAGGAAGACGGCGTCCTAGATGACACCTTCATTTTCTATTTTGGTGATCATGGTGGAGTGCTACCCAGGGGCAAGGGGTACGCCTACGAAAATGGCTTACATGTCCCTTTAGTTATTTATGTGCCAGAAAATTGGAAACATCTTACAAATGCAGACTATGGCTCGCGCATCGATGGCTTCGTGAGCTTCATTGATTTTGCACCAACAATTCTGAACTTGGCTGGCATAGATATACCGCCTCACATGGACGGTAGACCCTTTCTCGGCGCCGGAGTCAGCATCGAGGAAGTCAATGACCGAGACGAAGCCTTTGGCTATGCAGATCGATTCGATGAAAAAATCGATCATGTGAGGACATTACGCAAAGGGAACATGAAATATATCCGCAATTATCAACCTTTTAATGTCGATGCTCTGTTTAACGAATACCGCTATCGCATGCTCGCCTATGCTGAATGGTGGGAATTGTATAGAGCTGGCTCGCTTAACGCGATTCAACAGCAGTTTTTTGAACCCCGCCCTGCAGAGCAATTATTTGATCTCAGCGATGATCCATTTGAAACAAGGGATCTTGCGAACGATCCTGCTTATGCTGACTTACTTTCTGCAATGAGACAGGAATTGAACAGCAAAGTTAAATCAATCAATGACCTTAGTATGTTTCCTGAAAGCATGCTTTTTGCCGAAGCCTTCGATGACCCCGTTGCATTCGGGCGGCAAAACAGTGCACGGATCGGACAGCTCGTTGACATTGCAGACTTAAGTTTGCAGTCACTTGATGATGTCACGGGAGATGTCGTGACTGCCTTGGAATCAGATGACCCCTGGGTACGCTATTGGGGGCTGATAGTCTTGAGTAGTTTCGGGGAAGAAGCGCACTCGTTTGCCGAAATCGCTCGCAGAATGGCAACTGAAGATGAAGAAAATCTGGTGCGGGTGCGCGCCGCCGAATTTCTTGGCTTAATTCAAGCAGAAAATCCAGCATCGTACCTCATCGATGCGCTGCTGAACGCCAACAATGAAATGGAAGCGGTGATCATTCTAAATACCATAGTGTTGCTGCAAGACTTTTTCGGTTACCAGATTGCAGTCAGCCCGGACCTGATCCCGTCACAGTGGCAGTCTAATGGGCAATCTAATTTGACTCTTCGCCTGGATCATCTGAATAACTAATCTCCACTAACAATGAGCACTAAATATTTTTACAAGGCCACACCAACGCAGCAGGTCACTGCTCTCATACTGCTTTGCTTTTGCCTGATTCAATACGCCCACATAACGTCTGCTCAATCGCCAAACGATAATGCAGCGGGGTCCCGACCCAATGTTATTTACATCCTCGCTGACGATTTAGGCATCGGTGATATTGAGCCGTTTGGTCAGCAACACATAAAGACCCCAAATCTGAACCGTATGATGCGTGAAGGCATGGTGCTGACTCAGCACTATGCTGGCAATACTGTCTGCGCGCCATCTAGGGCGTCCCTAATGACAGGCTTACACTCTGGACACACCCAGATCCGTGGAAATTTCGAATTAGGCGGATTTACTGATGAAGAAGAATTCGGCCAGATGCCCCTCAATCCAGGGACGGATACTGTTGCCACCATGCTACAAGACGCTGGCTATCGGACGGGGATGATCGGCAAATGGGGGCTCGGAGGTCCTGGTTCATATGGCACGCCAAACAAGCACGGATTCGATTATTTCCTGGGATACTTGGATCAAAAGCAGGCGCACAATCATTACCCGACTCACCTATGGGAGAACGAAGAGCGCTATCCTCTTGGGAATACGTTTTTGCATCCCCACCAGAGTTTGCCCGATAGCGCCGACCCCTATGACGAGACGAGTTATACGCCCTATAAGAGGAAAGACTATGCCCAGACTAGGTTAACCGGTGCCGCCCTAAAGTTTATCGAAACAACCAGTGAGCAGCCGTTTTTTCTGTATCTCGCATATGCTACGCCCCATGCTGCGCTGCAAGTGGCGGAAAAAGAATTAGCGCCTTATTCGGCGTTTAATGAAACGCCCTACACAGCAAAACGTAATTACTTGCCGCATCCAAAACCTCGAGCTGCAAGAGCCGCCATGATTTCCAATATTGACAGTAGCGTTGGAAAAATAATGGAGCGGCTCGAGGAATTGCAAATCGATGATAACACTCTGATCATTTTTAGTAGTGACAACGGGCCTACTCCTGAAGGGGGTGGCGACATGGAATTTTTCGACTCAAATAGCTACTATCGCGGCTATAAACGCGATCTGTATGAGGGCGGCATCCGCATGCCTACCTTGGCACGTTGGCCTAGCAGAATTCAATCAGGGAGTCGCAGCGATCATGTGTCAGCGTTCTGGGATCTCATGCCGACACTCGCTGAACTCGCAGGCACAGAACCACCAAAAACTGATGGACTTTCTTTCTTGCCCACCTTAATGCAGAAAGAAGGACAAGAGCAACATCAGAGTCTTTACTGGGAATTCCACAATACAAGAGGGGGTCACGTGCAAGCAGTCAGATTTTTGGATGATTTCTCCAAAAGCTGGAAGGCAGTACGTTTATACAGCCAAAGTTCAGACACAGAACCTGCTATCGAATTGTATGACTTAGATAACGATCCCGGAGAGTCCATAGATCTTGCCGCGAAAAGTACAACACTGGTCGAACGGGCAAGAGAGATAATGAACAGTTCTCGCTCGCGTTCATTTATCGAGACCTGGAACTTCGATTAGCGCTGAAAAAGAGGAATGTTTTAGTGTTAAATCTCATTGATCAATCTCGAACCTAAAAATGGGTTGCCCTATTCAATTCTGAAAGAATATTGTTCCCCATTAATCCTCGAATTAACTTCACTTGCGAATTGCAAGTCATTATCTTAATCTATTTTTAAGAAGAAGATTTATACCCTCACGGGATAATCAATAATTTGTTAATTTATGGATGAACCTTCTAATCACTTCAACACTATCCAATAATTTGTAACGGATACGCACTATGGCAAAATCCTTTCGCCCGGCCTTAGGTATCTCTCTTCTCGCGGTGCTCGCATCGGTGATTGCCTCTGTTCTCGATGCTGCGGCGCTATAACCACCACATAGTTACCGGACCAGATCGAATAATTGCGCATATTAGCGCGAATCTCTACAGCATAGGTGTCCAATATTTCTTCGGGCTTGCTGGTCCACTCGTTCATAATCTGGCGAGGGGCGGTTTTGATGGCGAACGAGGTTAAGGCGGGCATGAAGGACGGCTCATTTCGACCAGACACCTAACCAAGCATTGTGTATTACATGATTGGCGGCGCATTAGAGTTGACCGAATACTCCTATATGAAAACCGGAAAGGCGATTGATGTCGATAAAGTAATAGAGTCTATTTGGCGAACGATCCACAGTGGCATCAATTCCGGCGATGCAGCCGCAGAATCACTTACTTGTATAGTCGAACGGTTTGAGAAGGCCGCCGACCGATTGGACTCAGCGTGACTGATGAAATGTGTACAGTATAGTTTTGAGGCGAAGTTACCGCGAATAGATCTAATTCCGTAGCACACTTCTTTGCACACTCTAATTTCATAGCTTTAACTCATTGATTCAAATAAAGAGCCGGTGGGCACGCCTAATGAAGATCCTGGTGTCGGTGATTAGATTCCGCCCCTTGGCACCAAACTCAGTCTTTATGCCTGACTAAGTTACACTTAAACCCAATTCTTATTGACGTTTTACTAGATTAGTGTAAGTGAGCCGCACTATACGATCCCTACTAAAGACCCATTTTTAGTCGGGAAAATAGTAGGGAAATGTCAAAGATCTGTCTGAATTTGAGATAAAAACCTTCTCATTCATACCCGACACGGCAAGACTGCAGGCCAAGCTCGCCCTGTCGAAAAAAATCTCCTGTCCGAAACCACTTGCCTCTAAAGCTTTCTGCAGCGGATGAGCTTTAGAGGTGCGAGTTCTAAAATAGGACTCAATTCCAAGACTATTCTGAATTTGTATCAGTAGTGCTGAATTGAGACCACATATCCCATAGGGCCGATTCAAAGTGACAGGCGAATCTTTTTGTATCAAACAAAGGAGTTTTGAGTATTTTGTTACGAAGGTCATATCGTAAAGCAGAAAGCGCATCCGTATCCGAGGCCAGGGCAACTGCCTTTTCCACATAGTCTTCCTCGTTCTTCGCTACAAGATTTGGTAAGCCAGCGTTGATAGCTATTGTCTCGCCCAGGTGTGATAAGAAGTAGCTGCCCTGCATTACTATGCTAGGAACCCCCATCCACAAAGCCTCAATAGTAGTAGTTCCTCCGCCATAGGGAAAAGGCGAGAGCGCAATATCCACATCGTTATAGCACTCGAGGTATTGATTACGCGGTGAAATGCCTTCAAGAATTAGTCTATCGGGATCAACGTTGTGTAAAGCGAAACGCCTTAGTAATTTTCCTTTAGGTGTTGGAAATTGTAATTGCTTATCTTTGAAGTATACTCGGGAATTCGGCACGTTTAGTAAAATTTTAGCAAGCACACGAATCACTTCATCTGTCAATCGGACTAACTCATAAAAACAACCAAAGGTAATCCCCTTACCAAAGCTCGCAGGAAGAGAGGCTACCTCGAGATCCACTCTAGGTGGAGTAAAACAAAAATAGACTTCCGGCATTTGCCAGATTCTCTCTGTGAATAGATGCTTGTCTTTGTAAGGTGTTACGAAAGGATCTCCGAGCACATAGTCAATTTGTGGCACTCCCGTCGAAGCCCAATAGCCGAGCCAACTGATCTGAACGGGAGCTGGCTTATATGCGAATATAGAAAGGCGGTTATTTGCGGTGTGTCCTGAGAGATCGACCAGAATGTTGAGTCGTTGGCGATGAATAAGATTAGCCGATTCGAAATCGCTTTTTCCAAAAAGTGGGATCCAGCTTTTAAAAATTGGTCTTATTCGCTGGGTAAGGTCGTCTTCGAACGGTGTCGTAGGGTATGCATATATTTCGATGGAAGAACCAGCTAGCTGGGCTAATATACCTTCGAGGAAATACCCTACTGGATGATTTTTGAAATCTCCCGAAACAAACCCAACTCTGAGCCTATCTTCATTCTTGTATGATGAATGTGCCGGGAGCCGAGATTTTACATTCCTCTCGAGAATGTCCGAAAGAGAACTGATGTCTTCAAAATATTTTTTCAGTTCAAATTTTGTCGTGCTGTTCAAAAAAACAAGATTGCTGTAGTAATCGAATCTTTCAGGCTGCAAAGATATTGCCTTTCTGTAACATGCTTCTGCTTCCTTAAATTTGCCCAGCCCTCGAAGTGTATTGCCTAAATTGTTATGAGCGTCTGCAAAGTCAGCCTTATGAGCTAGCGCTTGTTTAAAGGATACTTCAGCCTCCTCAAGTTTTCCTATTTTTTGAAGTGTGATTGCGAGATTATTATGAGATTCTGGATCATTAGCCCGAGCAGCCACAGCATTACGAAAGCTTTCTTCCGCTTCAGTTAATCTTTCGGTTTCAAGAAGCATGACCGCTAAATTATAGTGAGCTGAGGCAAAAGCCGGCATCATGGTAATCGCTCTTTTATAGTTTGATTCTGCGTCTTTGACCAGACCCAGTTGTCTTTGCATATTCGCGAGGTTTTGATATGCCTCTGCAAAATTTCGTTTATGCGAGATCGCATTAAGGAAACAATGCTCCGCTTGCTCAAACTTGCCCAATTTCTTGAAAGTGATACCTAGATTGTTATGAGCTTCAGCAAAGTCGGTCTTTAGCGTTATAGCCCTCTTAAAGTTATTTTGAGCTTCCAAAACCATCCCGAGGTGCAGCAGTGCGATACCAAGATTTTGGTACGCTTCAAAATTTTTCGGCCCGTACCTTACGGCTCCATCGAAAAATCTGACAGCCTCACGTACTTTGCCAAGATTCAAAAGATGAATACCTAATTGGTTATAGTCGGTGGAGAATATTACCCTCTGTGCTTGTATGGAGATCGCATTGACATCTTTTAGGGTGGGGTCTTGCCGCTTCATCGTTGCCTCGCCCTTATGTAGATCTTTCTCAGACTTTTGGACCACCAATGATATCGCCTTTGTATAATATTCGATGGCTTTTGAACGATTTCCTGCAGCTAAATATAAGGCACCTAACATTTCCCACCCAAGCAAATACTTGGCAAAATCTTCAGGGAAGTCTGTTGATAAATTCAATAAATCAACTAGGATCTTGGTTTCCTCGAAGCTCAAGTTGCTCTTGGATGTGAGTCGTTTATGCACATGTACAAATGAGCTTCCGAAATGTCCTTTTTTCACGCGGCTTCCACCCTTTTCTCCCGCCATAAATGTATTAAAGTATTTTTTCCAAAGTTCAATAACCTTAGGTGCTGCTCTAATTGCTTATCCAAAATGTTGTAGAGCGTTTGCATTCTTTCCTTCATAAAGATAAAGATCGCCAAGTATCTTACTTGCTTCAGAGTGCGCAGGTTCCTGATCTAAAATATCTGAGCACAACCGCATAGCCCCTCTACGATATCCATTTTTTAAAGCGCGACACCTCCAGCAAGTGTCGCTGGAATTGTAAATTCCATAATTTAGTAAAAGGAAATTTAAAAATTTGAAACTTGTAGACGCATTTGCTTTTAAAGTACGTTTCGAACTTGGCTTATGATAAAAGGACTGCCATGAGCTTTTTCCTCAAGTTTGATTTAAAAAAGTTACAGCAATTATGCTAATCGAGCCTCGCGTCTTTTCGCAAAATCTCTACAACAGGTTTCGATTTAATTTCTAATTAGTAAAAAGCTCTCTTTCTTTCCTGCATTGGATTAAGCATACCGAATCAATGTCAAGCGCATCTTTGTTATTCAGCCAACATGATTTCAAATAAGCGGATTTTGGATGTACTGAGAGGGCCGCCAAGTTTCTAAGCCATTCATAGCGAAATAATAAAATGGGGTGAATACAAAGAAAATTAGAGGTACGTAGAGTGTTTGTACTTTCTTCATATATACTCTCGGAGTAAAGCGCTTAGATGTATATATTGCAAGAAAATTAGTAATTGAGCTTGATATCTTCGGTATCTGAAGCAATCGTGTCTTCCATTTGAAACCTTCTTATAGCGAAGGTCCGCGTAGAAGAGGTAGATTTTGAACATTTCTGTAGAGCCATCGAAGGAGGCAGTAAATCACCTTTTGAGCCTCTATCAGGAGGAAAAAATCGCCGAATTGGAGCGTCTCGCAACTCAGATGACGCAGAAATATCCGCACTATTATTTTGGCTGGAAAACGTTGGCAGCAGCTCTCAAGGAGTGTGGTGAAATAGAAAAGGCCATTGAGGCAAATAAGGTCGCTATGCAACTTTCTCCTTATGATGCGGAGATTCAGAATAATCATGGAGTTATGCTCAGAGGCATGGGCCAAATAGAGCAGGCGATATCAAATTTTGAATTAGCGATAAAGCTGGCACCGGGCTACTATCAGGCCCACAATAATCTTGGCGGTGCTTTATCTGATATCTTCAGATTTGAAGAGGCCGAGAAAGCGTATCAATCTGCGATTCAATACAATACAAAATTCAGTGAGGCGCTTAACAATTTGTCCGAGGTTCAAAGAGAACTAGGCAAGTTCGGCGAAGCGGAATCGAGTTGCAAGAAATCAATAGATCTCAACCCAAAGGGGTTTATGGCGCATACGAACCTCGGGTTAATTAAATTAAGCTTAGGAAAATTGGAAGAATCGAAGGGGTGCTTTGAGCAAGCGATCGATTTGAATGGAGACTGTGCCGAGGCACACGCGAATCTTGGTTTCTTGATGAAAATTCAAGGGCTTGATGATTCCGGGATTCTTCATATGAGAAGGGCTGCGGAAATTAATCCTAACCTAAGGAAGAATAATCTTCTTCTTTCTTTAACTAATAAAGAAGAAAAGCGATCAAAGAGGCCAGTAATACATGACAAGAACTTTCTGGAGGTATTTGAATTACCTGTAGACCCGGAATTGAAATCACGGATCTATACGCTTAAGTCGGTTGATCTTAGCAGGATTCGAGATCCTAGCTACGGTAGCAGTTTTGGCTCATGGCAACTATTCGAGAATGCGCACCCTGCTATACGAAGGCTATCATCGAGTTTACGTATAATTATGGAGAAAGCTGTACAAGCAGACATCTTTATTTGGGATTCATTTTTTACAATTTTTAGAAGAGGAGGTGGCACAACGCCTCACAATCATCTAGCGAAATCTTTTGATTTAGATCCTGCCCTAAGTTTAGCAACGCGGAAGTATAGCTTAGTATATTACATTGAAGTGGGTGACCAAGATGGTCTGAAGCCCGGTATATTAGAGCTATACAAGCCCGATAAAAAAATTCTTCCGACTAATGGTATGGTTGTGATTTTTCCGGCCAACCGGCTACATTCGGCAGAATATGACGGGAATCAAGATAGGATTATTATAGGAGTGAACTTTTATGTAGTATAAGCAGCGCCATCTTTATTTGATGCTAACGCTTTTTACTATTTTCTGAAAGCCACTAAGATCTGAGTCGTTTGGTAACGTCGTCGCAGTGGTCTAATTGTTCACGCACACGGCGATAGAGTGTTTCGATACTCTTTATCTACCAAGGGAAACTAAAAACTTAGGTTTTCCATATCGAAGTGAGAATTGACGGACGATGACCAATAACAATCCAGACCCATCCATCCTTTCGGCTACAACAGACCTTTCTCGCATGGGGTTTCTTGAGAAGGACGCATGGAGCAACTTTTGTCAAAATCTCCATATTGATGATGATTCAGCACTAGGCGGGTTTGAGACATTTTTAGTGGATGAAGAAACACTGAAAAATCTCCAGCACAAAATGCTTGCAGAGGGCTATATTCATATGCAAAGCCCTGAGTGGAATTTACCACTTGAAGGCATGTCTCAGATAGTCACCCGAATCACGCAGATTGGGCTAGCGCCAGTTTTTGCTTTTGTATATGACGAATTTTGGCTGGCTTTTTGCAAACTTCATCATATTTTGGTTGGATTGCTAGGCAAGGAGTACAAGCGATTACCTGATTTTTGGATTTGGAGGATTGCTCCCTCTTCAGGAGGAAGTGGTTGGGCTCCTCATCGAGATAAAGGCAGACGCTCTCTTCAAAAAGATGGTTCGCCAAAGTCAGTGTCGGTCTGGCTGCCATTGACTTCTGCAACTCCGCTCAATGGCTGTATGTACATAGTTCCAGCCAACCGCGATCCCACGTATGATACTGAAGACGAAAAACGTCATGCGCCAGCATTACAAGACATTCGCGCACTACCTTGTTCGCCCGGAGAAATATTTATGTGGAATCAGGCGATACTTCACTGGGGAGGTCGCTCCTCTCTCGACGCTGAGTCATCAAGAATTAGCATGTCCATCGAATTTCAACGAGGCGATATTGAACCCTTCAACACACCCCTTATGGAGCCATTAATCCTTGCTAATTTCGACTTGAGAATGCAATTAATTTGCAAGCAGATCAGGCAATACGGGCACATGAATGAAGTTTCTTCGAGGACCAATCTTTTTGTTGAAAGCCTTTGTAAGAAATATGATCTTGGGTAACATAGTAAGGCAAAGGACAGTAATCCTTTGGCTCTTGTTGTTTGAAGTCCGCTTTCTTATTTCATCCCCCTTTCAAATTTACTCTAGGAAGTCCTTAAGGGCATAAATAATATCAGGCAGCCAGGGGCTTCCCCCCTTATTTTCCGGCAGCGACAAATCTAGTGGGCCAGGCACCAGCGAACCCACCCAACCTCAAGGGCTGGGACGGTGGAAGGGCCTGGCTAAATCCCTCGACAATCCTGCTACGTAACATTCTCATAGGCCACTTGCTGTTCCCTGAAACCGCTGCTGGGGCTTATCCGCGATTTTCATACTCCCCTCGCTACTCCAATGCACCAGCAGAAGCCAGGCAGCGTGATCTCGATAAAGCCCTCGCATTCAGTTCGGAAAGTGGATCAGTCGAGTTTTCAGCGGCTGCCATGGTAGGTGACGACAGTGGCATGGCCACTGATATGAATTCAATGGCTTCCACCGCTCCGTCGGCGGCGCGGCATAATGCACGGGCGGAATATGACTTGAAGCTTAGCTTGTATCGCGGCATCACCAAGAGCTATGAGCG
>MDTG01439217.1_pt1 | contig 13289 bp, 13 predicted proteins | sample 811421 | NCBI WGS metagenome assembly MDTG01 (sample SAMN05326645, study PRJNA326480) | marine metagenome | isolation source: seawater | place: Pacific Ocean: South East | collected 2011 | reverse complement strand
CTTTTTAAAATTAAAAGATTTTTTATTTCTTTCATTTTTATTATCTTGTCTTTTATCCCTATCATCCCTTTTTTTAAATCTTGAAGATTTTCTATCATCCTTTTTATAGTTGTGTGACTCTGATCTTTTTTCAGCAAATCTATTCTTGTCTCTTCGACTTCTTCGATCAATTGATCTTCGGTCTTTATTTCGTTTTCTTCTTCTCTCGCTTCCTGGTTCAGCTCTAAAATTAGGATCTATTAATCTTTGAATAGCATTCCATTTTGATCTGTCTTCACTGCCTACAAAGCTTAATGCGGAACCTTCCGCTCCCGCTCTAGCTGTTCTTCCAATTCTATGTATAAAATCTTCAGCCACTTGAGGTAAGTCAAAATTAATTACATGTTTAATAGATGAAACGCTCAAACCTCGTGCTGCTACATCTGTTGCGATTAAAATTCTAAAATGATTATTTCTGAAAGCTTTAATAACTCTATCCCGCTTGTTTTGCCTTAGATTTCCATGTAACGCATCAGCGTCATGGTCATCGTACTTTAATCTTTTAACCATTTTCTCTGCACTCCTTCTAGTCTTAACAAAAACTAAAATAGCACCTTTACGTACATAAATTTCTTTAATTAATTGATTATATTTATCACCATCTTTTACTCTAAGGACTTCTTGTTTAATTTTTGCAATTGGAGTTGTTGTAGAACCAACTGAAATTCTCTCTGGATTATTTAAATACTTTTCTGAAAGTCTGAGAATTTCCTTAGGTAAAGTTGCAGAAAATAATAATGTTTGTCTTTTTTTTGGAACTGTTTGTAATATTTGATTTATTTGAGGCGCAAAGCCGTCGTCAAGCATACGATCACCTTCGTCCAGGGCAACAAAGCTTGTATTATTTAATCTTAAAGTATTTCTTTTAAGATGATCATTAATTCGTCCTGGTGTTCCAACTATTAATCTAGGGTTTCTTTTTAGTGAATTAAATTGCTTAACCATAGACTGTCCACCGACTAATTGTGCTGTTCTAATGTTTCCTCTACCAACTAAATTATTTACTTCTTGAAAAACTTGTTGAGCAAGTTCTCTTGTAGGTGTAATAATTAAGGCAGCGTCTTTTTTAGTCTTGAGGAGAAAATTTATAATAGGAATACCAAAGGCTAGGGTTTTTCCTGTTCCAGTTTGGGCTGTTCCAAGAATATCTTTACCTGCTAGAGCAACAGGAATAGCTTGAGCTTGTATTGGAGTTGGAGTTTTATAATTAAGCTTAGCAATAGAGTCCATTAAAATTTGCTCTAATTTAAGTGATAAAAAATTTTCCATACATTGTCTTATTTTAATAAACTTAGATAATACTGGCTTTATAACCTTGTTTGAACACTTAGCAACACTTTGTTATGATTATGAGTGAAAAAGAGAAAGAAAAGAAAGAGCTTTAAACTTAAAATGAAAAAAAGAAGGCAAAAAAGAAATACTAAAGGTATTTTAAAGATAATTAAAATGGGTAAAAAAAATGTCTAAAAGATTTTCAGGGTCGTGTAGGAAAGATCGTAGTTTTAAAAAAAAAGCTAAACTTTCTTTAAAAGAAAAAAGGAAATTAAAAAGACAGAAAAAAAACTAATTTATGTGTGGTAGATATAGTGTTCAAAAAAAAACTTTACTTGTAGCTAACGGTTTAGTTAAGAAAAATATTAATGTAGATCTTGAGCAGGATAATTTTAATTGTGCACCTGGTGGAAAATATCCATGTATCAAATCTGCAACTAATGGTAAGTATCTTGAAATGAATGTTTTTGGTATTTTACCTTATTGGGCTAAACCAGATTTTAGAAGGTTGCATAATGCAAGATTGGAAGGAATTGAAACTAAAGTTAGTTTTAAAAAACTGATAGTTAATTCTAGAGCAGTTATTCCACTGTCGGGTTTTTTTGAATGGGCTAAGGAAAATGAAAAGAAAGTTCCTTATTATTTTACAAGAGCGGATGATCAAGATATTTTCTTAGCAGGCATTCATGATAATGGGCAATTTACGATTATAACCAGAGAGGCAACTGAACTGAACTCTAAAATACACCACCGCCAACCTTTAATAATCTCGAAATCTCAGATTAATAATTATTTTAATTTAAATAACAATGCAGTAAAATTTTTAAATGACGTTAAACCACCCGAATTAAAATTTCATGAAGTACCAACTACAGTTAACAATCCATCAAAAAATGATGTTTCTTTAATCAATCCTATTAATTAAATGAGTTTATCTATCAAACCAGGAACTAATAACGTGGGAGCTTATGTAAATAATATTGATCTTAAAGATTTAAACCAAGATCAAGTAGAAGAAATAAAAAAGATACTAAATAAATTTGGTGTTATCTTTATAAAAGAGCAAAATCTTAATCCTGAAACTTATCAAAATTTTGCAAAAAAAATTGGTCAACCAATAGTCTACCCTAGACTAAAAGGATTGGATGAAAAATTTCCTTTTATAAATGTTATAGAAAGAAAGCCAGACGATAAAAATTTAAGCTTTGGCTCGAGCTGGCTTCATCAGGATACAAGTTATTTAGCAGTCGACAGGCCAAGGTACACAATGTTAATGGGAATAGAAATTCCAAATGGACAAGGCAACACTATTTTTTCATCAGGATTTAATGCATATGAAAAGCTTCCTTCTGAAATTAAAGATAAAATTAAAAATGCTACAGGTATTTTCTCCTCTGCAGGTCCTATTTCAGTAACACGACGTGAACGTGAAGCGGAACAAGGCATAAAATCCTCTGAAATTATGGAGGCAGAACATCCTATTGTAAAAACTGTAGATGGTAAAAAGACTCTATATGTTTCACCGGGTCATTTGATTAAAATTAAAAATGTCAATAATGGACAAGAGGAATATTTAAAAAATTATTTAATCAATCATGTTAATAAAAAAGAATTCATATTCTCTTATGAGTGGAGAAAAAATGATATTTGTTGCTGGGATAACTTTAGCACTTTACACATGGCCAGTGAGATAAAAAACTGTAGACGGGTAATGCATAGAATCACGATAAAATAATTATTTTTTTAAAATCGTTAGATGACCCATTTTTCTTTTTTCTTTGATTTCTTTCTTTCCATAATCAAAGAAAAACTCGTTTTTATTAAAAGTTTTTGATCTATATTCTTCAATTTCTTTACCTAAGATATTAATCATTTTTCCATCAAATTTTTTTTTATTTTCAATAAAATTGAGTCCACATATAGCTCTTACATGCCCTTCAAATTGGCTTACATTGTGAGTGTTGACAGTTTTCCAAAAACTATTGTGTGGTCTACAAGATTTTTCATTAAATAAAATATCTCCTGACTCTGAAATCAGAAACTCGACGCAAATAGTTCCGACGTAGTCTAAATTTTCAGCAATTTTTTTTGTAATTTCTTGCGAACGATCAAATAAATTTTGACTTATATTAGCAGGAATTTTAGAATTTTTTAAGATACCTTCAACATGAACATTTTCTGATGGTTCATAAATTGTTATTTTTCCATCTTTATACCTTGTGGCTGCTACAGAAATTTCTTGTTTTAAATTAACAAATTTTTCTAAAATATATTCTTTTGAAAAATCTATTTTTGGATTGATATCGTTAAAAGTGTTAATTCGGTATTGACCTTTACCATCATAACCCATAGTACAAGTTTTAAGAATACCTGGAAATAAATTATCATTATTTTTTAATTCAACTAAAGATTTTATATGTTTCCATTTTGTTGTTTTAATTCCTAATTCATTAACAAATGTTTTTTCAAGTATTCTATTTTGAGCTATACGAAGGCAGTTTGGATTTGGATAAACTTTTTTAAATTTATTTATTAAATTTAATATTTCTAAAGGAATATTTTCAAATTCATAAGTACAAATATTAATGTGATCAATAAATTTTTGTAAATTTTTCTTATCTGTGTAATCTGAAAAAATAAATTCATCACAATAATTTTGAGCTGGTCCATCTTTATCATCAGATAAAACTATTGTTCTTACGTTAAGTTTTTTTGCTGATTTTACTAGCGCTGTACCTAACTGACCTGAGCCAATAATTCCTATGGTGATATCTGACATTAATTATTTTGGTTTTTTTTTAACTGATTTAGTTTGTGCCGACCTCCATCTTTGTAGGTTGAAACGAACCTTAGAGTCAAATGTTCCAATAATAGAAGCTGCTAATAATCCAGCATTGAACGAACCGTTAATAGCCACCGTTGCCACAACAACTCCCAAAGGCATCTGGCAAATTGAAAGTATAGAATCTAATCCTTTTAATTTTTTGCTCTCTATGGGAACTCCTATAACTGGAATTGTTGTCATTGAGGCTATCATACCTGGTAAATGAGCTGAGCCTCCCGCTCCAGCAATTATAGTTGTAAATTTATTCTTTTCTGCAAATTTAGCAAAATCAAACATTCTTTCTGGGGTTCTGTGTGCGCTTATAATTTTTGTTTCAAATCTTATTTTTAAAATTTTTAAGATTTTTTCACACTCTTTCATTATAGGATAATCAGACTGCGACCCCATAACTATAGCTACTTTAATAATTAATTTTTTTTGATTATTGAATTTCACAAACTAATTTAACAATTTTATTTATAAAAACAATGGTCTATTTATATTGTATTTAATAAATCTTTAGGAAGTTTTGCAACCTCACTCTTAGTATTAACTACCGCTAATTCTAACTCAGCTGAAACTAATAATTCATTATTTCTACTTATTTCTTGAAGTAAATTAAGGCGAACTGCGGTTTTTTTAATTATGCTGGTAGTTATTAATAATTCATCTTCAAAGTTAGCTGGTTTAATGTATTTAATATTACAAGTTCTTACTACAAACATTATATTATAAATTTTTTTTAATTTTTGATGACTCATTTTAAACTGCTGATAAATCATCTCTGTTCGAGCTCTCTCAATAAACTTTAAATAATTTGCGTAATAAACAATGCCTCCAATATCAGTATCTTCATAATAAACCTTAGCTTTATACAAATATTTCTTTGTCATAGTTTAAACAATTTATTCTTAAAAAAAACATATTTCAATATTTGGTTTCCTTTATTTAGTCTTAATTAGGACAAATTAATTACAGAATTTTTTACTAAATTTATAATATGAAAATTATATCAATATTAAGTTTATTAATTTTATTATCTAATTGTGCTGGCGGTAATGTTGCTCAAATTAAGTTCGGTAAAAAGTGCACTATTGCAGATAAAAAACAGTTACAAGAAGCTTCATATATTTGGTTTGTTAGCAAAGAAGCTACTGAAAATTTTAATAAAAGAATAAATAAATCAAATTGTTTAAACGGTTAGTTTAAACTTTCAAAATTATTAAAATATGATAATAAGGGGTATGAATTTACCCCTTATTATCGCATGCTTTATAATAATAATTACTTTACTTATATTTCCTTTAATAATTTCTTATAAAGCGGAAAAAAAAAATAATGTAGATGAATGGCAAAAAATTAAAAATTATGGAAATAAGATTAATAAAACAAGAAGAAGAAAATAAGAGAGGATATGTGCAAAATTATAATTCTTTTTTATATAATAATTATTCATAATTTTAATTTATTTGCCATGGAAAAAAAACCCTATCATCACCTTCCAGACGGAACATTTAGAAATGTAGAAGGCTCTCCCAAGAGGGATCCTAATATCAAATGGTCTTATAGAGTTTTTAACGCCGAGAGGAAAAAAATAAAAATGGATATTCCAAAGGATCATGTTGTTCCAAGGAATCAAGTTTTAAAAGATTTAGACAAATTTCAAAATGACGATTACGTTGCATGGATAGGACATGCAACTTTTTTAATTAAATTAGGTGATACTACTATTATTACTGATCCTTTGTTTTCCAAAAACACAGGTCCTTTAATTTTTGGTCCAAAAAGATACGTGCCTCCTGCCATTAACCTTAATGAAATACCAAAAGTTGATTTATTTTTGTTAACTCATAATCATTATGATCACTTAGATATGTCTACAATTCGAAATTTTCCTTACAAGAATGCTAAAGTTATCACGCCTCTTAGACTGTCTAAATATTTTAAAAGATACAAAGATGTAAATGAATTAGATTGGTATGATGAAATTCAAGTAAATAAAGATATCAAAATAACATTTCTTCCCGCAATCCACTGGAGCAAAAGGAGCTTAACTGATGCAAATAAAACTTTATGGGGGAGTTTTTTGATAGAATATAAAGGTAAAAAAATATTTTTTGCTTGTGATACTGGTATTGGAAATGTTTATAAGGATCTTGGAAAAAAATACGGTCCAATAGATTTAACTTTTATAAATGTAGGCGCCTACCAATTCTTTCCGATAATGCCTATAAAAGATAAATCTGCATATCATACTAATCCAGAAGAAGCTTTGGCTGTAGCAAGGGATTTAAAAAGTAAAAAGGTATTGGGTATGCACTGGGGTACTGTCGTACTTTCACTTGAACCAATAATGGAGCCTCCTAAAAGATTAAAAGCAAGCGCTGAAAAGTTTGGTTTTAAAAAAAAGGATGCTATCATATTTAAAATTGGTCAGGTAAGCAAATTGGATGATATGATCGATTAGATCACCTAAAAATTTTAAAGTTAACTTTTTCTGTTTTCTTTCCTTGTTCTATCTATTAGAGCAGTCAAACTATCAACTAAAGTATCTGAAAATTTAAATATCTCATTTGTTTTAAATTCTAAAGAAATATTTTTTTCTGGATTAGTTTTATCTTCTACGATTATACCTGAGTCAGGATCATTATCTTTTATATAAACTAACATTAACCATTTTTCATCATCATCCTCATCGAATTTAATAAATATTTCAGAACTTTCATATCGATAATCTAAAACTCGCAGCAAGGACATTTTTTTAGTAATCCATTTTTTATTAAGTTGGAATACGCAAGAAGCCATTGATCTATAATAACTTTCTAAGGCGAATTCTATTTTTTGCCTATCAAGATTATGCTGCCTCTCTTTTTCTAATAGATCAGATCTTGTATCGCTATCAGTAACTTCAATGCCTAATTCTTGAATTCTCTCTTTGATTTTTTGATCTCTTAAAGCTTGATATTTTTGTTTTATAGCATCAATTCTTAGCTGAACTCCAGCATATGACTCTCTTTCTTGACTTAAAACAAATTTTTCTAATTTTTTAATTTCAAAAGCTTCTCTTTTTCTAAATTGTTCAATTTTCTTTTCTAGACGTATTTGTTCTAAAAATTTTCTTTGTTTGTCTGCTTGTTCTTTTCTTACTTCAGCTTGTTCTATTCTTATAAATTTTTGTAAATCTTTTTTTCTTTCTCTTTCAATCTTAATTTCTTCTTTAAACTCTCTTTGTTTTTTTTCAAGTTCTAGTTTTTTTTCTAATTTAATTTTTTTTTCTTTTTCTATTTTCTCATAATGCATATTTTTGATCACAAGTTGTTTTTTTCTTTCTTTTTCTTCTTCTATAATGAGCTTTATATTTTCAATTTTTTTTAAAAATCCAGATGAAATTCCCTCAAATATATTTTGAAGTCTTTTATCTAAATCAATATTTAATTTTATTCTAAATTTAAAACTATCGACTAAGTTAATTATTTTAATTACAGTCAATTTTAAAACTTTATTTGACTTTTTTTTTCTTTTATTAATTTGAGATCTATTGACTTTCTTTTTGCCCTTTTTTTTTACTTTCTTTGGTAATTTTTTTTTTGCTTTTTTAAAGTATTTTTTATTTGATCTTTTTTTAAAGATTTTATTTTTTTTCTTTCTTTCTTTTTTTTTATATTTTTTTCTTTTTTTTTTCATACCTAGCTATTATTAAATATCATTTTTTATGAATAAATATAGTCTCGTGTTCTTCGAGCAGATTGAAAGTTCTTCACAATTAGTAATTGAAAGACTACCAAATCCCTATATCTGAAAGCCGCTGCACAACTTGCTAAATAAAACTCCCACATTTTTACAAATTTATCATCGAAAAGATCTTTGACTTCTCTTTTTCTGTCAAGAAATCTTTGCAACCAGCTTTCGAGTGTTTTGTCGTAATGCCTAATCAGTGTTTCTGTGTCAGATACAATCAATCCGGTTTTTTCTAGTGGTACAACTATTTGACTTAAACTAGGGCAAAAGCCTCCAGGAAAAATATATTTGTTTATAAATTTGTTGGGTGGTGATGGTTTGTCAACCACTCCTATGGTATGCAACAGAAATTTTCCATCATCTTTCATTACTTTATTCATTTTTTTGAAAAAAACTTTATAAAACTTTCTTCCAAAATGTTCTAGACTGCCTACACTTACAATACGATCAAACTCTCCGGTTACATTTCTGTAATCCATTATTTCAAATTTAACTTGATTGTCTAGATTTAATTCTTTAGCCTTGTTTTGAGCATATTTAATTTGATTGCTGCTTAAGGAAATTCCTAAAACTTCACATCCGCTTTTTTTTGCTATTTCAAAAGCTAATCCTCCCCAGCCACAACCTACATCAAGGACTCTTTGACCTGGTTTAAGATCTAGTTTTTTAACTATATGTTCTATTTTATTTTGCTGAGCTTCTTCCAAAGTTTTGGTGTTAGCTTTCCAATAAGCACACGAATATTGGCGAAAATTTTTATCAAGAAATATATCATATAGTTTTTCTCCTTTTACACCGCCTACATCATAGTGGTGTTGAACATTAGATTTAGATCTTCCAGGTAAATTAAAATTAGTTATATATCTCCATGCTCCATAAAGTTTTTTTGATATAAAGCTTGCTGATGAAATTTCTTCTCTTCCAAGATTTTTTATTAGTTGCATTAGAAATTCTTTTAATGAGGCATTTTCAATAATAATTTCATTCCGCATATACGCTTCAGGAAATTCTATTTCTGGATCTATAATGAGTTTCCAACTTAAATTTTCTTTTAACAACTTAAGTATTATTGGTTTTTCATTTTTAATGTTTCCACATATATATTTTTGTTTTTTTGCATCAATTAGAATTATTCCGTTTTCTTTGTAAATTTTAGAAAGTATTCTTGCTAGTAGCATGTCTAAGCCGCCAAATTTTTATCAAATATAAATTTAAGATTGTTTAGTTTATCAATTAATTCTTTTTGTTTTTCTTGAGATAGTAAAATTAGTGGTGGTAAAATATTTTTAAATTTTTCATCCTTAATAGCTAAAAAACTATGTAAAGCAGATATAAGGTTATATTGATCAAATAATTCACGCACCTTAATTAATTGATCATTTTTTGTTTGAGTCTTCTTGTTTTCAAAATCATCAAAAACTTTTCTAGCTAAAGAGTGAGTTACATTCGTTACGGCCGATATACAACCTGAACAACCTAATTCTAATCCTTTTAAAAGCTTTGCCTCAGAGCCTGGAAAAATTAGAAAATTTGGTAATTTTAAATTTTCAAACAAATTGTATGAAGAGTCTTTACATCCAATAATATTATCAGGAAAACTATTAACAAGTTTTTTTACAGCTTCAGCTGAAAATTTGTAACCACTTAATTTTTCGAAATTGTATAAAATTATTTTTATTTTAGGCACTGCTCTAATTAATCTTAAATAAAACTCGAAAATACCTTTGTCTGTATTTCCTTTGTAATAAGCAGGAGGCATAATAAGAAAATCTTTAAAATCATATTCCATTGCGTACCTGACTAAATCTATATTTTCATTTAGTAAATTATTTCCTGTTCCGATAAAAAATTTTTTTCTTAATTTGTGGCTAGCTATCTTAGCTATAAGTTCTTTTTTTTCGCTTTGAGAAATTAATTGAGCCATTCCCGTTGAACCAAAGAAGAAAACTCCGTGTAAACCATTTTTTATACTGTTGCTGGCGTGAGCTATTGTTGCGTCTACATTTAAAGCACCATTTGAATTAATTACGCTTAAACCAGCTGCATATATCCCTTTTGTTATGGCCATAATTTTACCTATATTTTTAATCTAAGTTATATTAATAAAAATAAAAATGAAAGTTTTAGTAATACAACCAAAAATGGGAATGGGGGATATGGTAATTTATTTACCTTATATTCATGCCGTTTCCAAAAAGTATCGAACTCCTGTTTCGATCCTAGTAAAAGAAAATTCTCGCGCAAATCAATTACTCGCTGAAGATAAACATATTGACGAAATAATTACTTTAGATCGATCTAAAAATAACAAAGGAAGCCACAATGGATTATCTGGGTTTTTAAAATTAATCAAAGAAATTAAACAACGTCAATTTGAAAAAGTTTTTATTTATAATGGATCTTTAAGATATCTATTAATTTCAAAATTGGCTGGAATTAAAAAAATCTCTCAATATCCTTTGTTTAGGAAAAAAGATAATATTGTTACATCTGCAAAAATTTTTACTGAAAACGAATTAAACACTATAATACCCACCCAACCTGAATTGCACATTAATAAAGAAAAAAGTGAAAAAATTCAAAATGACTTCTCTAAAAATACTAAACATATATGTCTTGGAATTTCAGCGTCGGGCCATACGAAAAGGTGGGCTATTAAAAACTTTATAAAATTAAGTGAAAAAATTAATGAAAAAATGCCATCAAAGTTCTATTTAGCAGCTGGTCGTAATGATCAAGATTTAATTAACGAAATCTTAAATTCTAAAATAGGTAAAAATTGCATTTCCTTTAAAGACTCAAAGATTAGTGAAACACTTCCTATTATTAAAAACTGTAATCTTTATATTGGTAACGATACTGGCTGGCTTCATATTTCTTCCGCTTTAGGTATTAAGTGTGTGGGCTTATTCATGGATAGTCCAGTTTTAGCATATGGAAAGTACTCCAATAATATCAATGCTATTATTCCTGAAGGAGAAACTGAGGAGTCTACTACCCATGATACTCTGGGCAAAGACAAAATTTCTTTTGAAAAAGTTTATAACAAAGCTATAGAACTTTTAAATTAAGAAAAATCATTTTTTAAAATTTTATCTCTCGCTTCATTTACTAATTGACTTAATCTCTCTGTTTTAAGATCCCGATTCATATCGGGATGAATTTTTTTTTGAAGATTCATAGCAGCTTTTAATACCTCATCTTTAGAACATCCTTTTGATAACCCAAGTAATTTATATGCCTCTTCGTTTGTAACGCTCGAAGAACTTTGTGTTTTACCAAATTGACTTTGGAATTTACCTGAATTTTTTAAAAATTTTATTAATCTCCATAATTGTACCATTTGCAGGACCGTAAAACCTTTAATCTTTAACCCACTTAATAAAATTAAAAAAAATGGAAGAGAGAAAATATACTTACCCCCAATTGTAAATAGAGCTGCAATTACAATAGAAAGATAAATTGCTATTTTTTTGATAGTAAGGGCGATTTTTTTTGAACTAGCCCTAGCAAACCAGTTTAAAAACAAATAAACAATGACAAAAATGATAATTCCTAATAAAAACAAATTCATATAATTTCTTTATAAATGAAAATACCACAACTTAGAAAACAAACCGAAAAAAAAACCTATCATGGAGTGGTATTAGAAGATGATTATTCATGGGTTCATCAAGAAAATTGCTTAGAAATACTAAAGGATAAGAATAAGCTTAACCCTGAAGTAAAAAAATACTTGATAGAAGAGAATGATTACACTGAAAAAAATATGGAAGATACGAAGTCTCTTCAAAAATTATTATTTAAAGAGATTGAGGGAAGAATAAAACTAGAAGATGAAAGTTTAAAATATAAGGACACAAAATATGAATACTGGAGTAAAACAACAAAAGAAGGAAATTATGCAAAACAATTAAGAAAAAAAATAGGCGGTGAAAGTATTGAAACTTATTGGGATGGTGATGTTGAGGCTAAAGGTAAGAAGTTCTTTAGCACAGGAGACATTGAAGTTTCAAACAACGATGAACTTCTAGCTTACTCTATTGATGATAAAGGAAGTGAATATTTCACTATTTTTGTTAGAAAAATCTCCGATAAAAAAATTATTGAAGAACCAATACTCGAGACATCTGGAAGTATAACTTGGGCATACGATGATTTATCTTTTTTTTATAGTAAGCTTGATAACTTGCATCGTCCAAGAAAAATTTTTCAGCATAAGCTAGGAACTTCTATAAAAGAAGATAGATTAATTTACGAGGAGGACAATGAAAGGTTTACTTGTGGTATTAGTACAAGTTCAGATGAAAAATATTATTTTATCTCAACTTCAGAACATACTACTTCAGAAGTGTATTACATAGATAAAGACGATAACAGACTTGAGCCAAAAATTTTTATAAAAAGGGAACAGGGAGTTCAGTATTCAATTAATAGTTGGAATGGTTTTTTTTGGATGAATACTAATAAAGATGCTGAGGATTTTAAGGTATCAAGATGTTCTCAAAAAAATATAAATAATTGGGAAGATTTTATTCCAGCTAAAGAAGGTACTTTAATTGGTGGTTTAACTTTTTTAAATGATTGGATAGTAAGGTCTGAAGTTTCTGATGCTTTAGCAAAAATTTATGTACGAAATATAAAAACAAACAAAGAAGAGGAATTAAAAATTACCGAAGAGAAAGTTATAAATCCAGGAATTAGTTTAAAACAAAAAGATAAAGGTACAGATATAATCAGAATAGGTTATGACTCACCTAAAACTCCTTCTAGAACTTTCGAATATAATATTAAGACAAAAGAAAAAAAATTAGTAAAAGAGCAAATTATTCCCTCAGGGCATAATAGAAATGACTACGTAGTTGAAAGACTTAATTGTGAAAGCCATGATGGGCGACAAATTCCTATGACTATTACTTATCATAAAAAAACTAAATTAGATGGTAGTGCTCACGTACTACTTTACGGTTACGGAAGTTATGGAATGAGTATGGGCCCATCTTTCTCATCAACTAGATTAAGTCTAATCAACAGAAATATAATTTGGGTTACTTGCCATATAAGAGGAGGCATGGAAAGAGGTATGCGTTGGTGGAGAGAGGGTAAAATGTTAAATAAAAAAAATACCTTTAGTGACTTTATAAGTTGTGCAAAATTTCTTATTGAAAAAAAATATACTAGCAAAAAGAAAATAATTGCATTCGGCGGGAGTGCAGGTGGATTGCTTTTAGGATCAACAATAAATCAAATTCCTGATTTATTATTAGGAGCCATTATGGCTGTGCCATTTGTGGATAATTTAACCACAAATATGGATCACTCACTGCCTCTTACTAAAGGAGAGCTTTTAGAATTTGGTGATGCAAAAAATAATAAAGAGCACTTTGAATATATTCGATCATATGCTCCATATGAT
>MDTG01334810.1_pt1 | contig 13289 bp, 8 predicted proteins | sample 811421 | NCBI WGS metagenome assembly MDTG01 (sample SAMN05326645, study PRJNA326480) | marine metagenome | isolation source: seawater | place: Pacific Ocean: South East | collected 2011 | reverse complement strand
TGGGTATGCAAGCAGAACCGCTCTCTACTGAGTGGCAAGCCCGCGTCAAAATCGAACAGATGGACTGCCCGACGGAAGAAAAGCTGATCCGCGACAAGCTGTCCTCACTGCCTGGCATCAGTGCACTGGAGTTCAACCTGATCCAGCGCGTACTGACGTTTAGCCACACAGTAGACGCACTGCCCGTCGCGCTGGCAGCGATTAGCGACCTGGGTTTCACCCCAGTGATCGAGGGCTCAGCAACGGCAAACGGTGAAGCGCCAGCCGCGCCGCGCAAGAAGTCCTGGTGGCCTTTGGCACTATCCGGTGTGGCCGCTGTATCGGCTGAAGTGCTGCACTTCGCCGAGCTTGCGCCTGAGTGGGTGGTGGCCGGCGTGGCTTTGCTGGCCATTCTGCTGTGCGGCCTGACGACTTATAAGAAGGGCTGGATCGCCCTGAAAAACCGTAACCTGAACATCAATGCGCTGATGAGCATCGCGGTGACCGGTGCGGTGCTGATTGGGCAATGGCCAGAAGCGGCCATGGTCATGTTCCTTTTTTCTGTCGCCGAGCTGATCGAAGCAAAGTCGCTGGATCGGGCGCGCAATGCCATTCGTGGGCTGATGGACCTCACCCCAGAGCGCGCCACGGTGCAGCAAGCTGACGACACATGGCTTGAGGTCGAGGTTAAAAGCATCGCCCTAGGCGCATTGGTGCGGGTTCGCCCTGGCGAGCGGATCGGCCTCGATGGCGAGGTAACGGCTGGCAACTCCACCATCAACCAAGCGCCGATCACAGGGGAAAGCCTGCCCGTCGAGAAAACCATTGGCGACCCGGTTTTTGCTGGAACCATCAATGAAGCCGGCTCGCTTGAATACCGCGTTGTGGCCGCAGCCGGCAACACCACGCTGGCCCGCATCATTCACGCAGTCGAGGAGGCGCAGGGCTCACGTGCGCCGACCCAGCGCTTTGTCGATCAATTCGCCAAGGTGTACACACCGGTTGTATTTCTTTTCGCCTTGGCCGTCGCCATCGTGCCACCGCTGTTTATGGCCGAACCGTGGTACGACTGGATCTATCGCGCCCTGGTGCTGCTGGTCGTCGCCTGCCCTTGCGCCCTCGTCATCTCGACGCCCGTCACCATCGTCAGTGGCCTGGCGGCGGCGGCGCGCAAAGGCATCCTGGTCAAAGGCGGCGTCTATCTGGAAATCGGCGGCAAGCTTGGCTTCCTAGCACTCGACAAGACCGGCACCCTAACCCACGGCAAGCCGGTACAAACCGACTACATGCCGCTGGTTGAGCAGGACGCCGCGCTCTACCACGCCCATGCCGCCAGCCTCGCCAGCCGCTCTGACCACCCGGTGTCGCAAGCGATAGCCAAACACACCACTGAAAACGGCCTGCCAAACTCTGCCGTTGACGGCTTCGAAGCCCTGCTGGGCCGAGGTGTTCGAGGCCGCATCGACGGCGTGGATTTCCACCTGGGCAACCACCGCTTGGTTGAAGAACTTGGCCTGTGCTCCCCCGAGCTGGAGGCAACACTTGAAGGCCTCGAACGCCAAGGTAAAACCGTGGTGGTGCTGTGCAATCCACAGCGTGCCATTGCCCTGTTCGCCGTTGCCGATACCGTCAAAGACTCCAGCCGCCAGGCCATCGAAGAGCTTCACGCGCTGGGTGTGAAGACCACCATGCTGACCGGCGATAACCTGCACACCGCAGAAGCTATCGCGCAACAGGTAGGCATCGACGAGGCGCGCGGCAACCTCCTGCCCGTCGACAAGTTGCAGGCGATTGAAGCGTTGCAAACCCGTGGTTACGTGGTCGGGATGGTCGGCGATGGCATCAACGATGCGCCGGCGCTGGCGAAAGCTGAAATCGGTTTCGCCATGGCCGCCGCCGGCACAGACACCGCCATCGAAACGGCCGATGTAGCCTTGATGGACGACGACCTGCGCAAGATCCCGGCCTTCATTCGGCTGTCGCAACAGACCGCCGTAATCCTCAAGCAGAACATCGTACTGGCGCTGGGAATCAAGGCCCTGTTTCTCGCCATTACCCTGACGGGTCAGGCGACGATGTGGATGGCCGTCTTCGCCGACATGGGCGTCAGCCTATTGGTGGTATTCAACGGCCTGCGCCTGCTTAAAAAATGAGGTGGGAGGATTGCAGATCAGGGCAGCATTGCAATTCGCAATTGAGCAGGCCTTTCAAGAGGCCGAGCACGCCATGCAGGAAAAGCGCAGTGCAACTTCCTTTCAATGGCTAGAGCGAGTGCACATCCTGACCCAGCGCCGCCCCTTGCTGCATGCCAAGTCACACTGGCTGATGCTCGTGCTCGGCTGGCAGACTGGCGATTATCGAGAGGTTGCCGGACAAGTATCGCGCATTCTCGCGGCCTTGTTGTTCTCTAAAATTTGGGTCCCGGTAGGCAACACAGGCCGCGCAAGAATTAATGCTTTCAGGTCCTTGCCAGTCCCATCAGATCTGCAGGCTCTGCTTGCAAGTGATGATCAGGCGTCATTTAAGTGACGGGCGCTGACCTTCAAGCCCTACTGTGAGCTTACTGAAACTTCTCAAGCATCATCCATCCAATTTACGCCTGAAGCTTCTCGTGGCCGTTACATTGAAATATCGCTGAAAACCACAAGAAAATGTCGCTTTAAGACAACTTATTACTAGTGGTCAATTAAGATTACAAAATTGTAATTTTACAATCATCTTCAAGTTATCTCCACCTTGCAAGGATATGGCTCAGCACCGATGGTGCGGAGCACTTGTGGGTGCGCAACCTATAAAAATGCAATGGCGAAGAATTATATTTATAACTGCCAATTATAAAGGAGCAATAAATGCTAAATAAAACCAAGATTTCCCTTGCAGTATTTTCGGCGATTGTCAGTTCAACTCCTCTCATTGCAGTTTCAGAAGAACAAGCTGATGGGTTTGTCGAGGGCAGCAGTTTCAATATCCTCAATCGAAACTTTTACATGAACCGTGACTTCCGGAAGGGCCAGTCAAGCAACACAGGTAACGGTTACACTGAAGCTTGGGCACATGGAATCATTGGTCAGTTTGAGTCGGGCTTTACCCAGGGGACTGTAGGTTTTGGTATTGATACTTTTGCCATGCTTGGCCTAAAACTGGATACTGGTGATGGGCGCTATGGCCCCGGAGGCAGTGTGAACCTATTACCTGTTAATAGTGAAGGGGAAGCCGAGGACAATTATTCTAAAGTTGGTGGTGCAGTAAAAGTTCGCTTGCTCGATACGGTTGTCAAGGCAGGTGATGTATTCCCCATGACTCCGGTGGTTCACTACGGTGATTCTCGCCTGTTACCGGAAAGCTTTCGTGGTGTAACCCTTGAAAATAGTAGCTTTGAGGGACTTACCCTTCAGGGGGGGCGTTTGCATGCTATGAGCCAACCGCAAGTCAGCACAATGCGCGATGACTTTGAAACTTTTTACGCTGGCCCAGTAGATTCGTCATGGCTTGCCTATTTCGGTGGCGACTATTCAGTGAGCGATAATCTGAGTTTTAGCCTTTACAGCAGCAAACTTAAAGATGTTTGGGACCAATACTATGCAGGGACAGCCTTTAGTCGTCCGTTGACTGATGATATTTCGTTGTTTGGTGGCTTGAACTACTACAAAGCTGTCGACGAAGGCCAACAGCAGTTGGGTGAATTCAATAATAATATCTATAGCGGTAAAGTAGGCGTGCAATTTGGAGCCCACAGCGTCGCTTTGTCTTACCAGCGTAATAATGGTGATAACGACTTCGATTACCTGCGCCAATCCGACTCTATCTATCTCGACAACTCGATCCAGTACAGCGATTTCAACTCACCGAATGAGCGCTCTTGGATGCTTCGCTACGATCTAGATATGGCAAGCTACGGAATCCCTGGGCTGAGCTTCATGACTCGCTATGCACAGGGCTCAGATGCTGACTACTCCAGTGCAAACGAAGTCTATATGCGGCGTGATGACGATGGTAACCCGCTAACTGATCAGAAGCGCTGGGAGCGAGATATTGAAGCTAAGTATGTCCTGCAAACAGGCTCATTGAAAGATATGTCTTTCCGCGTTCGTCAGATGACTACGCGTGCTACCGCTTACGAGTCTGATTTGGATGAGGTTCGTCTAATCGTTGAATATCCCCTTAGCGTACTGTAAATAATTTTGGGTGGGCGGGAGGGCCCCCCCCCCCCGCTCGCTCATGCGCGGCATCCAAGTAATGATTAGATATCAATAATGTAATTTTCAGCTCACGCTGGTGTTAGGTTTCCTCTTGTAAAATTTTCCAGTCCTTGCGAGCTTTTCACTAAGGTTTCTCAAGTTGCTTGTTTACTTTTACGAGGCCAGTCTTATGAAGATTTTGAAATCCCTGATTATTGGATCGGTACTTCTTGTCGGCTCTACACTGACTTATGCAGAAGATGGCTATGATCGCTCAATGAACGCGCAAGAAAAATTCAGAGCCGATCAAAAACGAATTCACGGAGTTGAGTCTACCGCTAAACCAGCAGACGATTTAAATGTTAATTCTAACGACCAAGATCGGACTGAAACCGATATTAATAAACAAATTAACGCTGAATAATTGCTCAACTCCATACGATGTTCACCTCTAGTAGCTCCCGAGCTCCTTTGGAAAGAGGTGTACCCTAAGCGCCCTTCGTGGCGCTTTTTTTTAATACACGATTTTTATATCTCACAGCATTTCTTTGGATATATTGATTTCTGATGAAACTAGGCACTCACTTAAGTGAGGATGCTGGTCAGTAAGGAGTCTGATGACCAAGTAGCGTCTGGGCTACATACACGAGTTGATGTACAAAGCTGACTGCTTGGTGTTCGATCAGGGCTATAGTTACTATGAGATAGTCCAGTCACTTTTTTGGTTGATTCTGTTCGGAATCGCTGGTTTAAAAAGCTCCAGCAAGGGGGGGTACTGAAAAGCAAAGCCGTGCTGTATGAGCAACAAAAAATGAGGAGCAAATAGCGGGGGTTTGTCGATAGAAACGTTAGAAATCAACTTTAAAAAGCTTGTCGCGCCCATCATGGTGGAAAATTGTTCGGGTTAGCCCTGTACTCCGTCAAGAGGAGCCAGCATATCTATTGTACTTTGTGGTTGAAGTGTAAGCGCCCGGCCAACCCGTATTGCGCCAGGCGACCTATTTAGGCCGCTGTCGACGCAAAACCGGGCTTCCCTCGCCAAACGATCGCCGGTACTGCGCGAATGTAAATCAGCTCACATACCAACTCGATCAACGTCTGTGTTATTACTGCTGCGGCAGCAAGCCCTCGAATATCTTCAGGCAATGCTAATGCCAGAGGCAGAACAACCAGGGAGTTTCGAGTTGTTGAGCTAAAGGTAACCGTTCGTGCTGTCGTGGCTGGCAATTTGGCAGCTCTTGATCCCAGCGCTCCCATTCGTGGAGCCAATACCAGAAAGCTATATACACAGGTATAACTGGAGCAAGCAGGGTAATGTCACGTACCACCGAAGATATCTGAGTTCCAACCACCACGATTAGAACCGAAGCCATTTTAGGAACGGGTAGCCATGCCCACACTGCGTTCCCCCCGGCGACAAGATTTGACCGTTTGGCCTCAGCAGCTGTAGCTACCGCCAAAAACATCGGTGCGATGATTAGAAGAGGAAACGCTTCAACGAATGGGCCGATGGAGATTACGACTTCGGACTACCGTACCAGCATGAAGGCCAGGTAAAAAGGCAGCAATACAAGCTGTACCAACACCAGAACCGGGGTGGCCGAAAGAGTCGCGCGCGAGTCGCCTTTGCCAATATGAGTTAAGACCACCACGTAGTCGATGCAGGGTGTTAGCAATTCCAATAGTGCGCCACGAGTATGGCCGGGTGGTCTACAAGGTCTCTAGTGATGCCCCAAAGCAATTACGGAATAAGTACGAAATTGGTGATGAGAAGCGCCGACATGAAGTGTGTCTTTGCTCCTGACTCCCCCCTCCAGAACGAAAATGGTGCAAAGCTAGCATACCTGCCTGAATAAAGTGCCCAGCTATGCGGCAGCGGTTCACCGATCTCACATGCCCGCTGAGTCGGCAGGCGAGGAAGCCATACCGTTGATTTAGTCAGGGCAGATGGTCAGCGCAGATCAGCCGTTGGACTAGTGGCCAGTCCTATTTTACAAAGCATTCCACATCTGATTAGTGAGGACGGCATGCTAATTGGCGATTCAAGGTGCGTAAGTTGATGTGCAAAGTGATCTTTATTAGCAACCAACTTTGTACCTATAGCTGAAAAAAACAACACTAGACCGGTACGATAATACTATTGTGCTTGGCCTTTAATTCCCTGTTGTATCTTGGCTAAGTGTTCGAGCGGGATATTCAGAACGTAGCTCTTATCTCTCCGGCTTAAAGATTTAGCTGAGGCGGATCGCATGCTCGACGGATCTGTTAAGACTCACTGCAGCATGCGGTCTAATCTGACATAAAGGTACAAAACGCCCGGTGCTTTACGTCGGGCGTTTTGAGAGCGTAATAGGTGTAAACCTATTGCGGGATTAGACACTCTGTTTAGTGAGCAATGTGCCGTCCTTAACGCAGTCGATGAGCCAATCGGTAGAGCAATGGCAGCACCAGTAGCGTTAGCGTCGTAGATGATAATATTCCCCCAATTACCACCGTGGCCAATGGCCGTTGAACCTCAGCCCCTGTCCCAATTGCAGTAGCCATTGGAATAAAGCCTAGAGAAGCCACCAAGGCAGTCATCAGTACCGGACGTAGACGCGTCAGCGCACCTACGCGGATGGCTTCGTCCAGCCCCATGCCGTTCTCACGTAAACTACGAATAAAGGAAATCATCACCAAACCGTTGAGCACTGCGACGCCTGACAATGCAATGAAACCTACACCTGCCGAAATAGATAGCGGAATATCACGCAGCCACAAAGCCATGACCCCACCTGTCAGTGCAAAGGGCACGCCAGTAAATACCAGAAGGCCGTCTTTGATATTTCCGAACATCATAAATAGCAGAGTGAATACCAGTAGAAGTGACACTGGCACGACAATTTGCAGGCGTTTAGCAGCCGACTGCAATTGCTCGAATGTACCACCCCATGTCGTCCAATAACCTGTAGGGATGCTGACTGATTCAGCGATTTTGCTCTCGGCCTCAGCAACAAAAGAACCTATATCTCGACCGCGCACGTTGGCGGTGACGACCACGCGACGCTTTCCGCTTTCACGACTTATCTGGTTTGGTCCCGGTGCGGCAATTACAGTAGCGACGTCCGCTAAGCGCACAAATCCCGGACTGTCCTTGTTATCACCATTGGCCAGGCGGATAGGCAATTGCTGAATTTTGTCGGCATCATTGCGCCACTCATCTGATAAGCGGACTTGAATGTCGAAGCGACGGTCGCCTTCATACAACGCACCTGCCTCGCGTCCGCCGATTGCGGTGGAAATAGCGTCTTGGATCTCTGATACATTTAAACCGAACCGTGCGGCTTTTTCGCGGTCGATTTGCACGCTGAGCATCGGGAGCCCCGTGGTTTGTTCAACCTTCACGTCAGCTGCACCTGAAATACCTTCCAGCACCTCTGCGATTTGCTCGGCAGTCTCGTTCATGACATCCATATCATCGCCAAAGACCTTGACCGCTACGTCACTGCGCACACCGGAGATCAGTTCGTTGAAGCGCATCTGAATTGGCTGAGTAAACTCATAGTTATTGCCGGGGATCTGCTCGATTGCTTTTTGAAGCGCAGCAACCAAATCTACTTTACTGAGACTCGGATCTGGCCATTGATCTCGCGGTTTGAGCATTACAAAGTTGTCCGCCACATTTGGCGGCATTGGGTCGGTTGCAACTTCAGCGGTTCCCAGCTTGGCGAATACCGTATCAACTTCAGCAAATGACTTGATTTTTTGTTCGAGCTGCACCTGCATGTCAATTGCTTGAGAGAGGCTGGTACCTGGGATACGCATAGCATGTAAAGCGATATCACCTTCGTCAAGACTTGGCACGAACTCGCTACCCATTCGCGAAGCAGCCAAACCAGACAACACCATTATGACCGTCGCTATAGTCAACACCAGCGGTTTGCGGACCATGACCCAGTCCAGTAATGGCTCGTAACCCTGCTTTAACCAAACCATCAAACGGTTTTCTTTTTCACTGACGCTGCCATTGAGAAACAATGCAACTGCCGCTGGAACAAACGTGACAGAAAGGACCATAGCGCCTAGCAACGCTGTCACCACGGTGAATGCCATCGGATGGAACATCTTGCCTTCAACGCCCGTCAAGGCAAAAATCGGTAGGTACACCACCATAATGATCAGTTGCCCAAATAGCAGCGGGCGACGTGCCTCCTTCGAAGCAGCGAAAACTTCGTGGAAGCGCTCGTTACGCGTCAACGTTCTTCCCGCAGTAGCTTGCGCGTGAGCCAGGCGACGCACGCAGTTTTCAACAATCACGACTGCGCCATCAATAATGATGCCGAAGTCGAGCGCACCGAGGCTCATTAGATTCGCGCTCACCTTGTTGCTTACCATGCCTGTGAAAGTGAATAACATTGACAGCGGGATCACCATCGCAGTTATGAGGGCTGCACGGATGTTGCCCAAGAATAGAAAGAGGATCGCGATAACCAGCAGAGCACCTTCGATTAGGTTCTTCTTTACCGTGTTGATTGCTTTGTCGACCAATACGGTGCGGTCATATACTGTCTTCGCTAGTACACCCTTCGGAAGATTTCGATTGATCTCCTTTAGCCGTTGATCGACAGCCTGCGATACATAGCGGCTATTCTCACCAATCAACATAAACACCGTGCCGAGCACTACCTCTTGGCCGTTTTCGGTGGCTGCACCGGTACGCAGCTCTTTGCCTAGGCCGACATCAGCTACATCACCGATGCGCACTGGGACACCATTGGTGCTCTTGATAATAATGTTAGCGATATCCGCGATCGAGCCTAACTGCCCAGGGGCGCGGATCAGGTACTGCTCGCCGCTCCGTTCGATGTAGCCCGCCCCGACGTTTGCGTTGTTATTTTCCAATGCATCCACAATGTCAGGCAAACTGAGGTCATGGGCAACCAAGCTCCCTGGAATGGGCGATACTTGGAATTCTTTAGCATAGCCACCAATGGTGTTGATCTCAGTAACACCTTTTACTGTTCGTAGTTGAGGCTTTACGATCCAGTCTTGGATTTCTCGCAGGTCCATCGGCGTGTAGGAGCTTCCATCTGGCTTTTTTGCGCCGTCTTCCGCTTCTACGGTCCACATGTAGATCTCACCTAACCCAGAGGCGATTGGTCCCATGCTTGGCGACAGTCCACGAGGAAGGTTTCCTCGGGCTTCTTGTATTCGCTCATTCACTAACTGGCGCGCGAAGTAGATATCCGTGCCATCTTCGAAGATTACAGTTACTTGCGATAATCCATAACGCGAAATGGAGCGAGTTTCCTGTAACTTGGGCAGCCCTGCCATGACTGTCTCAATCGGGAATGTCACACGTTGCTCGGTCTCTAAAGGTGAGTATCCCTTTGCTTCAGTATTGATTTGCACCTGCACGTTGGTAATGTCGGGAACCGCATCAATCGATAGCTTTTGATAGCTGTAAATACCCAATGTTGCCATGCCGAGCACAGCCAGCAAGATCAGCCAGCGCTGATCGATGGCGAAGCGAATTAATCGTTCGTACATGTTAGTTTCCCCTAAAGCGAAGCATCACCGCGCTCTCCGGTGCGGATGCGCAATACGTCGGTCAAAGGGGCCACGGCGATGATCCCATCGCCGGGTACACCTGTGTGAGCGGCCTTCTCGATGGCCTTGACGATCCCATCTACAATTTCGTCGCCGCAGAACGCTACCAGTACGAGATGTTGGTGAGCGTCGGGGTTCCATTCGTCAGCGATATAGCTGTGATCTTTACCGTGACCACGAGGATGGCCTTGTGCAGGTAGAATTGTGAAGCCGGGTAGATGTGGCAGTGCGTGTAGCGCTTGCTCGACAGCCTCAAGCCGGATCGGACGAAATATAGCTGTAACTTGTTTCATGGCTCGACTCCAAATTAGTGGTCATGGCTCGCGCCGGCTTTGCCAAGCTCAGCCTTGATCAGGAAACTGTTCTTCAGTGCGTAGCGATCACCCGCTTTTAGACCCGAAATAACCTCGACGAAGCGTCCATCAGTCTTGCCCAGCTCAATAGGTCGGGCCTCCAACTGGTTACCAAAACGGCCAAACACCACTTGCCAATCGCGAACGGTCTGGATCGCTTCTACTGCCACAGCAACTGGCACGTTGCTTTCCTCAGCAACCACTTCGACCGTGACCGGTAAGCCAGGACGCCATACCCGCTCTGGGTTGGCGAGCACAATGCGGGCAGTGGCTGAGCGGGTTTGGGCCCCAACCAATGCGCTGACATACGAAATTCTGCCCTCAGCCTTGTAAGCGAATGCGCTGGAACTCACGACTACTGCTTGCCCTTCGGCGATTACCCCCAAGTCTTTCGCCGCGACTGTTGAGTCCACCCAAACTGTCGACAGATCCGACACGGTAAATACCGCAGAATCCTCTTTCAGAACCTCTCCAACCGATATGCTTTTGCTGGTGATAACTCCGTCAATTGGGGCGCGAATCTCGAACTCGGTAAGATTTTGACCTTTGGCTGGTGCGCTACCTAGTGAGGCAATCTGTTGCTGAACGCGTTGCACTGCGATAGCTGATTCCTGCATGGCAACCTTTGCCTGCAAAAAGTCCTGTTCGGCGGATATCTTCTCTTCCCACAACTTTTTTTCACGGATATAGGTTGTGCGAGCAAGCGCCGAACGCTGCTGGGCAGCAAGTAGCTCACCACGCATGTCGGCCAGGGTTTGGCTGGATATTTTGGCCAGTAGCTGGCCCTTGCGGACAGTTTCACCAGCGCTGACCGCCACAGAATCAACGCGTCCGGCAAGTTGCGGTGTCACCTGAACAGTACGATCGCCGTTGTAACGAACCTCGCCCAGTATCTGCAGTGTGGATGCAATTTTCGAAGGCCCCGCGGTAGCAATTGTGACGCCACTCTGAGAAAGCTGCTCATCTGTCATGGACACGCGTGCCTCAACCTGCTCGTAATCAAACGAGTAGCTATTGTTACTGTGCTTCGCACTTATAGAGACTTGGAATGAATGTGGCTCTACAACTGAGGAATTACCACGCAGGTATTCATTCTCTTTGCTGAACTTGATAAGTTGCGCAGGTTGACCTAAGCGTGACAATGTCATGTTCACCGTGCTGTCCGCAGGGTCTAGAATCTTGCCATTTAGGTAGGTATACAGCCTGAACTGAGGCTCCTCGCCTTCCTCAAAAATTGTTACTTCAAGTGCGTAATTACCCTCAGAGAAGAGCTTACCGCCGTGCTCACCTTCAGTGAATTCTGAGCTCTCATGATGCTCTTCATCTGTATGCTGGTCCGCCTCCTCATGTTTCTCTGACGAAGGATTCCCGTGGTGCTCTGGATCTGCATGAGCTGATGCATCTTTATGACTTTCATCATGACCATGGCCTTGCTCTCCGGATTTACTAGGGCTGCCACTTAATATCAGAGCCGCCACGGTCAAACCGATTGCGACAACTGCCGCAATCATTAGCCACTGCTTTCTGGGAGCTGTTGATGCCATTGGTAACTCCATATAAATAAGAATATTAAATTTGACTCAAGCACATCCGGTGTCCAGACGCGCTCTACTGGCAGGAAAAGCTCCATGCTGTATAACGCGACCGTTCAAGGCGTTATGTGGGCGCGTGGGAAGATTATTGTTTGAATTCGACGTTCATCTGCGAGCCGTAGATTTTCTCCAGACTTACCCAAGCCGAAATGGCCTCATCCAATGAATTGAGATATTGAGAGCGCATGCTTACAAGGGTGCGCTGAGCATCTAGCACATCGATAAATGCAAATTTACCCATCTCAAACCCCCGGACGGCACCCTCTACCGCTTGCTTCGCAGTCGGAAGCAAGGTGCCGCTGATTGAATCGACTTCACTTCTCGCGCTTATCCATTGCTCAAACGCCTGCTTTGCCTCCGCGCGTAATCGAAGCTCTGTGGCGTTGCGTAAGTCGCGCGCGCGATTAGCTTCTTGAGCCGCGGCCATCACATTGCCCTGATTGCGGTTAAACAACGGGAGAGGTACTGACAATCCGAGCAAGTTGACACGCTCGCCAAGACCCTCGTCGTATTGGCTTCCAACACTGACGTTGATATCGGGAATGCGCTGAGACTTTTCGAGCTCTAAGGAGGACTCGGTACGTTGGATTTGCATACTAGCTAGCCGCAGGTCGGCTGTATCCGTTATGCGTGCGAGCATATCTGCCTTCGATGGCAAATCTGGCAGGCGCTCAAGATCTCCTTCGACATAATCGAAATTCGGCGTCGTGGCGCCCGTTACAAGTGCTAGTTGTTTGTAGGCGTTACTTCGGTTGAGCTGAGCACGATTCAACTCCAGTTGAATCTCGGAGAGCTGCATCTGAGCGCGCGACACTTCGATCGGGGAAGCCTTGCCGGCTTTTACACGTCCTTCGACCACCTGAAGCCCGCGACTGGCCAGCTCCAGTGACTGAGTGGATAGCTGAAGCCCTTCTTGGGCTCGCAGTGCCGAGTAAAAGGCTCGAATGACTTCTGCGCGTAGAGTGTTTTTCTTGCGCTCAAATTCAATAGCTACAGCGTCCTGATCGCGCTCAGAAACATCGATTCTTGCACCTCGCTTACCGCCTAGTTCAATTTGTTGAGATACCTGAATGCTAGTTATCCGTGAATCACGATGTGTGTCCTCAACGCTCCAAGACAGCTCGGGGTTTGGGATTAGCCCGGCTTGAGTGCGAGCGCCCTGGGCAATGCCTGTATTCCATTGGGCTGCCGCGAACTCTGGGTTTTCTGATAGTGCTTGCGCTAAAGCCTCATCAAACGTTATAGGTCTCCCAGCTAATTCCGCAGAATCTGCTGTAACGGGCATAGCTAACAATACTGCCAGTAAGCCTAAAAGCATACAGAACTTATCGATAACTACTTTATAACCGCCGATTGTTTTTACGTACACTTAAAGCCCTCCGCAGCATATATTCTGCTGGAATAGATTAAGGCTGGGCTACTTACTGAGCCTGAGAGAGTTTGTGGATTAGTACTCGGGAGAATAAGTAGGGCGCCAATTCTTGGCAGAATGTAGTGCTTTAGGGAAATTCTGAAGAAGACTTCCTGATTTTGGCAAAATACCCGGATTCCACCCGCTGAGTTTTCCGATGAAGCAGATGACCTTCGCCGACGCCGAG
>MDTG01308282.1_pt1 | contig 13289 bp, 16 predicted proteins | sample 811421 | NCBI WGS metagenome assembly MDTG01 (sample SAMN05326645, study PRJNA326480) | marine metagenome | isolation source: seawater | place: Pacific Ocean: South East | collected 2011 | reverse complement strand
TCTGATCGGATTCAAGCAGCATTCACCTCTAGCCTCCAAAACTATTATAGCAGTATTGTTTTCTAATCTACAATAAAAGATTATCTTTTTTTTCTTATTGGGTCCGCCTCAAAAACACCAAGAACATGAAAATCTTGACAGTGTAAACCTAGCTCCTCTAGTGATTTTTGAACTTTTGGATCTTCAATATGTCCGTCAAGATCACATAAAAAAAAGAATGAATCAAAACTATTTTTTTCTGGATAACTCTGTAACTTTGTTAAATTAACTCCATTGATCGCAAACCCTCCTAAAGATTGATAAAGAGCAGCTGGCTTACTTTTTAATTTAAATAGAAAAGAGGTAATATAATTCTTTTTACCAAACTCAGGTTGCAATAAGTCTTTTCCCATTACTAAAAATCTTGTTAAATTGCCTTTCTCATTTTCAATATTTTTTTTTATTATCTGAAGTCCATAAGTTTTTGCACTCAAAGTTGAAGCTATAGCAGCTTCATCTTTTTTCTTATTTAATGAAATCATTTTAGCAGATCCTGCTGTATCAGCTCTAACGTGTTCATTCATTTTATTTTTTTTAATAAATTTTGAACATTGTGATAATGCTTGTGCATGTGAATAAACTTTTTTAATATCAGTTATATTGACGCCCGGTTGACCAAGTAAATTATGTTCAATTTTTTGAAAATATTCAGAGTAGATATTCAAGCGATATTTAAAGACTAGATATTCAATGCCTATATTGCCTGTTATTCTATTAGATTCTGGGATGACTATTTTTGAATTATTTTCGTTTGATGCATTATAAAAACATTCATCAAATGTTTTACATGGAATAATTTCTGCTTTTGGATCAATTGCAATTGATGCAAGATGAGAATATGCTCCATAGGTTCCTTGAAAATAAATTTTGCTCATTTCTATTTATATTTCATTATTTTTTTTAAAGCTAGATAATCTTCTTTAGTGTCGACTCCTATTGGAGATTTTTTTGCTAGTGCCACATTTATAGTAATATTATTATCAAGAGCTCTCAATTGCTCAAGCTTATTTTTTAACTCATTTTGAGATTGATCAAATGAAACAAATCTTTTAAGTGTGTTTAAATTATAAGAATAAATACCTATATGATGATACACATCAATTTTGTTTTCTATTTTTCTCATAAAATTTCTAGCTTGTGGGAAAGAGTTTTTTTCAAAGGGTTCTTTAATTTTTACTTTAACTATATTTACATCCTTATATATATCTTCTTTAAGAATATTGGCGGCAAGAGTCCCTATTTCACCTTCATTTGATTTCATTTTGATGTCTAAAGTCTTAATATCTTCAACATCAATATCTGGCTCGTCTCCTTGAACATTCATTATAAAATCAACATCATTTCTCTTTAGGATATTAAATGCTTCAAAAATTCTATCTGTTCCAGTTTTGTGGTTTTTTGAGGTTAAAACAGCATTTCCACCGTTACTTTTCACATCATCTATTATTTCTTGATCTTCAGCAGCAACTATAACTTCACCAATATTTGCACTTTCGGCCTTTTTATAAGCATGTGAAATAATTGAAATTCCATTAATTTTAAGCAAAGGCTTACCAGGGAGTCTGCTGGCTGACATTCTTGAGGGTATAATAATTAATGTTTTCATCAATTTTATATATTCATTTAGATTATAAAGAGGGGCAAAATTGTACAGTAAAATATAAGCAATTTTAGATTATTAATGTTATAGGTTCTTAATAAATTTATCAAAAATGGATTCTTTTGAAATTAATAAAATAGTTGCTGCGGTATTAATGGTTGCGCTTCTTGTAATTGGTATTGGTAAATTGACTGACATTGTATTTCATGTCGAAAAACCAAAAACTCCTGGTTATGTAGTAGAGATAGAACAGGCAGCTTCAAAAAGTGAACAAGTAACCTCTGAAACAAACGAACAAAAAATTGACATTGCTGCCTTAATGGCAATGGGAGATCTTTCAACTGGAGAAAAAGTTTTCAAAAAATGTGCTGCTTGTCACTCAATAGCTAAAGGAGGTAAAAATAATATTGGTCCAGCGTTATATAACGTGGTTGGTAGAAAAATTGGAGCTATAAGTGATTACAAATATTCAAAAGCTCTTTCCAATTACGGAAAAGAGTGGACGATTGAAGAATTGAATGGTTATTTAATTAAACCAGCTAAATGGATTAAGGGTACTAAAATGGCTTTTGCTGGACTCAGAAAAGAAAAAGATAGAGCTTCTGTAATAAAATACTTAAATCAAAATTCTGACAATCCCCTTGCGTTACCGTAATTTGCCGAAACAATATAGCAAAATACTTTTTTGGACGTGAACTCTATTAGAAGCTTGTAGCCAAACTTTAGAGTTTACACCTTTAAACACTTCGTCTTCAACTTCCGGGCCTCTAGGTAAACAATGTAAAAATGTACAATCCTTTTTTGCATGACTCATTAAAGTTTTGTTTATTTTAAAATTTTTAAAATCCTGTGTCTTTTTTTTTTTATTAACTTTATCATTGAGGGATATTACTTTATCAGAAAATATTACATCAGCACCTGAAACGGCTTTTTTAACATCATTAAAAATTTTTATTTTTTTATGTTTATTTTTTGCCCAATTTAAAATATTTTTTTTAGGTTCATATTTTTTTGGGCAACCTATGTTTAATCTAAATGAAAATTTTTTCGAAGCTGCAATCAAACTATTTAATACGTTATTGGAGTCTCCTATCCATGTAACATTTAATTTTGTAATAGGTTTTTTCTTAATTTCTTCAACGGTAAAAATATCAGATAAAACTTGTGTGGGGTGTGATGATGGTGATAAACCATTTATAACTGGAATAGATAGGTATTTTTTAAAATTATCTACTTTTAAATCACTATCAGTCCTCAACATAAATCCATCTCCATAAGTAGACAAAATCTTAGCTGTATCCTCTAAAGACTCACCACCTTGCCCGAGATGTAACTCATTAGACCTCAATGTCATAGTTCCACCACCAAGTTGTTTGATTGCTAAATAGAAGCTCAATCTTGTACGTAAGCTAGGTTTTTCAAACATTTGAATCAACAACTTGCCCTTCAGAGGGACATCTTTGTCGGGTTGTAAAGTACTTAAATTCAATCTTTTTTGTTTTCTTTTTTTTGCATCAATTAATATTTTTTTGAGATCTACGGCTGGTATATCTTTAAGATGAATAAAATGTCTCATATATCAATATTCTGAGCAAACTTTATTTATTATTTTAACTGCTAAATTAATTTCAGTTTTTTTTACATTTAATGGTGGTAAAATTCTTACAACATTTTCTGCGGCTCTTATGGTCAATAATTTATTGTCCATTAGTTTTTTAATGAAATTTGCCTGATCATTTTGTAATTGTAATCCAATTAAAAACCCTTTCCCTCTTACTTCTTTAATAATTTTTGGATATTTTTCTTTAATGAAATTTAATTTTTTATGAAAGTATTTTGAGTTTTTTTTTACATTATTTAGAAAACTTTTCTTTGAAATAATATCAAAAACTGCATGACCTACTTTCATAGCTAAAGGATTACCACCAAAAGTTGAACCATGAGTTCCGGGTATCATGCTTTTGGCAACCTTTTTATTCATTAAAACCGCACCAAGTGGAAACCCTCCACCTATTCCCTTTGCAATCGGAACAATATCTGGTCTAACTTTTGATTTTTCAAATGCAAAAAAATCACCTGTCCTTCCTATACCACATTGAACTTCATCAAGAATTAAAAGAATATTTTTTTTATCACACAATCTTCTAAGATCTTTCAAGCACCAATCTGGAATAGTTTTAATGCCACCTTCTCCCATGATTGTTTCAACCATAATTGCCGCTGTATTATTGGTAATCTTTTTTTTTAAAGAATTATGATTTCCAAAACTAAAGTGATCAAAGCCATTGATTTTAGGACCAAATCCTTCTGTCATTTTCTTAGATCCACTAGCAAAAATTGCTGCTAAAGTTCTACCGTGAAAAGAATTTTTGATACATAAAATTCTATTTTTATGTGGTTTTCCAGTAGAGAAATGATATCTTTTTGCAACTTTAATTGCAGCTTCTGTGGCTTCTGTCCCACTATTTTGAAACATTACATAATCTGCAAAAGTTTTTTCACATAGTTTTTTTGCAAGCTTTTCTCCTTCTGGAATTTCAAAAGCATTGGAAACATGCCACAACTTCTTTGATTGTTCATTAATAGCTTTAACAAGTTTAGGGTGTGAATGACCTAGAGAATTTACAGCTATACCTTGTACAAAATCTAAATATTTTTTATTGTTAGTAGAATATAAATAGCTCCCTTTTCCATATCTAAATGAAATTTTTTTTCTGTTATAATTTTTTGTTAAAAAGCCCATAAATTTTATTTGTTTTTATAAATTTTAATTATTAGATACAAGTTCTGATTGAAAATGAATCAAATTAACTAAGTCAATTTTTGTTGATAACTCAGACTTTTTGATTGTTTAATATTATTTAATATCAGTATATTGTTGTATTATAAAAAAAACATACAACATATTGATATATGAGCTGGACAGATGAAAAAGTTGCTAAATTAAAGGAACTCTGGGGTAAAGGTAATACTGCAAGCCAAATAGCAGAAATAATTGGTGGAATTAGTAGAAATGCTGTTATTGGAAAAGCGCATAGATTAAATTTATCTGCAAAAATTAAAACTAGAACCGCAACAAATAATAAAAAATTCGAGTTATCTAACGCTGAAAATAAGATAAAATCTAAAAAAGGAAGAAGGAGTAAATTTCAATCTTTAATTATTGAAAAAGATTTTGAGCCAGAAAATCCAAAACAGCTTGAGGAGCTAGATGAAAGTTTATGTAAATGGCCTATAGGTCACCCAGATGAAAAAAGTTTTTACTTTTGTGGAAGATCATCTCTCAAAGACTTTTCATATTGCAAACTTCACTTATTATATGCTTACCAGCCAAAAGGTAAAAAAGAAGAGGTTACTGATAAAGACGAGGTTCCAGATTTTATTGAAAAGAAAATTCAATCTGCATAATAATAATTTTTACTAAAATTTCATATTCTATTATTTAAGATATTTTTCAGTCGAAAACTGCCCACCATCACGCCACATGTATGAGTATTTTTTTACCTCTTCATCAAAATATTTTTTACTGGGAATTCCTATATCAAAATTATTTTTATATTTTTTTGATATTATATTATCATATTTGAGCAATCTTAATTGATCTTCAGTAATTAAAGGATTAGGCATAAGTCGAAATATCTTCGCAGTTAAGAATGCGAGTGGCAATGGCATGGGGAGCAAAATTCTTTTTTTATTGATCAATACAAGTAATCTTTCAATTATATTTTTAAATGTAATTACCTCAGGCCCAACACACTCAATTATTTTAGAAGTGATATTATTTGAAATAATTTGATAAATAATATCTGTTAAATCCGAACAATGAATTGGTGTGAATTTTGTTTTTCCTGAATAATATAATGGAAAAAAAGGAAGTCTATTAAGGATTGTCATAAAATTAGTTGTAAAATTATCATCTACCGAATACACAATTGATGGTCTGAGTATTGTACTTAAAGGAAAGTTATTTAGTATATTTTTTTCACCTTCTAATTTACTCATTGCGTATTTGCTATCTTTTGCTTCGCTAATACCTAAAGCTGACACATGAATGAAGCTTTTCAATTTATATTCTTTTGCCAATTTTGCTAATAAAGAAGGAAATAAAGTGTGTATATTATTAAAAGTATTTCCTTTATTTTTTTCAAACAAAATACCAACTAAATTTATGCATATGTCTGCTTTGGAAAATAAATTCCTTATCTTAACTTCATCATAAATATTTGCCTCAACAATTTCTATAAAACCAGCATTTCCTTGGGTTTTAATAATATAACTTTTTTGGTGTATGTTGCGGGTTACAACTGTTACAGTGATATTATTCTTGGTTAATTTTCTTATTAAGTGTCTACCTATCTGGCCACTTCCACCAAATATTAGACAATTTTTAGGTTTCATATATATATATTTTTAAATGAATATTGATATTAAAGTTCACAAATCTGATTTACCAGATGATTTAAAGTTAGGCAATGTAATAGCGGTAGATGGTGAATTTATGGGATTGAACGTGAGAAGAGACCCGTTGTGTTTAATACAAATCTCCTCTGGCAATTCAGATGCTCATATTGTTCAACTAGATAGAAATACATATAAAGCGCCCAACCTATCTAAAATATTGTCAGATGATAGTATTACCAAAATATTTCATTATGGTAGAGCTGATATAGCGCATATCAAATATTACTTAAAAATTGAAACAAATAATATTTTAGATACAAAAATTGCATCTAAGCTAGCTCGATCATATTCTGATAATCATTCTTTAAAAACTTTAATTAGAGAATTTATTAACATTGATATAAGTAAACAATTTCAAAACTCTGATTTTGGTGGAGAGTTAACTCCTGCGCAGCTAAAATATTGTGCTAATGATGTGGTTTATCTTCATAAAATTCATAAAGAACTTAATAATATATTAAAAAGAGAGAAAAGAATTGAACTATACCATAATTGTTTGAAATTTTTAAAAACAAGAGTTGAACTTGATTTAGCTTTATTTAAAGATGATATCTGGTCACATTAAATGAAAAATCAAATAAATGAAATTGGTAATGAAGTTATTGATCTTCAAATTAAAGCTTTAAAAAAATTAAAAAGTTCAATTAATAAATCTTTTAATGAAGCTGTTAGAGCAATAGCTAATTGTAAATCAAAAGTAATTTTGTGCGGAGTAGGAAAAAGTGGAAAAATTGCATCGAAAATTTCTGCAACACTGTCATCTGTTGGAACACCGTCATTTTCAATTTCTGCTAATGATTGTTCTCATGGTGATTTAGGCAGAATAAGTCATCAAGATATACTAATACTCATAAGCTACTCGGGAAATACAAGTGAATTAAAAGATATAATTAAATACGCAAAATTGAATAAAATTACTTTAATTGGAATTGTTTCAAATAAAAATTCTATTTTATATAAATCTTCAAATATTAAACTACTAATTCCTGAGGTTAAAGAATCTGGATTTGGAATAGTGCCAACATCTAGTACAACTGCCCAGTTATGTTTGGGTGATGCAATATCAATTGCATCTATGGGGAAAAAAAAATTTGGAAAGATAGATTTTAAAAAATTCCATCCTGCTGGCAATTTGGGAAATAAATTAAAAACGGCCTCTGATGTAATGTTAATCAAAAATAAAATACCTTTTGTGAATCAAAATGAAACTATGAAGAATGCCTTAAAAATATTGAATTCAAAAAAGTTGGGATTTTTAGTGCTTGTGAATAATGAGGGTCTTAATGCTGGTGTATTTACTGACGGAGATTTGAAAAGGCTTATGCAAACAAAGAGATTTATAGATAATTTAAAAATAAGCAAATTTATGACAAAAAAGCCCTATACTATAGAAAAAAACACTTTAGCTACTGACATACTTTATTTAATGAACAAAAAAAAAATTACTAATATTTGTGTTTATAGTAAAGAAAACAAAAAAAAGACTATTGGAGTAATTCATATTCATAATCTTATTAACACCTTAAAGTAAATAGCATATGAAAAGAATTATTCAATTTGCTCTATTGAGTATTATAATAATATCCATTCTCATATTCAATAAAATATATTTCTCAGACAATAACAAAAAAGTTGTTATTGATACAAACACCACAATTGACAAACTCAACCAACAAACTGAGAATAATATAATTAAAAATTTAAAGTATGAGGTAAAAATAGATGAAAATAATTGGTATATAATTACCTCAGATTTCAGTGAATTAACTTATATTAATGATATAGAAAAAGTAAAAATGCAAAAAGTTGTTGCAAAATTTATTGATAAAAAAAACTTAATACTTACCATCAAATCGGATGAAGGATTATATGACAACTCTAATTATAATACAAAATTCAGAAAAAATGTTCAAATTGACTATATGAAAAATAAAATTTTTTCAGATAAAATTGATTTAAATTTTCAAGATAATACGATTAAAATATTTGAAAATGTGAAATATATTGGAGCTGAAGGTGAGATTAATTCTGACAATATAATGATAAATTTGATTACAAAAAAAGTTGATATATATATGAATAATGAAAATGATAATGTGGAGATAACAAAAAACTAGTTATGTCGAATATAAAAAAATTTCGAATAAAATCATTCAATAATCAAAACGTCATATTAAGGTTAGATAAATTATCTTTTAAATTCGGAAGAAAAATCATTTTAGATAATCTTGATTTGACGCTTGGTAATGGGCAAATTTTAGGATTACTTGGACCAAATGGTGCTGGTAAATCAACAATATTTAATTTGATTATTGGCTTACTATCTCCTGATTATGGCTCAGTAATAATTAACTCTGAGAAAATAAATAATTTTCCAATTAATAAAAGAGCTCTTAAATTTAAGATTGGTTTTGTTCCTCAAATAGGTGGTTACTTTCACGATTTAACAGTTTATGAAAACCTTAAGGCGATTGCAGAAATTACAATAGACAATATAAGCTATAGAGAGGAAAAAATAAATTCACTTATATCTAAATTCGAATTAGAACAAATAAGAGATATAAAAGCTGATTTTTTATCTGGTGGTCAAAAAAAAAAAATTAGTTATTGCTTTAGCTTTAATTCCTGAACCTAAGATTCTTTTATTAGATGAGCCCTTTGCGGCACTTGACGTACTAACAATAAAAATTTTACAAAAAATAATTGTGGATCTACAAACTATCCATAACATATCTATTATTTTATGTGACCACCAAGCAAGAGATTTGCTAGCATGTGTAGATACGGCTGCGATTATCCATAATGGAAAAGTTGTTGCTGAAGGAACGCCTGCTAATTTAATTCAAAATATTGATGCTAAAAACGTGTATTTTGGTGAGTCTTTCAAAATAAGTTAATTAATCAAAGATGAGCAATGTTATAAAAATTAATAAAACTTTAAAACCTTTTAATAAATCTGTGATAATTGAGGGTGACAAAAGCTTGTCAATAAGATGGGCAATGCTAGCTTCTCAAGCTATTGGTCAATCATCTGCAATTAATATTTTAAAATCTGATGACGTTCTTAATACTTTAAAATGTCTAAGAAAGTTAGGAGTACAAATAAAACTATCTAAAAACAAATGTATAATTAATGGTATGGGGATTAATGGCTATAAATATAAAAAAAAAACTGTCTTAGATGCTGGTAATTCTGGAACTTTGGGAAGATTAATTATTGGCTTACTAATTCACGCTAAAAATAAAATTAAAATTGTTGGTGACAAAAGTTTATCTAAAAGAGATTTTTCAAGAATTACCGATCCTCTTGCAAACTTTGGTGCCAATATTACCACAAATAAAGGAAGGCTTCCTGTAACAATAGAAGGGACAATAAATCCTAAACCAATTAAATATTTTGAAAATAAAGGTTCGGCTCAATGCAAAAGTGCAGTAATGCTTGCCTCGCTCAACACGAAAGGAACTACTACTATCAAAGCAAAAAAATCAAGAGATCATACAGAATTACTTTTTAAGTATTTAAAATTACCAATTAAAATCATTAAAAAGACCAATTATGATTTAATTAAAATAAGTGGAAAAAAAAAAATTAATGCATTTAATTACAAAATTCCAGCAGATATTAGTTCTAGTTCTTTTTTTATTGTGCTTACTGCTCTTTCAAAAAAATCAAAACTAAAAATTAAGAATGTAAATATTAATCCATCAAGAATTGGTATAATAAGAATATTAAAATTAATGGGGGTAAAAGTTAAATTCAGTAATTATACTATATATAAAGGAGAAAAAATTGCAGATTTAACTATTAAGAGTACAAAAAATTTAAAAGCAATTAATTGCCCTCAAAAATTCAATAGTAGTGCTATCGATGAATTTTTAATAATTTTTTTGATTGCAGCAAAAGCTAAGGGTGTGTCTTATTTTAAAGGATTGTCTGAATTGAATAAAAAGGAAAGTCCACGTTTGAAATGGGGTGCAAAAATTTTGAAACTAATGGGAATTAAAACAATAACCACAAAAGATTCAATCAGAATTTTTGGTAACCCAGATCTTAAACTTAATAAAAAAATTATTATAAAAAAATTTTTAAAAGATCATCGTGTTTTTATGACAAGTGTGATAGCAGCATTAATATTTGGTGGAAACTGGACTATTCATGATAAAGAATCTATAAAAACTTCATTTCCATCTTTTTTGAAAATAATCAAATATCTGAGAAAATAAATTTCAATATCCTTAAAATCATGCATTCTAAACATGAAAAACCTTATAAAATAATAATAATATCCAAAATTTATAAATATTTAAACTCTGATTTGCTATTGATTTAAATGATAAATTTATCTAAAAGATCGTGTTTTTTATAAAACAGTTAGGAATTAAACTTATAAATGGAAATATATAACGATCTATCAAATCCAGCATCTAAAGAATTCGAAAAACTATTAAATAGCCAACTTTCTAAAGCAAACATTGAAGAGGGAAAAATAATTGATGGTAAAATCAATAAAATAACTGAAAAATTTGTATTTCTCTTTGTAGAGGGGCTTAAAAGCGAGCCAGTTTTAGACATCAACGAATTAAAAAACATGGGGTTAAGTGAAAAAATTAAAGTCGGAGAAACTATACCTGTTCTATTAGAAAAAATTGAAGATAAAAATGGCGAAGTTTTAGTTTCAGCTAGTAAAGCACAAAAAATCAAAGGCTGGGATAAATTAGTAGAGGCCTATGAAAAAAATGAACCTATAATGGGAAAAATTACTTCTAAGTGCAAAGGTGGTTGTATTGTTGAACATATTGATACTGGTTCTTTAATGTTTTTACCAGGATCTCAAATTAGCGATAAACCTCTAAAAGACATTAGTCACTTAATGAATGAACCACAAAAATTTGCATTAATAAAATTAGATAAAATCAGAGGTAATGCATGTGTTTCAAGAAGGGAAATAATTTCATCATTTAAAAAAGAAGACAAAGCAAAAATTATAGAGAAATACAAAGTTGGGGATATTATTAAAGGTGCTGAGGTTAAGGGATATAGCTCTTTTGGATGTTTTTTTAATGTTAATAATGAATTAGACGTATTAGTTCATCTTCAAGAAATAAGTTATAGCAGGGTAAATCATCCTGATGAAGTTTTTAATATTGGTGAGAAACATGACTTAAAAGTTATATCTGTAGACAAAGATAAATTGCAAGTTGGTTGCTCAGTTAAACAACTTTCTCCAGATCCTTTTGAACATATTGAAAATTATGAACTAAATAAAGTTTATAAAGTAAAAGTAGTTAAGATAATGGATTTTGGTGCATTTTGTGAACTAGAGCCAGGTTTAACAACTTTACTGCATTCAAGTGAATTAAGCTGGACTAAAAAAAATATATCTGCAAAAAAAATGTTTAAAGTTGGAGATGAAATTAGTTGCATTATTACCGAAATTGACAAAGAAAAAAGAAGAGTTGCGATATCTCATCGTTTAACTAAAGATAATCCTTTTGAAATTTTTGAAAAAAAATATCCTGTAGATACTATTGTAGAAGGCGAAGTAGTTAACAAGAATGAATATTCTTTGTTTGTGAAAGTAGAAAATTTAGATGTTGATGCATTTTTACATTGTAATGACTTAACGTACTTAAATAATGGTGAAGAGGAATTAGCCAAATACAAAAAGGGTGAAAAAATAAAAGTTAAAGTTTTAGAAATTAGAGCATCTGAACAAAAAATAAGAGTTGGATTAAGACAAACTCAGCCAGACCCTTTTGATTGGTTTAAAGACAAAAAAATTAATCAAACTATTACAGTAAAAATCATATCTACTGATAATAAAGGATTAACAGTAAGACCAGAAGGATGTGAAATGGATTTTCAAATTAAAAAGTCGCAAATTGCTATCAATGCTGCCGATGCTAGACCTTCAAGATTTACTGGAGGCGAAAGAATAGATTGTGCAATTTCTGAGCTTGATTTAAACAAAAGAAAAGTAATACTTAGCATCAAGCTTCTAGAAGAAATTGAGAAAAAAGAGGCTTTAGAAAAATATGGATCCGAAGGCTCTGGTAAGAATCTGCCATTTTCTTCTTTATCAGAAGACCTAAAGAAAAAAGACGAGGAAAAAGATTAATTAAAAGAAGATTAAATTGGCTATTGTAAAATCAAAGCTTTTAAAACAACTCTCTCAAAATTACCCAAATTTTCTAAAAAAAGATCTTGAAAAATTTACTGAAATTATTCTTAAAGAGATAAAAAGAACATTAAGGAGAGGTGAAAGGGTAGAACTGAGAGGTTTTGGTGTTTTTTCCACTAATAAACAAAAAGCAAGAATATCTAGAAATCCAAAAACAGGTGAAAAGGTCCATACTCCCGAAAAAAAAACAATTCACTTCAAAATGGCCAAAGACTTGTTTAAAAAATTAAATGATAATGAAGAATAAAACTATTTTTGTTGCCTGTGATACTTCTAACATACGAAAAATTAAAAAAATAATTAGCCAAACAAAATCTAATAAACTTAAAATTATTCCAAAATTTGGTCTTCAATTTTTTTACTCTAAACATGGAAGAAAATTTTTGGAAAAAATTGAAAATGATTTTTGGTTGGATTTAAAAATAAATGATATTCCACAAACAGCTATTTCAGCAATTGAAAGTTTAAAAGATTTAAAAAAATGCAAATATATTACTGTCCATGCTAGTGGTGGTTTAGAAATGCTAAAAGCAATAAAGAAAAAATCAAAACAAATAAATAAAAATTTAAAGATATTAGGCGTTACAGTTTTAACTAGTTTAGATAATCAATCTCTAAAACAAATAGGTCATACAAAAAAAATTAAACAGTTAGTTTTAAAACAAGCTAATCTTATAAAAAAATCGGGTTGTGATGGAGTAGTTTGTTCTGCCCAAGAAGCTCTTATAGTTCGCAAAAAGTATAAAAATTTTTTAATCATAACCCCAGGAATAAGATTACCTGGAGACAGTTCTGACGATCAAATAAGAGTCATGACTCCTAAAGAAGCTTTTAGAAATAAAGTTTCTGGTATTGTTATTGGAAGATCTCTAACAAAAAATAACATAAAGAATAATACAAAAAGACTCTTAGATCATCTTAACAAATGATCAAAGGTTGTAAAATTTGTGGGATAAAAGATTCTGATACATTAAATTTTATTATTAACCATTTACATCCTCCTAAAT
>MDTG01261731.1_pt1 | contig 13289 bp, 14 predicted proteins | sample 811421 | NCBI WGS metagenome assembly MDTG01 (sample SAMN05326645, study PRJNA326480) | marine metagenome | isolation source: seawater | place: Pacific Ocean: South East | collected 2011 | reverse complement strand
GCTTTGAATCTTGTATCAATAAAGAAATATTTATCCTTAACAAAACTATAATCATTAATAGTATATCCCTCTTGACTCATACCGCCTGAATAACTTTTAGAATTCTTTATAGCTTTTTCTCTACCAATTACTGTAGAGATATCTAAGGGTCCAAATTTAGTTACCAATTTAGCTCCAAATAGTCCACTAGAACCCATTGAAACAGAAGCCAAAGTTCCATGTGCTAAAGATAAATTTATATTACCTATTTCAAGTGACTGAACAATATCATTCTCATAACCCTTATATATAATTTTCAATGTATTCTCCCAATCAAAATCAGACTGTGAGTTTTGATTAGCGGTTATAGATAGTTTATCACCAATATATGCACCTAAATTAAACTGCTGAGTTTGATTTATATTTAGAGTAAAATCTTGACCATCTTGACTAGAAAAGTTTTCTTCCTGATCTGTAAAATTCAAAGAACCATTAATTGTTATTTGACCAGATAGTTCAATTGAGAATTGATCCGTTTGGTATAATACAATATTACTTGATCCCTTAGCTTCTGCTACTTTATTATTAAACTTTTCTACTATTAATTTTCTAAATTGGATTAGTCTTATTTGATGACCCATAACCTGAATATAATCATTTATACTTACAACAACTGGTAATGTCATATTCTGATTACTATCATTGAATTTAATTTTTTCTATTATAATAAATGTATTTTTATCGTGACCTAATTTTATGTCAGTTATAATAGGATTATTTTTTAAAACCTTTTTAGGATTAAATAGATAATTTTGACCAAATAAATAATCATTATTTGCTATAAATTTATAGCTATTATTATTTTTTAAATAATCCCAAGTATTGTTTTTAGAGTCATTTGGAATAAAAAATGGATTAATAAAATTAATAGATTCAAGTATAACATTTTGTTGATATAAATTTTTAAAACTATCCAGCGTTTTATCATTAAAATTAATATTGAATCCATATATACAAGATTCAGCATAACCATATTCGCATGATTCTTCAAAATTAATTGCTAAAGAGTCAGTGCAGCATTTATCATATTCATAAAAACATGACTGGTCTTCAAAAAGACATTTATTAATTTTAATTTCATCTTTATAGTAAAAACAATCTTTGTTATAATTAACTGCATTATAGTCAGTACATCCTGAACAAGAAATATTATAAATCTTAGGATTGCAAATGCCACAATCATCAGGGATAGAATCACCTCCCCATTCTCCATTACAATCCTTAATACAATCATTGCTTATATCTTCATCGCATATACCACAATTATCTAATTTAGAATTGCCATTTAAAATACCTGCGCAATCAACACAAGAAGAATTATCGCCTCCACAAACACCACATTCATCTAAAACTGCATTACCTCCCCAATCTCCATTACAATCTTGGATACAGTCATTATCTGAGTTATCATCACATATACCGCATTTATCAAAATAACCATTCCCTTGACATACTCCGCATTCATCTAAAACTGCATCACCGCCCCAATCTCCATTGCAATCCTGAGTACAATCATTATCTGGATTATCGTCACATTGATTACATTGATCCATATAACCATTTCCATCACATTCTCCGCATGGATCTAAGAATTTGCAACTATTATCATCAAAAACAGCTTCTTTATTATAATTACATGCTTCAGGGTTGGTACAACCTCCATATAAATTTTCAGGTTCATTATCATTGGAATTATTTACGTTGTTATTGATTAATCCAAATGTGCAAGACCCATCATCTTGTGTTGCTTCTGAATTAAAGTTATTTGCAAATGGATTGGTACATCCCAATATAACGGAGGAATCCTGTTGTGAAAATAGACTATTAACACAAAGTATAATAAATATAACGTTTAAAAATATTTTATATAAAAAAATATTCACCTTAGCAATTTTTTCGCTAGGCATTCTCCTTTATATTAGGGTTAGTTAAGTAGGGTGCTAACTTAGCTTTTAAAGCTTGTATAGCCTTACTTCGATGTGAAATTAAATTTTTCTCTTCTATAGTCATTTCTGAAAAAGTTTTTCCTTTATTACATACATAAAATATAGAATCATACCCGAAACCTCCAATACCTTTTATTTTATTGGTTATCATTCCTTTTACAAATCCATCTGCAATAAGTTCCTTATTTCCGTCGACATACGCCATTACAGTACTAAACATTGCTCCTCTTTGATCCTTTGAAATATTTTTCATTTCTAATAACATTTTATTAACATTATCTAAATAAGTACTATTTTCTCCTGCATATCTTGCGGAATAAACGCCTGGTGCACCATTCAATGCATCAACAGATAAACCTGTATCATCTGAGATAGCAGGTAGAGATGTTAACTGATTAACTGCCTTCGCTTTGATTAGCGCGTTTTCTTCTAATGTTTCTCCATCCTCAATAATTTCTCCTATTTCAGGAAAATCATCTAGGCTTAATAATTCTACATTTAAAGATTTTAAACCATAATAAAGCTCTTTAAATTTGTCTTTGTTATGTGTTGCAACAACTATTTTCATACAATAAACTTATTTTTGTTTATGAATTAGTAATAAAATTAATAAATTTAGCCAGTTTTTTATATATAAAAATTGGCTCTGTAGCTCAGTCGGTAGAGCAGAGGACTGAAAATCCTTGTGTCGGTGGTTCGATTCCGCCCGGAGCCACTTAAAACCCCTTCAGCAATGTTGGGGTTTTTTGTTTTCAGGCGCCATTGTGATTTTATGTTAAAGAGGCATACACATTCTAAGTATATTTTTTGTAAATTGATATATGGAAATAATTCTTATTATATTTATAATAATTTTTATACTATTTGGAAATTATTTAGTAGATAAATTTTATCCTCAAGGCAACGATGGTAGAACGAAATATTATTTTTGGGGAATAAGGGCAGAAATACTTTTTTTTATCGGTTTTTTAATTGGTATTTTATATTTGATAATAGAGGCTATAAATTATTTTTTTTAAAATAAGATTCAAAAATAATGGAAAATTATAATAAAAATATAACTGAGCCAATAAAGAGACCATTAAATTCTAGTGAAATACGTAATAGATTATTCTTTTTCCCGTTAATTTTATTTCTTAACCAAGGTTTGTCTTCTCTTTTTTTAAGTTTTGAATTCTTTTACATTGCTGTATTATTCAAAATAATTTATATATTTTTTGCTTGGGGAATAATAGTTGATTTAATACATATTTTTAAGGGATTAGGTAATATATATATAGGTAAATCAACTTTTTTTAAAAAAACTATTAAAGAATTAATTATTTGGTTATTAATATTTATAGTTTTTTCATTTCTTAATTTGCCTTCAATTTTATTTATTCCAAACTTCAGTTTTTTAAATTTTACGTAAATCAATGAAATACCTATTATCCATATTATGTTTGTTTCTGTTTAGTTGTGATAGTGATGATAATACTATAGACCTTGGACCCTGTGATGCAATTTTAGGTGAATGGAAAAAATTAACAGCCTTTCATGATTATGATGGAGAATGTGATATATATGATGAAACTGAAGAAGTTTCATATTCATCTGAATGTCCATTTTCATATATTTTTGGGAATAACACAATTATAGAAAATGGGTGTAATTATACTTCAAATGGAGAATATACATGTAATCAAGAAAATATTGAACTTTGTTTAGGGAGTCCTGTAAGTGAAGAAATTATTAGCTGCCATAATGGTACACTTTCTGTAGAAAATGAAATTCTTATAATAATTTTAGAGACTGATTATGATGATGATAATGATTGTGAATATAAAACTACATTAACTTTTGAAAGAGATTAATGAAATACCTATTACCCATATTATGTTTGTTTGTGTTTAGTTGTGATAGTGATGATGATACTCACGGCTGTTTAGATTCACAAGCTTGTAACTATAATCCAAATGCTTCCATTGATAATAATAGCTGTATTTATGAGGAAGAAGGTTATGATTGTGATGGAAATAATTTATGCGGTGACGATCCTATTGGATGGATAACTGGTGCTTGTGGTGATTGCGATAGTGGTATTTATGATTGTGAGGGTATATGTGATGGTGATGCAATAGAAGATGAATGTGGCGTTTGTAATGGAGATGGTACAAATTGTGAATTTGCAGCAAATATTATTTTAACAAATAATTCAATTCCTCTATCAGGTGCTAATATTTTTATAAAATATTTATGTGGGGATATGATAGCAGCAGAAATTTGTGCAGGCAATAATCTAAGACCATCCCAAATGATTTCTTTTGAAATTCCATTTGATGGTTTAGTTATAATTAATGAATATGATTTAGATAATAATTTAATTAGAAATTTATTAGATGGATATATGCAAGCAGGAAGCTATGATTTTTCCATTCCTTCTCAAGATGGAATTGCTCCATTTGGTGCCAGTGCAACAAAAATTAAATTAGAGTTTAATAATGAAGAAATAGAGGAATATTCAATTCTTTTTTCTGCTCCTGATTTTTATTCTGCAGATAATCTAGGAGAAACTGATGCCAATGGTGAGTTTTTTTTGAGTGATGATTTTCTCAATTCAACTTCATTGCCAACATTTTATAATTTTAATTTTACACAGATTGATGAGTTTGGTAATACGCTTGGTAATTATAATATAAATCAATTAGCTCCAAGTATGAAAATTTTCTTTTTATATGATAATATTTATAAAATGTTTGATATTAATTTAATTAATGCAAATTCATCATATTCATTTGAATGGAATGAAGGTGAGGAGTTTAATCCAAGGTCTATTAATGATAATATTTCAAATGTTAATGAAAGTAGGATTGAAAGAGATAATGAGGAGGTGCCTTCCAATTTAAAATTAAATTTATATCCTAATCCATACAACTAAAATAATTTTATGATTCTCCCATCAATAGAAAATCTTAGATAAACAGAAACAAATCTCCTTTTTAAGCATACAATAAATAACCACGTTTAACATTTCGGAAAGGTAAGATTATGAACCATAAAAGGCTTTGTATTCTGTTTGCAGTAATCAGTTCAATTATATTTGCTAATCATGAATGCTGTGACTACAAAAAATGCAAAGGATATCAGACTAAAACCAGTTATAAACAATCAGAGTTTAATCATGGCAATGATAACTATAAACTTATAGTAAATGCTATAGATAAATACAATGAATTCCATATTTCTCATAGTTTAAATATTTCATATGAAGTATATAAAAATGGACAATTAATAAATAATAATGTAAAAGGAGATAATAAGATTAAAGGCAATTGTGATTTAATTAATGGCGGTGAATATTCAATTGAATTAATCAGTGACAATGAATATTTAGGGTGGATAATCTATTCTCCTAATTATTGTGGAGCAACATCACATGCAGATTGGGCAACCATTATAATCCCATCAAAAAAATATGATAATTATTCAAAATCAAAGGTGACAATTTGGAACGATGTCATTAAATACTATCCAACTGAAAAAGGATTAGATTTTTATTATTATAAACAAGATTGGGGCCAAGGAGGAACTTGGTCAAGTATTTATGTACCCTACAAATTATCTTATGATAAAAATAAGAATATCATTTACAATCAAAATATAGAAATTGAAGATATTCAATATTTAAATAAATATTTTTTAAGCTTATTTATGGCTGGATTTAATAGCATGAATAAAGAGTTAATGCAATATGCCCTTGATTATCATTATGATGACAGTGATGAGCATTTACGTTGGTATGAAAGTTTTTTTGGAAGCAGGCACAGAGAACATACATCCATAATAGATTATGAAAAAAAAGATCTAAGATTACATGACTGCAGTAGATTAGCTATACAAAATATCATTAATAAATAATAAATTATAACCTATTATGAATTTAGAATTAATATATAATACAATTATTTATCCTTGGCTCTATCTTGGAATCTTCACTTTCTTCATTCTATTTTTTATTACCGCTCCATATGGTAGACATAATAAAAGGATGGGACCAATGATGAATGGAAAATGGGGTTGGTTTATTCAAGAAATCATTTCTCCTTTAACTTTTGCTCATTTTTTTATAAGAGGTGATTCCATAAAAACTCCTGAAATGTGGATATTTTTTATTCTTTGGGTAGGGCATTACTTTAATCGAAGTATCATATTTCCCCTAAGACAAAAAGATGCAAAAGATACAGCTGTACTTGTAGTTTCATTAGCAATACTATTTAATATTATGAATGGTTTTATCAATGGATACTACCTTGGATCACAAAGTTTTGTGCAAGATCAGTATTCTAATTATTTTACTTCCATGAATTTTATTTTGGGTTTAATAGTATTTATTACTGGTGCTTTTATAAATATTAAATCTGATGAAATTTTATTTAGTTTAAGAAAACAAAAAGAAGGATATTCAATACCTCAAAATTTTATGTATAAATACATTTCATGTCCCAATTATTTCGGAGAGATTATAGAGTGGCTTGGTTTTGCAATCATGGTTTGGAGCCTTCCTGCTTTTATATTTGTATTTTGGACAATGTTCAATCTAATTCCAAGAGCAGTAGCACATCATAAATGGTATAAAAATAAATTTTCAGATTATCCTAAAAACAGGAAAGCAATAATCCCATTTATCTTTTAATCTATATTTGATGCCATGGTCCTTTAATTGCCAATGTTATTGTTGGCTTATAAATATTAATAAATAAAATTTTATTATCAGGAGAAAAACAAGCACCTGCAATTTCACTATTGTTTAAAGCATTACTGGCTAAATATGAAATTGTTTTATCCGGCTTTATGCAAACAAGCCTATCTGTCCCTTTACCATCTTCACATAAAATAACATTGCCATTCGGAGATAACACAATATTATCAGGCATATTTAAATCATTTGAATTACTTGATTCAAAAAAAAGTTCTATTGTTCCGTCTGAATCATTTTTACCTGGAACATATTTCCAGATTTGACCTGATTTATTTTCTCCACCTGTAGTTGCAGTAAAAAAAACTGTATTATCAGCAAAAAAGATTCCTTCGCCTCTTGCAAAAATTGCTCCGCCCTTATTATTCCCTCTATATCTTAAATCATCATTGGGTGATTCAACATCGTCAATATCTACCCATCTAACCTTATATTTTTTATTTACTTCAATATTTTTTTTATTCCAGTTTCTTGTATCTATTCCTCTCCAATCCTTAAATGATAAAACCTGAAGCTTACCTCCTTCAACTAACTTTTCTTTTACTTTTGGAATAAATCTATAGAACAATCCATCTGTTTTATCTTCCGTTTGATAGACATGACCTGTAACATCATTAAAAGCAACTCCTTCATGTCTAAATCTACCCATAGCTTTTAGTGGTACGGCTTTTGTTAATTTAGGAGATAAAGATGGAATCACTTCAAAATTATAGCCATGATCTTTTGTTATACCTGCCCCTTCTTTAATACTTGTTTCCTCACATGAGATCCAAGTATTCCAAGGAGTTATACCTCCACTACAATTAACCAATGTCCCAGCTAAACTTAAATACTGACTCTCAACTTTACTGGTTTTCAAATTATATACGATGCTTGAAGTTCCTCCAAAACAATGAGTTTTTCTACCTTTAATATCATAAAAATTGGAAGCATTATTTTTTTTATATTTTCGATAATTTTTACCAAATGGATTATTTTTAAAAAAAGTAGATAGTCTTGGTACATGACCTATTTCATGATTTCTAATCAATACAACCTTACTATTGCCCATATCAATACAAGTCATTCCATCAGCATTGGGAGGTACAAATAAACCATCATCCATTAAATCGCCTTGCTGAGATATTATAGAATAATTAAATCCTTCTGGTAAATCTAAGATACCATCTACATCTTTTTTTAAACCAAGATTTTCTTTATTGGATTGATTGCTACCTAATAAACTTGGGATTGTTGATAATCCAAAAGATAAAAGAGTAAATTTTTGTATAAACTCTTTTCTATTCATTAATTCAATATCAAATTAACAATACTAATTACATCTGTAATATCAATAACTCCATCTAATGTTATGTCTGAAGAAAACTCTTCATATGGAGAAAGCATCATAGAATTACCAAGAATGAAGTTTAAAATATTAATAACATCTACAACATTAATTATTTTATCATTATTACTATCACCTAAATTTGGTAGGCCTGATTTTGTAATACATATACCACCAAGCATAGAAGTATCACCAGTATAAATATTTTCTAAATAATTACCAAAATTATCTAAAATATGGATATAGCCATCTCCTCTTCCTGAAACATATATCTTCTCTCCATCAGATGAAACATCTATTCCATGCAATGTATCAAAAGATGAATTTGTTGCCAACCATTCTAATTCTAAATTATCACTATTAAAACTTACTGAGGCCACTCCTTCATTTTCATAAAGGTTATCTCCACTTAAGACCACATAAACAATATTTTCTAATGGAGATTCTTTAATATGCCATGGGCCAGTAAAATCTCCGAATTCAATGGTATCAATAAGTTGCATAGTATTACTATTCCATAGCTGTAATTGACCAGGAATAACTGAATTTTCTCCAGTAAACGGATTATACCAACTACCTGAAGAACAAGTAACAAATAATCTATCTCCAATAGATAAACATTGAATAGGCTTTAATCTTTGTATAGTTTGACCTTCAGGATTATTAATCATTGGATCCATTGGGACACCTAAAACATTACCTGTTATTGTATTAATTTTATATAACCAATCGGCTGTATTACTGGCTGTATAAATTTCTGTACCATCATCATTAATTGCAATCCCATGTGGTGCGGGAGACCCTATTTGATATTCAGAAACTATTGATTCAGATAATCCCATAGAGGAATAATCTAATACATGTATAATGTTTGATTCAGATTCTGGCATCATGTTTCCCATACCATTCATAGGCATCATTCTTGAGCAATAAATTTTTTGTCTATTTGTATCTATAGTGAGTATAGCTGGAGCATCTCCAACAAAGTAAGAATCTATATGTTGATTATCAATTAATGAATATTGAGATATATAGCCGCTAGCAATTGTAGTAACAAACCAATAACCTAACCTCTCATCCATAACAATAAAATGAGGAGTATTAATTTCATTAGAGTTCATAGATTCCATGCACATACCCATCATCCATTCACACCCTGATGACATACCGCACATCATTTCATCTAATTCCATACAACTATCTCCAGAATCCATGCAATGATCATTCATCCACATACATCCACTATCCATATTGCAATCCATTTCAATATTATAGTCAGTGCAATTTTGTTCTTGAGCTTCCATGCACATACTCATCATCCATTCACAGCCTGATGTCATACCACACATCATCTCATCTAACTCCATACAATTAGGGCTTGAATCACCTTCCTGTAATTCTATTGAAATGGATTCCTCAATTTGATTATTATCTGTATTAATAATACCTACCTGGTCCATCATTTGAATTGTTATATATAATTTTTCATCTGGAATTTGACAAATCAAAAAACTGACAAGAAATAAAATTTTTATTTTATTAAATATTACCATTGTTTTTTATTCATACCTCCCTTAATTATTGCTTTAGCCATTCGCATAGCAATTCCTGTTGGAAGAATACTCATAAAAAATCTTGCCAAAACATTAATTTTACCATTAATTACAACATATTTTTTCTTTGAAAAAGCTCTTAAGGATTGTTCAACAACCTTATCTGAACTCATAATATACCCAGGCACATTCTGTGGTTCTAAATGAGCTCGTTTATTAAAATTTGTCTTAGTATAACCTGGACAAACGCCTAAAATATTTATTCCCTTAGTCCTATATTCTTCATACAAAGATAATGTAAATGATGTTACAAATGATTTTGAAGCTGCATAAACAGCAAAATATGGTAAGGGCTGATAAGATGCTAGAGATGATATGTTTATTATTCCCCCATCACCTCTTTTTACCATATCACCTAAATGCAAATATGTTAAATGCATTAACGAAAAAATATTAAGATTTATCATCTCTTCATAATCCTTGAACTCACAATCTAGAAAAGGACCAGAAAATCCAAAACCTGCATTATTAATAAGAATATCAACCGTTTTGCCTTTATTTAAAATTTCTTTGTATAGTTTTTGAGGAAAACTTTTATCTGATAAATCACCTGGTATAACAATTGCATCATTCATCGAATCAGCTAACTGCTGTAATTTATCCTCACTCCTTGCAGTTAAAATTAATTTTGCTCCTAATTGATTTAAACGTTTTGCAAAAGATTCACCAATGCCTGATGAAGCTCCTGTAATTAATACTGTTTTATCTTTATAAATTTTCATTTTTATATAAAAAATATTTTATAAATTCTCATTATGAATGATACTAAATTTACATCTTTCAAAAAATTTTATCCATACTATTTATCTGAACATACACTTAAAATAAATAAAATACTTCATATGGTGGGTTCTATTTTAACATTAATATCTTTGTGTATTTTGATATCTTATAAACAATATACCTATATTTTTCTTACTCCATTAATAGGTTATTCATTTGCATGGATCGGACATTTTATTTTCGAAAAAAACAAACCAGCAACATTCAAATATCCTTTATATAGTTTTATTGGAGACTGGGTTATGCTAAAAGATATTTTAACTAAAAAAATTCAACTATAAATGATTTATATATACTTTTTTATTATTATTTTATTTCAGAGTTGTTCTGTAATTATACCTCTAAAAGATTTACCTACTCCTAATGGTAATTATATTATTGGTACAGATATTATGATTTTAGAAGATCAAAATCGATTAGAAACTTTTACCAAAACAATTGATGATAATAGGAAAATTGTTGTACAAGTCTGGTATCCTGCAACTTCAAAATCAGATTCTTTATATCCGTATCTTGATTATAAAGATATAAAAGTCCCTTATATTGCAAAAAGATTAGAAATTTCAGAGAAGATAGTAAATCATGTTAATAAAATTAAAGCAAATTCATATTATCAAGCCACACCAAGCACTGATGAATTTCCTTTGATCATCTTTTCTCATGGGCTAGGTGGTAACAGGATGCAAAATACTATAAATATTGAATCTCTAGTAAGTAATGGCTACATAGTTTTTTCAATTGAGCATACCTATGATGCTAATATAACTGTTTTTAATGATTCAACATTTGCGGAATTTGATTCATATTTACCAGATGATGTTAGTGTTGAAGAATTTTATAATGTAAGAATACCACAAATAAAAGTTAGGGCTAATGATGTATCATTTTTAATTGATAAAATTGAAACTTTAAAATCTCAAAATCATTATTTAGGAAGAATGTCTAACATGAATTCTATAGGAGTTTTTGGACATTCATTTGGAGGTGGGACTGCTGCATTAAGCTCCGCATTAGATAATAGAATCAAGGCTTGTATTACTCTAGATGGATGGTTTGAACCCATCCCACCAAATATCTTAAATAAAGGTATCAATATTCCCTTTTTATTTATTGGACAACCACAAGAAGAATGGATAACAGCACCATATAACAATCAACAATTAACTACGTTCCATGATAATAATACAAATGACTCATTTATTATTGAAATAAAGAATACAAAGCATATGGATTATTCAGATATATCATATATTACAATTTGGAGTAGGTTTTTAGGATTATCTGGCAAAGATGGAAGAAATATTAATCTTGATTTAAATACTACTATTGTAAATTTCTTTAATTATTATTTTAAAAAACAAGAAGTTGATTGGTTGCTTGATATTCGAAATAATTATGATATAATTAATAGATCAAAGAGGAAAATATAAATGAGATTTTTTTATTTAGTTTTAATTGTCTTTTTTGCTTGTGATAATTCACCTGAATCATTTGAATGCGAAAATGGTTTAGAAATGGATAACTGTGGAATATGCGGTGGTAATAATGAAAACTTAGATGAATGCGGAGTATGCTATGGTGCTGGCAAAACGTATGAATGTTCAAGTGAACAAATGGTATGTGAGCAATCTGATTGTAATAGCCCTTTTGATAATCCCCCTATAGATGTAAATTTTTTAACTAAAAATTTTTGTCAGTCTAATAATCCTATAGATAATATTTGCTCACTATATAATAGCGAAGATACATGTAACTCTTTTTCAGATTATGGATGCTATTGGAATGCTACAAAGGAAATTTTGACATTCACTCCCATATTTTGGGAAAATTCAGCTAGTTTACCTATAACAATATATACACCAGTTAACTATTGCGTGGATACATTAGAATCAATAGATAATGGAGTCGATTGTGATGACCAAAATAATGAAGAAGAATGCATAAATTCTTCATGTGACTGGTCAATACCAGATAACTATAATCAAGCTTGGGACGAATACTCAATAACAGTACCTGCTCAAACACAAGGATATGAATTCTTTTTTACTGAATGTGGTCTAGATAATTGCGGAGCCTTCAGTTACCCTACTGAAGAAATATTTTGCGCTATGATAGATAGTGTAGAAAAATGTGGTAAAATAAGAGTTATTGATTAACATTATGAAAAAAATCAGGCCTTTCCATTTAGCCTTTCCTGTTTACAATATCAATATAACTATACAATGGTATACATCAATGCTAAATTGTTCAATAGGGCGTAAATCAGAAAGATGGGTAGACTTTAATTTTTTTGGTCATCAAATTTCAGCTCACTTGGTTGACCAAGAATTGGTTCAAGATAAAACGAATGTTGTAGACGGTCATAATATTCCATCAAGGCACTTTGGTATTATTTTAGAAATGGAACAATGGAAAATTTTAGTTAATCAATTAAATAAAAAAAATATTAAATATCTAATAGAACCAAATATTAGATTTAAAGGTGAAAAAGGTGAACAGGCGACTTTCTTTATAAAAGATCCTTCAAATAATGTATTAGAATTCAAAGCATTTATAAATGATAATCAAATATTTGAATCTTAATTATCTAAAATAATATTTACCATTGTAATAATATCTAAGATATTAACTAATCCATCTTGAGTAACATCAGAAACTACTAATTCAGTATCATTAGCTCCTTGGATTCCAAGAACAATATTTACAACAACAATGACATCTAAAATATTAATAATCCCATCAAAATTGAGATCACCTAATAAATAATTATTATCTGAACATACTATTTCATATAAAAAATCACTTGAAAACTCTGCCTCAAATGCCATATTAGAATAAGGTGCATG
>MDTG01213487.1_pt1 | contig 13289 bp, 12 predicted proteins | sample 811421 | NCBI WGS metagenome assembly MDTG01 (sample SAMN05326645, study PRJNA326480) | marine metagenome | isolation source: seawater | place: Pacific Ocean: South East | collected 2011 | reverse complement strand
TCAGTTTCTCCAAAAATTAGACCAATCATAATTCTATTTCTGGGGAGAGCAAATAGGTCGTTTTTTATCTTTTTCTATAAACTTAATTACCTCAGTAACCAACTCATTGTCTTTATACTCTCCATTAATTCTACTTAAATTCTCATGTAAATTTTCTGAAGCAAAAATTTCTTTATAAGCTTTATCTAGTCCCATTATTTTTTTATTGTCGTATCTTTTTCTTCTTAGACCGATTAGATTTATTCCTTGCAGGTAATTTCTATTACCGATAGATAATCCAAAAGGAGTGACATCTTTTAAAACTCCCGTCATCCCACCGATCATTGCTAATCTACCTATTCTAGTAAATTGTTGTACTGCTGAATTTCCACCGATTACCACTGAGTCTTCAATTGTTACATGTCCTCCTAAGGGTACGTTATTTGCAATAATTACATTATTACCAATTCTACAATCATGTGCTACATGTGAAGATATCATAAACAAACAATTATTACCTATGATTGTTGTAGACCCACCTCCCTCTGTTCCAGGGTTAATAGTCACATATTCTCTAATAATATTTTTTTCTCCTATTGATAAGCTATTCTTTTCATTTTTATATTTAAGATCTTGAGGCTGTGTTCCAATACTTGCAAATGGGAAAATTTTAGTATTTTTTCCAATTGTTGTGTTTCCTTCTATATGAACATTTGATATTAATTCAACACCTTCAGATAATTCAACATTAGGACCAATATAACAAAATGGACCAATTTTTACTTTATCTGAAATTTTAGCATTATTATCAATTACGCTTGAATTATGTATCATTCTTTTCGATCAACAATTGTAGCTGACCATTCGGCATCTGCCATCCTTTTGCCCTCCACTAAAGCTGTTCCTTTATATTTCCAAACCCTGCCGTGCGATCTAATTGCTTCTATTTGCAAATGTAATTCACAGTCTGGTAAAACTGGATTTCTAAATCTAGCTTTATCTACACCCATTAGATAAACAAGTTTATTTGCATATTCTTTAGGATCGATTCCATGAGCTGTTAAAGCAGCAGCAGCTTGACCAAAAGCTTCAACTATTAACACACCGGGCATAACTGGTTGACCTGGAAAATGACCTTGAACATAAAATCCGTTTTTTTTTACATACATGATAGCTGTTGCAGATTTTAAATGGACTATATTTGTCAATTTATCTATTAATAACATTGGTTCTCTATGTGGCAACAAAGCTTCAATTTCTTTTTTATTTAATTCTGTTTTACTCATTTAATCTTTATTCTTTTTTATAAAATCTTTTAAAGGGACAGCAGGATAGCCCATTACAATTTGATTATCTTCAATATCCTTTACTACGCCACTACCTCCACCAATTTTTACTTTATTCCCAATATTAAGATGTCCTGAAATTCCAGCTTGACCTCCTATAGATACATTGTCACCAATAATCGAGCTACCTGCAAATCCTACTTGGCCAGCAATCATACAATTAGATCCAATCTTAACATTATGAGCTATATGAACTTGATTATCTAAATAAGTATTTTTTCCTATTACAGTGTCATCAACTGAACCACGATCTATTGTACAACCAGAAGCTATTTCAACGTCATCTTCAATAATTACTCTTCCAATATGAGGAAACTTAATATTTTTACCTTTAACTGGTATAAACCCAAATCCTTTTTGGCCTATTTTATTACCGTCTTGTATATTCACTCTATCTCCAATAATCGAATTTTTAATAATTAAATTTGATCCAATAATACAATTTTTTCCTATTCTAACATTATGTTCAATTATACTATTTGATCCAATGATAGTGTTTTTACCTATTTGAACGCCTTTGCCAACTAAAGTATTTTTTCCAAATATAACAGATTTATATTTTTGCTTAGGTGGATTGCTTAAAGTTAAATCGGGATACTCTTTATCTGCTTTTGAATAGAGGATATTTAGTATTTTAACTAACTCAAAAAATACATTCTTTACAGGTATAACCAATGTTTTATCAGGTAAAAATGTTGCTAACTTATCTGTAGTAATACAAGCGCCTGCTTTGGTTTTAGCGCATTGAGATTTATATTTAATGTTGTCAAAAAAAGATAAGTCAAATTTGCCAGCTGAATGGAGTGGCTTAATCTCATTTAATTTAAAATCGTTTTTTTTTGATATATTTTGAAATATTTTACTTATCTTAATGTTTTTTTTTGGAATAAAAAAACTTTCTTTCATTCAACCTTAGTTTAATTTTATAGATTTTAGCTTTTTATTTAATAAATTCATAATTTCTTTAGTTATATCCAAATTTTGATCAGCTAATAAAATGCTTTTTTTATCAACCACCATTCTTATTTTTTTTTCTTGCATATATTCGGATATAATAGGGTTTAAATTTTTCAATAGTTCATTCCTTGCAGTCAGTCTTTGTTTAGACACTGTTTCAAGAAGTTTGTTTCTTTCCTTTTGTAAACTTAATACTTTAGATCTTAGTTCCTCTACTTTTTTTTTATATGCCTCTGGTTCAATTAATTTCTTCTGTTCTATAATTTTCTTTTCTTCACTGAGAAGAGTTTTTTCTTTAGCTGTAAGTTTTTTTAAACCATTTTCAAGCTTGTCCTTTAAAGATTTTTGAGCTTTTTTTCCAGCTTCGCTTTGATTCAAAATATACTTAAAATCTACATAATAAGGTACATCAGCTTTTATATTTGAATTTATAAAAATGAAAAAAATAAAAATAGGTAAAAGTTTTGAAAATTTTTCCATATTAAAAAGAAGTTCCTAAATTAAAATTAAATGACTCAGTTCTATCTGTAGAGGCTTTAGATAAATTAGTGGATAGCACAAAACTGATTGGTCCAATTGGTGAGGCCCAATTTAATGCAGATCCAACTGAGGATCTGATTTTATTGCTGTCGTCAATAGAGGAGTCATAGTCAACTTCCCATACATTTGCAAAATCAAGAAAAAGGCCAACCTCAGCATTAGACGAGTCTGGTAATAAATTTGGTAAATTAGCTTCAAAATTTAATGCAGCAGCATAATTACCTCCAACATGGTCCGATCCATCTACCGGTCCGATTTTACCTCTTTCAAATCCTCTAATTCTTCTACTACTTAGTGAATTTCTTTTACTTAGTCTTACGTTTTCGTTATCAAGACCGTTTATTGTATCAATGAAAAATTTTCCCGCTCCTATAACATTTTCATTAAATGAATGATATGTGCTAGCGCTAAATCTATTGCCAATAAAAGGTTTATCAGCGTAAATTGGTAAAGACTGATTAAAGGTTATTATTGATCCGTCAGTTGGCATAAATTTCCTGTCTCTTTTATCAAATGTAAAACCATATGAACCGGCTAGTTCACTGAACTGCCCTTTTTGTTTTTTTAAAGACTCAGATGCAGAGCTATTTGTTTTTAAATCGTCGTAAGAAGCAGTCAAGGATAGATTTGTAAAAATATTCTTATATTGTTCGAATGTAGTCCCTGCTCCAAAAGACATTAGTTTATTCTCATAACCTTGGTCTGGTTTGTCATTTGTTACATTCGCCAATTGATAGGTTAATGAATTACCTAGTAAATCATAATTGGGATTTGTGTAACTAAATTGACCTTTTATTGTTTCGTTACTGACTTCAAAATCAAACGCAACCTCATTTCCTAGCCCTAACCAGTTATTCTCTTTCACCATAAATGCAAATGATCCGCCTTCGGTTCCTACCCCTGCACCGGCGCTAATTTCACCTGTTGGTTGTTCATCAACACGAATATTTATTTCTCTTAAGTCAGAGGATGAACCATTTTTAACTTCGGCTTTTACAGATTTAAAAATTCTTCGTGACTGAATATTAGATACAGACTTATCTAAATTTAGTTGCGTAAACGGATCTCCTTCGTCTAAAATAAGCTCGCTCCTTATTACTTCCTCTGAAGTAATAGAATTTCCTACAATATTGATTCTTTCTATTAATATCTTCTCGCCTTCTTTAATATCGAACACAAGAGCAATTTTTCCATCTTCAACAATTTCTTCAACTTTATGTTCCACAAACTGCAAATTATTAGCTTCGATTAATTCATCAATCTCCTCTAAAATATTCTTAATTTTAAATGGAGAGTAATATTCACCAATTGTATTTTTATAAATATTCTCTAAAGGAAAAAAAATTTTTTTATCAAACACAGGATCAACTTGTGTAGAAATTTTTTCTATTACATATCTCGGTCCAGCATTAATTGTGTAATTTAAATCAATATTTGAACTGTCAGATATTTCTGCTGAAGCCGACTCAATTTTGACATCATAATAACCTAAAGATTTGTAATAGTTTACTAATAATCTTTTATCTAGGTTAACCAAATTCTCACTAAACTTTGTATTTCTTGTTATAAATTTCCAGAATTTATCCTCTTGACTAGCGACTATATCCCTTAATCTTTTATCTTTTAGTTTTTTATCGCCAGAAAAATTAATCTTATTAATTTTTGTAATTTCTCCTCTTTTAATTTTTAAAACTAAATCTAAACTTCTTTCATCAATTTTTCTTACCTTGGGTTCTATTTTTGGAAAATTGTATCCTAGAGAAGAGTATAAAGATTTAAGAGTATTAATATCATCATTTAAAAAACTTTCTATGAAAGATTCATTTTCCTTTAATTTCATCAGTTTTTTTATTTGATCCTTAAAACTATTACTTTTTTCACCTGAAATTATTAATTGATTAATGATCGGGTATTCCGTCAAGGAGATAAAAAGAGTATTATTTTTGATTTGGATATCTATATCTTTAAAAAAATTTGTCGAGTAAAGGTTTTTTAAAATTTCATCTAAATTTTCTTTTGTAAAGTCAGACCCTAGTTCTAAAATGTTACCATAAACTTTAATTGTTTCATCGCTGATTCTAGAGTTACCTTGAATATCGATTTTATTTACTATTTCTGCTTTTAGAGGAGAAAAAAAGAATTGCAAAACTAAACCAATAATTAAAAACTTATTTAAATAATTCATCTAATTAGTCTCTCTAAAGTTGTTTTTTTTGCCCACTGATCAATTTCTTTGATCTCAGTGATTTTTTGAGGTCTTCTTATAGCATATTTTTTATAATTTCTATCGTTCAGAATGGTCTTAATTGATCTAAATATTGTTAAATAATCAATATTTTTTCTTAAAAATTGATCAACTAATACTTCATTTGAGGCATTAACAATTATTGGGGCAGAGGGATATTTGTTCATCTCTTTAATAAAGTTTACAGTTGGAAAAAGTTTGGAACGAACTTTTCTAAACTCTAAATTTTCAATGTTGTTTTTAGCTTTATTTTTTTTCATTTTATAAAAATCGTCTATTTTAAAATTATTTTCAAAAATAGCATTAGCAATTGGTATTATCATTGACGTTTCGTGATAGATAAAATATGTCAAACCATTATTTAGTTTGATTATCGCATGAACTAGCGATTGGGGATGAATAAGTATATCGATTTTACTAAGTGGTAAATTGAAAATTTTTTGAGCCTCTATAACTTCTAAAACTTTATTCATTAGTGTTGCTGAGTCTATTGAAATTTTTTTTCCCATCTTCCATTTGGGATGTTTTAAAGCTTCCTCTGACTTAACTTTTTTTAATTTACTAAAATTATAATTTAAAAATGGCCCTCCAGAGGCTGTAATATATATTTTAAAAATATCTTTAAGATCTATTTTTTGTAGAAGTTTTAGGATTGAAAAATGTTCTGAGTCAATTGGTATAACGTTAGTTTTATATTTTATTTGATTTTTTTTAATCAGGTTCCATCCAGTAATGATTGACTCTTTATTTGCTATAAGTATTTTTTTACTAATTTTTACTGCATATAAAGTTTGTTCTAAACCTTCAATGCCAGGAATGGCAGTAATTGTTATATCGGCTTTCCTATTTAATTTTAGAATATTTATATCATTTAAAATTTTAATTTTTCTCTTATTTTTAAATTTTTTTTTTACTTTTTTGAAAACAACACGATTAGTAATAATAAAATATACGGGATTATATTTTTTAATTTGTTTACAAATTAATGAATAGTTTTTGTTTGCTGAAAAAATGTATGGTTTAAAGTAAAATTTTTTTTTATCTATTATCTTTAGTGTTGTTAAACCAATTGATCCTGTAGAACCAAATATAGAAATTAACTTTTTCATTTAATTCAATATTAATAAAGTTAAAAAACCGATTGGAACACCTAAAAAAATACCGTCTAATCTATCGAGTACGCCACCATGACCAGGAAATAATTTTCCTGTATCTTTTAGTTTTGCTTTTCTCTTTAAAAAAGAAAAAAATAAATCTCCAAATTGACAAAATAATGATGTCATAATTGCAGTTAAAAATATTTTATAATCGATTAATCCAACGTAAAAATAAAAAAATAAACACATTATTATTATAGTAAACACTATTGATCCTATTGCACCTGAATAGGTTTTATTTGGACTAATTTTTGTAAGTTTAGGTCCTTTAAATGTTTTACCAAAAATAAAGCCCCCTATATCTGAAGCAACACAACTCATTAAAAGTATAAATAATATTAATTTAAATCCAGCAATATTTGAAAATAAGAAAAAAAGTGAACAAAAAATAAATATGTAGATTACAAAAGAAATATTTATTAAAGCTCTCTTAAATTTATTAAAAAATATTTCACTAATCATTTTAGAAAATTCTAAAAAAGATATAACACCTAGAATAATCAGAAAATATATTAGCAAAATATTAAAATTAAAAATTAAAAAAGTTAAAATCAACAAAACTAATGATGTATATATTCTTTGCTTTAAATTTTTAGAGATCATATATTGCCATAATTTCTTTTAATACTTTTAAATTTTTTTATAATAGTATTTAAATCATTTGTGTTAAAATCAGGCCATAGTTTTTTTAAGAAAAAAAGTTCTGTATAGGCCATTTGCCATAATAAAAAATTACTTAATCGTTGATGCCCACCAGTCCGAATTAAAATATCAGGATCTGGCATATTTTTTGTATATAAATTATTACCAATTTTTTTTATTGAAATTTTACTTCTTGCCTTTTTTAACGATTGTAAAATTTCCTTTTTAGAACCATAATTAATAGCTAAATTTACGATTATATTATTATTATTTTTTGTAAGCTTGATTGTTTTTTTTAATATTAATTTTAAATCTGAGGAAAATTTATTTAGTTCGCCAAGAATATTTATTTTTATACCTTGTTTAATAATGCTTTTTATTTCTATTAAAAAATAATTTTTAATTAACTTGAATAAATAATTTCTTTCATGTTTTGGTCTTTTCCAGTTTTCAGATGAAAAAACATAAAATGTTACTATTGGAATTTTTAATTTTATAGAACTTTTAACAATTTTTTTTACTGTTTCAACGCCCTTTAAATGACCAAAATTTCGACCTCTACCTTTTTTTTTGCCCCACCTACCATTGCCGTCCATAATAAAGGCAATATGGTTGAGTTTGTTCATATTTGACTTATCTCTTTTTCTTTTTCAGCTATTATTTTTTCAATATTTTCTATGTTTAGATCTGTGGTTTTTTGAATATTTTTTTCAAAATTTTTATTATCATCTTCTGATATTAATTTTTCTTTTAGTTTTTTTTTTAAATCTTCATTTGCTTCTCTTCTAATATTTCGTATAGCGATTTTTCCTTTCTCTCCCATATTTTTCAAAACCTTGATTAAGTCCTTTCTTCTTTCCTCAGTTAAATCAGGAATCCTTAATCTTATTATTTGTCCATCGATTTGAGGATTAATACCAAGTTCTGATTTTTGAATTGAGCTTTCTATCAAAGGTGTATTTGCTTTATCCCAAACTTGAATGGAAATTAGTCTCGCTTCTGGAACACTTATTGTAGCGATTTGATCAATTGGCATTTGTTGTCCATATACATCTACTTTAATTGTATCTAGCATGTTGGTATTTGCACGACCAGTCCTAAGTGTAGAAATATCTTTTTTTAAAGACTGAATACTTTTATTCATTTTTAATGAATAATTATTTTCATTAAATTCACCACTCACAGTTAAATTCCTTCTCCAACTTTGTATCTAATAAAGTCTAGAATTTGTAAAGTTTCACCTGACGAATTTTCTTTTAATACTTCTGAAACTTTTTTTTTGGGATCCATTATCCATATTTGATTTAAAAGGGAATTATCGTTTAAAAATTTTGATATTTTTCCTTTTGAAATTTTTTCGGCCATATCAGCAGGTTTTCCAGAATTAGTTATCTCTGCTTTTATAATTTCAAGTTCTTTATCAACAATAGATTTATCAATTTTATCTTTTTCAATTGCCAGTGGATTTGAAGCTGCGATGTGCATTGCCACTTTAGTTCCAATATCTTCTTTATTTTCTTCTGTTATTCCACCCAATTTTACTACAGAAATTATTTTACCAATTCCTTTTTCAATAGCAGAATGAACATAAGCAAAATTCCTACCATTTTTATTATCAAAATAATTTGCTCTTCTTATTGTTATTTTTTCCCCAATTTTTGCAATTAAATTTACTAAATTGTCTTTAACCAATGTTCCATTAGCCATTTTAGCATCATTGAGTTTATTTAAATCACCTTTTAATGAAAAATTTAAATTTGATAATTCTTTACAAAAATTTATAAAATCTTGATTTTTAGCGACGAAATCTGTTTCACTATTTATTTCAATAAGTGAAACTTGGCCTTTGTCTTCTTTGACTAAGGCTAACCCTTCAGAAGCTGTTCTGCTCATTTTTTTTGAAGCTTTAGCTATTCCTTTTTTTCTCAGAAATTCAATGGATTTTTCAATATCACCGTTATTTTCATCCAAAGCTATTTTACAGTCTTTAAAACCAACTCCAGTCATTTCTCTTAATTTTTTAATATTATCTAATAAATCTTTATTTGACATGTAATAATTATTTTAAATTATTTATTTTTTGATTTAGAGGAATTTTCTTCTTTTTCTGCTGCGCCTTTAATAAATTTTTCTGCATCTTTAATTGTGTTTTTTAAAAGTTCACAATATAAATTTATCGATCTTCTTGCGTCATCATTGCCTGGAATTGGAAAATCTATGCCTGTAGGGTCAGAATTTGTGTCTAGCACAGCTATAATTGGTATTCCTAATTTCTTTGCTTCTGCTACAGCTAGCGACTCTATGTTTGTATCTATTATAAAAATTAAATCAGGAGTTTTTTTCATCTCTGAAATACCGCCAAGGGATCTTTGAAGTTTTTCTTTCTCTTTTCCGAATTTAAGTATTTCTTTTTTTGTAAATCCCAGATTTTCTTTTGATAACTGATCTTCAAGTTTTTTAAGTCTTTTGATTGAATTTTGAATAGTGTTCCAGTTAGTAAGCATTCCTCCCAGCCATCTGTAATTGACGAAATATTGGCCCGTTTCTTTAGCTAAATCACTTATTTGCTCTGATGCTTGTTTTTTGGTTGATACTACTAATAATTTTCCACCGCCAGCGATTACTTTGTGAACTTGTACTAAAGCATTTTTTATAAAATCAACCGTTTGAGTTAAATCTATTATATGGATAGAGTTTTTTTCTCCAAAAATATATTTTTTCATTTTTGGATTCCACCTTAATGTTTTGTGGCCAAGGTGCACGCCAGCTTCTAATAACTGTTTTATATCTACTTTTGGTACGTTCATACTTTTTTCCGGTTAATCCACCACAGTAATTCCAATTTAATGGACCGGTAGGGCAATGCCCTTGTAACTGTGTGCGAAATTAGTCCCAGATATATACAATCACTTAAAAAAATCAACAGTCTAAACTGTGATTTTTTCTACGTATTTCTTGGCTTTTAGAGCTTTTAAGTGATTTAAATCAAATTTTCTATTTTCTTGAAGAGAATAATAAGCCTGTTTATTTTTATCTTTAATTACTAAATTAATTCTAGTCTCACCTTTAGTTGATAAAAGCTGTTTAATTTCATCAAGGTCATAATTCTCTTTTAGCTCTATAATCACTTTAGTGTAAGGTTTATTTATTACATCATCTAAACTTAAAATTTTTTTTACATTAATTCTTTTGTTTTTTTCGTCTCCATTAATCCTATCTTTATGTAGAGTTAAAACAAATGACTCTGACTCTTTTAATTTTTCTCGATTTGCAACCAAAATATCTGAAAATAAAAATAGTTCAAATTCTGTCTTTTTATCACTAAACTTAACTATTGCATATGGGGTACCTTTTGCACTTTTTTTTTCCTGAATGGCCATTATGGTACCTGCAACTAAACTTTCTGATAAATTATTTTCATAAAATTGACTGTAAGAACTTATGTTTAATTGGTTAAATATTTCTTCATATTCATTAAGCGGATGATTAGTTAAATAAAACCCTAATGATTTAAATTCTTCAGATAAAAGCTCTTTAAGCGACCAAGGTGAGGAAGGTTCAAAATCAAATTCATCTTTATCGTTTTGTTGGTCTTCAAAAAGATTAGATTGATGGTTTTCTTTATCATCATTGATGTTTTTAATTTTTTGAATAATTTTTGGTATTGAATTTAAAATTTTATTTCTATCCGTGTCGAACTCATCAAAAACACCAGCTTTTGTTAAACCTTCTAGTTGAAGTTTATTTACATCTTTTGTATTAACTCGATTTATGAAATCAATTAAAGATTTAAAATTACCTTTTTTTTCTCTTTCTTTAATAATATTACTAATAGCTTCGTAACCAACATTCTTAATAGCTCCGAGTCCATAATAAAGTTTTCCATTTATCGCCCTAAAATCTGAAAAACATTTATTAATTGATGGCTTAATTATTTCAATATTCAATTTTTTTAGCTCCTCTACAAATTCTCTTAGTTTAGAAGTGTTTGTAAGTTCCGTTGACATAGTAGCTGCAATGAAATCCTCTTTGTAATAAGTTTTTAAATAAGCTGTTTGATATGCAATAAGAGCATATGCAGCTGCATGGCTTTTGTTAAAACCATATTGCGCAAATGGTTCAATTTTTGTAAAAACATAATTAGCTACATCTTTTGTAATTCCATTTTTTAATGCACCGCTTATAAATCTTTCTTTTTGTTTATCTAGCTCTGCTTTCTTTTTTTTCCCCATAGCTCTTCTTAAAATATCTGCTTCACCAGCTGTAAAGCCTGCTAATATCTGGGCAATTTGCATAACTTGCTCTTGATAAATAATAATTCCATAAGTAGGTTTTAAGATTTCTTTAATAGTCGGGTGAATATAATCGGGCTCTTTAATTCCATTTTTACAATCATTATAAATTGGAATATTGCTCATTGGACCTGGTCTATATAATGCTACAAGTGCAATAATATCGTCAAATTTATTAGGCTTCATTTGTTTTATGGCCTCTCTCATACCGGCACTTTCAAGTTGAAATAAACCGGTTGTTTCACCAGTTGATAACATGGAATAAATTTTTTCATCGTTTCGGTTTATCTTGCTTATATCCAAATTAATTTTCTTAATTTTCAATCTTTTTATTGTATTATCAATTACTGTAAGAGTTTTTAAACCAAGTAAATCAAATTTTACTAGTCCAGCGTTTTCTGAAGAGTACATATCGTATTGAGTAGATGGCAAAGACAGATTTGAACTATGATCAATGTATAACGGAAATTGTTCAGCTAATTTATCACCAGCGATTACTACTCCAGCTGCATGAGTGGCCATGTTACGATTAAGACCTTCTAATTTAAGTGAGAGTTCTATTAATTTTTTTACTTTATAATTATTCTTAATTTCTTCTTTAAATCTAGGCTCACGATCGATAGACTCTTCGAGTGTTAACGGTCTTGAAGGATCGAAAGGTACCATCTTACAAATTCTATCTACATGACCATAAGAAAATCCTAAAACACGACCTACATCTCTTAAAACCATTCTTGCTTTCAATTTACCAAAAGTGATTATATGAGCTACACCATTTTTATATTTTGATTTTAAATATTCAAAAACTAAGTCTCTCTTCTCCTCACAAAAATCTATATCAAAGTCTGGCATAGATATTCTATCCGGGTTTAAAAATCTTTCAAAAATTAAATCGAATTCTATTGGATCTAAATCTGTTATATCCAAACAGTAGGCAACTAAAGATCCAGCTCCTGAGCCTCTTCCAGGACCAACCGGTATAGAATTTTTTTTGGCCCATTTGATATAATCTGAAACTATTAAAAAATAACTAGCATAATTCATAGAATTAATAATATTAATTTCATGAATTAGTCTATCTTCATAAATTTGTTTAATTTGTTCTTTAGATTTCGTCTCATTTTTTTTTAAAATAAAATTTTCTAACCTATTTTGTAGCCCTATTTTTGCTAATTTTGATAATTCGTCTTCTGGAGAACCACTTTCACTATTGATTGAAGGAAGTATTGGTTTTGATTTTTTAGGTTTATAACTAAATCTTAAGTGAAAATTATAATTGTTCTCTAGCGCTTCAGGTATATCTAAGTATAATTTTTTCAGTTCTTCTTGCGATTTAAAATAGTGTTGATCACTATATCGAAATCTATTTTTATCTTCTACGAAATTTTTTTCTCCGATACAAACTAATGCATCATGAGCCTCGTGCATCTCTTTATTTAAATAGAAGATTTCTTGAGTAGCAATTAGTGGTAATTGTAAAGATTTTGAAATTTGAAGCAAATAATTTTCAAAATTCCTTTCTTGAAATTCATCATGACGTTGAATTTCAAGATACAATCTATCTTTAAAAGTTTCTTTAAGAAAAATCAAAATTTTTTCAATATCTTTAAGTTTATTTTTATAGAATAGTTTTCCAAAAAAATTAAGATAGTTTCCGGTTAACAGTATTAGCCCTTTATTATTGTCTTTTAAATCAGTTAAATTACAAAACGGATCAGCAGTTGAATTATTTTTCAAATAACTTAATGAAGATAATTTAGTTAAATTTTTATATCCTTCCTCTGATGTTGCGTACAATGAAACTTTTCCAGTTATACCTGATATATTGAGATTTATTTGAGTTCCAATAATAGGATGAGTGCCAACTTTAGAAATTTTTTCTGAAAACTCTAAAGCACCACATAAATTGTAACTATCGGCTAAACCTATAGATTTTATTTTGTTTGATTTGCAGTAATCGGCTAGTTCATCAATCTTTATAGCACCTTCACATATAGAATATTGAGTATGAACTTTGAATTGATTAAAATTCTTATCAACGGGCATTAACTCGTTTTATATCACCATTCGAAATAAACAACTTGTAATCTGCCCTGTTGGCAAGTTCTCTATTGTGAGTTGCAAAAATTAT
>MDTG01103263.1_pt1 | contig 13290 bp, 14 predicted proteins | sample 811421 | NCBI WGS metagenome assembly MDTG01 (sample SAMN05326645, study PRJNA326480) | marine metagenome | isolation source: seawater | place: Pacific Ocean: South East | collected 2011 | reverse complement strand
TCTGCCATCTGATCCGGCAAATTGTCTCTCTGAGTTCTTGAGATAGAGTTTTGCATTATAAGCAGTTAAGTCGGCTTGGACTGTTTTTGGATTGAATTGATCCATGGCTTTAAAAATAGCATCACTCAGGCTTATATCCAGTGCATCTAAATCTAATTTTTTACCTAGCACACCAGCAATTGACCCCGCCTTAGGTAAACCCTTTATTGGATCATTATTAACATTAACCCCCAAGCCTACCACTGTAGCATAAAGTGATCCTTGATAGTGATGTTCGATCAATATGCCACAAATTTTAAGACCATCTGCCATAATGTCGTTTGGCCATTTTATATGCCACTGTGCTTGACCTAGCGCTCTCAAAGACTCAAAGATCGCTAAACTAATAACGCATTGAAGGTGAAACAGATCGGATTGAGGATCTCTTCTCCATTTCTTTAAAACACTAATTGCCAAACTCTTACCTTTATCAAAATGCCATTTTGCACCTCGCTGTCCACGACCATTAGTTTGATTTAAGGTCCGGATTACAGTACCATCCTCAACACGGCCTTGACGCATCAATTTCTTTAAATGATCATTAGTGGACTCAGTGGCATCAATTTTGATTCTTATCACTTGAATAAATTTGCGCTTAATCTAAGCATTGAAATCGTTTCGAGAAGTAAAAAAGTAATAAATTTGTATAAAGGATCATTGAATGCGGAAAAACCAGGCGAATACTGATCAAATCGTAACCGAAGTTATAAAAGGAATGGAAGAGGTCAAAGGCCAGGAGATTCAAATTTTGGATTTGCGCGGCATTGAAAATACGGTATGTGATTATTTCGTTATATGCAGTGGCACTTCTAATACACAAATAAATGCTATTGTCAGTTCTGTCCAAAAGTTGGTGAGTAAGAATTTGAAAGAAAAACCTTGGCATATCGAGGGCAGTGACAACGCAGAATGGGTATTGATGGATTATGTTCATGTTGTGGTTCATGTGTTTCAAAAGCATATTCGCGAATTTTATGATATTGAGGGGTTGTGGGGCGATGCTAAAAGTGTGTCCATTCAAACCGCTTACTAAATTCATTAAAGGCAAATGTCAAAAGATAAAAAACCAGAGCTAAAGCGGCCAAAAATAAATTCCTATTGGATATACATCGCCATATTTGTAATGTTTATGGGCTTAAATATTTTTGGCGGTGGAAATCTCTCAGACCCTCTGAATACGACACAGGTAGAATTTCAATCATACCTTAAGAACGGTGATGTTGAGAAGATTGAAATTATTAATAAAAAACTGGCCAAGGTCTATTTAACGAACTCAGCTCGAGAAAATAGTGTTCATGCCAATAAGTTCAAAGATCGTATTATGAAGCCGGGGCCAAATGACGCGGCATATGAATTTGAGTTTGGAGATCTTCAAAATTTTGAAAATAGTCTAGATACGATCAAGCGAGAACACGGCCTTAGCACTAAAATCGTTTGGAATACAGAGACTAATATTTGGGCCGAATTCCTGCCTTCAATTTTATTTTTTGCTCTAATAATTGGTGTTTGGCTCTTCATTATGAGACGTATGTCAGCCGGAGGCGCTGGAGGGGCGGGAGGACAAATCTTCAATATTGGTAAAAGTAAAGCCCGCTTATTTGACGAAAAAACAGACGTAAAAACCTCTTTTAAAGATGTAGCTGGCCTGGAAGGGGCCAAAGAAGAAGTACAAGAGATCGTAGACTTTTTAAAACAGCCGGAAAAGTATACGGCCCTCGGAGGAAAAATACCAAAAGGTGCACTTCTTGTTGGCTCTCCTGGGACCGGAAAAACTTTATTAGCTAAAGCAGTTGCTGGTGAGGCAAAAGTGCCTTTTTTTTCTCTTTCAGGTTCAGACTTTGTCGAGATGTTTGTTGGTGTCGGAGCGTCAAGGGTTCGAGATTTATTTAAACAAGCTAAAGAAAAGTCGCCGGCCATTATTTTTATAGATGAAATAGACGCTATTGGCAGAGCGCGTGGCAAAAGCAATTTTTCCGGTTCTAATGACGAGCGTGAGAACACACTAAACCAATTATTAACCGAAATGGACGGCTTCGGTACCAATACTAACGTAATCGTCCTGGCCGCTACAAACCGTGCTGACGTTTTAGATAAGGCATTAATGCGCGCAGGTCGTTTCGACCGTCAAATTTATGTGGACCTTCCAGACGTACGGGAACGTAAAGAGATTTTCGAAGTTCACTTGCGCCCAATTAAACAAGACAAAAGTGTCGACATGGATTTCTTGGCTAAACAAACACCTGGATTTTCAGGAGCAGATATAGCAAATGTTTGTAACGAAGCCGCTTTAATTGCCGCCCGTCAGGGTAAAAAGAAGGTAGGCAAACAAGACTTTCTCGACGCGGTTGATCGTATAGTAGGAGGCCTAGAGAAAAAAAACAAAATCATTACTTCAGCAGAGAAAAAAGCTATTGCGTTTCACGAAGCGGGTCATGCTACAGTTAGCTGGATGTTGGAACACGCAGCTCCACTGGTTAAAGTAACTATTGTGCCCAGAGGCCAATCTCTCGGGGCGGCATGGTATTTACCTGAGGAACGACTCATTGTGCGTCCAGATCAAATGCTCGATGAAATGTGTGCGACCATGGGTGGACGAGCAGCGGAAAAAGTAATTTTTGACAAGATCTCAACAGGGGCATTGAGCGATTTAGAAAAAGTCACCAAGCAAGCTAGGGCCATGGTTACAATCTACGGTTTGAACGATAAAATAGGAAACTTGACCTATTACGACTCTTCTGGCCAAACCGACTATAATTTTAGTAAGCCGTACAGTGAGAAAACTGCGGAAATGATCGACAAAGAGATTTCTGAAATTGTGGAGAACCAATATCAGAGAGCCATCTCAATTTTGGAGAAAAACAAAGATAAACTGACGGATCTTGCAAACGAATTACTGGAAAAAGAAGTTATTTTTAAAGAGAGTCTTGAAAGAATTTTTGGTCCGCGCCCATTTGAAACACCAGAATTGGTTGATACTTCAAGTAAAAAAGGTAATGAATCATCTGATATTTCGATAGATGACAAGTTGAACAAAACATTAAGTACCCCGAATTCGTCATCAGATTTATCAAGCGATGCAAAGGGAAGTGCTGACGAGGAAGAATAAATATCAGAATTGGATTTGATTTTGCCTATTCTTTGGAGGCACCGCTCTGGCATCTTGTCCAAGATTTTATATCTTTGATATGGTACTTTTGAATTCTACTATTAAGAAATGGGTCTATTTAAAAGACTTCTAGGGAAAAAAAGCGAAAGCAAAGAAAACGCACCACAAAAGGAGCACAGCAAATATTTTCCAAAACAAGAACTACCAACAGATGAAAAATTCACCCGAAAATTCAGTAAAAATGGAGGAAAGTTCCTTTACTGTTTGAATTGGGACGAGGTATCAGAGGCCTTTGACAATATCCTTATAGAAAATGACTGGTACGAGCAGGAAGTATTTTGTATGGATTCTGCTTTGAGAAAAAAATTCGACGGTTATAACTTGATTTACAATCAATCGGATAAGGCTTGTTTTCTATTGTCTCAATGCGAATCCTTGGTTGCAAGTAATGGTGCCATTTTATTGTGTTCAAATCAAATTAAAGAAAAAAAACTGAGTGAGTTACCTACCAATATTGTGATTTTTGCCACAACTAGTCAATTAGTAGAAACCATAAGTGAAGGCCTTCAAATGATCAAAAGTCGAAGTAACAAAATTATTCCCTCGAACATCACAACCATCCAAGACTTTGAAACCGAAAATGAAAAAGATTTCATGAGTTATGGAAGTAGCACAAAAAACTTATATTTGCTACTTATGGAAGATTTGTAAAATGCCTGTAAACATTGCTTACGGAGCTCCTTTGCCTTTCAAAAAAAGCATTACAAACAAACGACCAAAATGAGAGAGTTACTGGTGCGTAGCATTTCTGGTTTGATTTACATGACGCTGATTTTATTCGCCATGTACGCAGACCCTTCATACTACTTAATGCTAACGGCTGGCTTCGGATTACTCACTCTTTTTGAATTCCAGCGATTGGTACAAATTAAAAGTTTGCTGCCCTACGCAATTTTCTTGATGCTTTTTATTGGTATTCATCAAGATATTTTTCCTAAATGGTTGGATCTTCTCATCGGCCTATTGGGCGCCTTGATGAATACTTATCTGATTTTTAGTTTACTCGAATTCATGTCACATCAACGACTGGAGCGCAAATATATCTTGATGGTTTTTTACATTATGATCGGAGTCATTACCATGGGACTCATTCCACAAATTCACGGTGATTTTGATTTGAATTTAATCGCTGGTGTTTTCATTTTGATCTGGGTGAACGACAGTATAGCTTATTTGGTTGGAGTAAATTTTGGACGCCACAAATTATTAGAGCGTATTTCTCCAAAAAAGACCATAGAAGGTACCTTGGGGGGTGTTTTGGGTAGCCTGATCGCCGCGTGGATCATGTCACAGTATTTTGAATCACAAAGTCTCGAATTGTGGTTGATTCTCTCTTTGCTCATCTCGGTATTTGGGACTCTCGGGGATTTAGTTCAATCCAAGTTCAAAAGAAAAGCCCAAGTCAAAGATAGTGGTGCCCTAATGCCCGGACATGGCGGAATTTACGATCGTTTGGACAGCATTATTTTTGTTAGTCCTTTTGTCTACTGTTTGTTACAAATCTTTGAATATGTTTCATAAAGAGGGTTTACCAACTATAGCCTTTAGCTTCATAGGTGTTACTGGACTATTTATATTGACATATTACTTTGTCGATAACACTTTATTAAAAAATGGTCTTTACATTCTGGGTTTTATTTTTTTGATTTTGATCCTTCAATTCTTTCGTAATCCGAAACGAAATTTTAGACCTAATGAACAGGTTGTATTATCACCCGTCGATGGCAAGGTAGTGGTAATTGAGGAAGTACACGAACCAGAGTACTTTAAGGATACAAGACTTATGATTTCAGTTTTCATGTCTCCCTTAAACATTCACGTCACCCGCTATCCGGTAGGAGGGAAAATACTTTACAGCCAATATCATCCAGGAAAATATTTCGTCGCCTGGCACCCTAAAGCTAGTCTAGAAAACGAACGAACTACGGTAGTTGTAGAAAGTCTAGAATTTGGTCCTGTTATGTTTCGACAAATCGCTGGGGCCCTGGCAAAACGTATCGTAAATTACTCTAAGGAAGACACTCTAGTTCAGCAATCAGCTGACAGCGGTTTTATCAAATTCGGCTCCCGAGTTGATGTTTATTTACCTGTAGACTCCTCTGTTCGTGTTGAACTAAACGAAGTCGTCAAAGGAGGACTCAGTATTTTAGCCGATGGACGTTAATATTTTAGATAAAGAGTTTGAATCCGCAGTTGATAGGGTGAGTAAGCATTTTGAACCTTTCCCCGCCGATGTTCTATTAAAACTCTACGCATATTATAAAATTGCGACACGAAATAAAGTTCTTCCTCAAGGGGGAAATCCGTTGATCAACGCATTTAAAACTAATGCCCTTTTTCAAGCCCAAAATCTGACTCAAAATGAAGCGAAAGTCCATTACATTGAGACAACTAAAACTTATTTCATTTATCGTAACGGGAAAGGGTTTGATAATGAATATTAATGACTTTTGATTATTTATCTAGTGCCTCTAAAGCGCTATTTATGGCAGTTATTTTGGCCAAAGCATCCGCTTCTTTTTTCCGTTCTGAATCCACTACCGCCCCCGGTGCGTTTTCCATGAACCGAACATTACTTAATTTGCTACGTACACTTTTCAAAAAACCTCTGGTATAAGTCAATTCCTGATTGAGCTTTTTACGTTCCTCATCCAAATCCACGTGGCCAGCCACGGGAATAAAATATTCATTAATCGCAACCCTAAAACTCTGGGAACCTTCTGGAGCCTGGTCGCTATATTTGACCTGACTAAGATGACATAGTTTAATCAAGGCAGATTCAAAATAATCACCGACAACGGCGACATCATTAATAGTTAGTTTAAGGGTCTCTTTAAAGGGAATACTTTTCTCTTTCCGCAAGGCGCGAATTCCCGAGACCACTTCTTTGTTATGTTCAAAAGAGGCGATGAGATCGTGATCAGGCTTTTTCATTTTTGGCCATGGCGCGATGATTAAAGCCTCTTCTTTTGATCTATCGGTCAATTTTTGCCAGATTTCTTCTGAAATAAAAGGGACAAAGGGGTGTAATATTTTAAGATTATCCTCGAATAAACTGATAACTTGAATGTATGTCGATTGGCTCATTGGTTCACCATATTCAGGTTTTATCCATTCCAAAAACCAAGAACAAAAATCATCCCAGATAAGCTTATAAGTTGTCATAAGTGCATCTGAAATGCGGTATTTGCTGTAATGATCCTCAATCTCAGATAAGGCTAACTGAAATTTATGCCCATACCATTCAATAGCTTTTTGTTCACAAGAGCTCATATTGATATCACTGGAGATCTCCCAACCCGAGACCAACCTAAAGGAATTCCATATCTTATTAACAAATCCACTCCCCTGCTGACATAAATCTTGGTCAAACATCAAATCATTTCCTGCCGGTGAACTAAGTAACATTCCCACCCGGACACCATCGGCGCCATACTGCTCGATCAACTTTATAGGGTCTGGAGAGTTTCCCAGAGACTTACTCATTTTACGCCTTTGCTTGTCTCGCACGATTCCCGTTAGATAAACATGCTCAAAGGGTGGAGCTTCTCGGTATTCGTAACCGGCAATTATCATACGCGCGACCCAGAAAAATAAAATTTCAGGGGCTGTGACTAAGTCATTTGTCGGATAATAGTAATTAATTTCTTTATTCTCTGGATTTCTAATGCCGTCAAATACACTGATAGGCCAAAGCCATGAGGAAAACCAAGTATCCAAAACGTCTGGATCTTGAGTCAAATCTTCGATACTCAAAGAGGAATTTCCTGAAGCCGCACGTGCCAATTCTAGTGCCTTTTGTTTGGTGGCTGCTACCACAAAATCTTCATGACCCGAGCCGTAGAAATAAGCAGGGATTTGATGCCCCCACCACAATTGACGGGAAATATTCCAATCTCGTACCCCTTCCATCCAATGGCGATAAGTATTGACAAACTTTTCGGGGACCAATACCACCTCTTTATTTAGGACAGAATCCAAGGCGGGCTGGGCCAAATCTTTCATTTTCAAAAACCACTGATCACTGAGTTTTGGCTCAATAACGGCCCCAGTACGCTCGCTGGTACCAACCTTGTGGATATGCGATTCCATTTTTTCTAAACACCCTAATGTCTCGAGTTCTTGAATGATTGCCTTTCTTGCGAGGAATCGATCTTGTCCCTCTAAGTGCAGTCCGTACTCGTTTAAAGTCCCGTCATCATTGAAAATATCAATCACATCTAACTCATGCTTTTCTCCTAAAACTTTATCGTTTTCATCATGAGCAGGGGTCACTTTTAAACAACCTGTACCAAAGTCCATCGCCACGTAATCATCCTCAATTATGGGTATTTCACGACCACAAATTGGAACTACCACTTTTTTGCCTTTTAAATGAAAATACCTAGAGTCCTCTGGATGGATACAGACAGCTGTGTCTCCGAGTAAGGTCTCCGGTCTGGTAGTGGCGATTAAGACCTTTTGATCCGAATCTACAATCGTATAATTAATGTAATATAAATATCCCTGGCGTTCATGATAGACAACTTCCTCGTCGCTCAAGGTTGTTTTAGCCTCGGGATCCCAATTAACCATTCGATATCCACGATAAATCAGCCCCTTTTGATAAAGATCGATAAATACCTGTATGACGGATTCTGAGAGGTCCTCATCCATGGTAAATTTCGTACGCTCCCAATCGCAAGAAGCCCCTATTTTTTTTAACTGTTCTAAAATAATTCCACCATGTTTGTTAGTCCAAGCCCAGGCATGCTCTAAAAATTCTTCCCGACTCAAATCGGCTTTATCAATACCTTCACTTTTTAATTTGGCCACAACCTTTGCTTCGGTCGCTATCGAGGCATGATCTGTACCCGGCACCCAACAAGCGTTGAATCCCTTGAGGCGCGCACGACGAATTAATACGTCTTGTAGGGTATTATTGAGCATGTGACCCATGTGCAATACTCCAGTCACATTTGGTGGAGGAATACAAATAGTATAAGGAGTTCTTTCATCCACCTCACTTTGAAAATAACCGTTGTTCATCCAGTAATCATACCAGTGATCTTCAACCGCTTTTGCATTGTATTTGCCAACTCCAGACATGGTGGTGAAATTTTTGTAACGCTAGAGGGTAAAAGTAGTTATAAGTTAAAGATTATAAAAGTAAGCCACGCATTTTGCTCATTGATTAAAAGTTCAATAACTTCGTGTTTTAATCACTTACCCATGAAAAAACTAATTGTCCTGATGTTGTTGTTTGGCGTTACCCTTATGTCAAACGCCCAAGCCAAAATAGAGTTTAAGTCCGAAACCATTGATTATGGTAATATTGCCAAGGACAGCGATGGGGTTCGTATATTTGAATTCATCAATACCGGAGATTCAGAATTGATCATTTCTAAAGTCCAGTCTAGTTGTGGATGTACTGTTCCTGAAAAACCCAAAGGACCTATCGGTCCTGGAGATAAAGGAATAATTAAAGTTAAATACGATACTAAACGCCTAGGTCCAATTCGCAAAACAGTGACGGTTTATTCAAATGCTACAGAACCCATAAAAGCTCTGAAAATAAAAGGAACAGTTGCAGCCAACAAAAGCATTTTGGAGAACTGATCATACCCCTGAATTATTCCTTTATGGCTGGGGATTTTCTGATTAAAATTTCGGAAATTTGTATTGCTAAACCGAAGAATCATGCCAAAAATTTCGACCAAAGGGGCTGAAATGCCGGAATCTCCGATCAGAAAGCTCGTCCCTTTTGCCGAGCAAGCCTACAAACAAAAGAAAAAGGTATTCCATTTAAATATAGGACAGCCTGACATCAAGACACCCCAACAGGCACTGGATGCAGTTAGCAATCACAATTTATCAGTTTTAGCCTATTCAAGAAGTGAAGGTTCCGAACAGTTCCGTCAAAAAATTGCAAATTACTATAAACGTCAATCGATAGAATTGAATTCTTCGGATATCGTTGTGACCACTGGAGGTAGCGAGGCACTTCTATTTGCCATGGGCAGTGTTTGTAATACTAATGACGAAATTATAATTCCGGAACCCTTTTATGCAAATTACAATGGTTTTGCGCGTGCTAGCGATGTCAAAGTAGTACCTGTTATCTCTCGAATTGAAGACAATTTTGCACTTCCACCGATTGAGGAATTTGAATCCCTAATTACACGAAAAACTAAAGCTATACTTATTTGTAATCCTGGAAATCCAACCGGTTATTTATACTCCAAATCTGAAATACAAAGCTTGGTTGCTTTGGTAAAAAAATACGATCTGTTTTTGATTGCCGATGAAGTGTACAGAGAATTTACTTACGACGGTCAACAGCATTATTCGATCATGCAAGAGAAGGGACTTGAGGAACATGCCATTTTGATCGATTCAGTTTCGAAGCGTTACAGTATGTGCGGTGCCCGAATTGGATGTTTGGTCTCTAAAAATAAATCCTTAATTGCTACAGCCCTGAAATTTGCCCAAGCCAGACTAAGTCCGCCCACTTTCGCTCAGATTGCTAGTGAGGCTGCATTGGAAACGCCACAATCCTACTTTGAAGAAGTGATCGGTGAATACGAAGAACGCCGTGACACTCTGGTGCGTGAACTTAAGAAAATTCCAGGCGTTAAAATCGGTCTACCTAAAGGTGCATTTTACTGTATCGTGGAACTGCCCGTGCATAACAGTGATGATTTTGCCCAATGGCTATTAGAATCCTTCGATCTTAACGGAGAGACCGTCATGGTAGCGCCTGCCGCAGGATTTTATTCAACGCCAGGAATCGGCCTAAACCAGGTCAGAATTGCGTATGTCTTGAATAAAGATAGCTTGATCAAAGCAGTCGCCATAATAAAAGAAGCCCTTTCGGCCTACCCCAATCATAAATGATTCAGTACAACAAATCACTTCAGTCCTACAATACCTTTGGCGTAGCTAGTAAGGCAGAATTTTTTGTCGAGGTATTTAAGCCCTCTGATTTATTGGACTTTTTTAAGGAGTACGGAACTCAACAAATAACTATATTAGGAGGGGGCAGCAACATTCTCTTGACCAAAAATCTATCTGGTATTGTTCTAAAGATAAGCTTGAAAGGTATTGAAGTTGTCCAAGAATCATCAAAAGAGATTCTCCTAGAGGTTCAAGCGGGAGAATCCTGGCACGAGGTAGTGACCTATTGCTTAGATCACGACTATGGGGGTATTGAAAACCTAGCTTTAATCCCTGGACAAATAGGTGCCGCTCCAATCCAAAACATTGGGGCTTATGGGGTCGAACTCAAAGATGTTTTTGACTCATGCGTGGCAATGAATAGAGAGACTCAAGAGTTGGAGCATTTCGATCGAAAGGCTTGTGGTTTTGGTTACCGAGAAAGCATATTTAAAAATGAGCTAAAAGATCGATATGTGATTTTAAGCGTACTACTCCGCCTAACCAAAACTAATCATCGGCTTAAATTAGGATTTGGCAGTATCAAAGCTACTTTGGCCCAAGCCGGTATCGATAATCCTTGTATTCGCGACGTCGCAGAGGCCGTAATTTCAATCCGACAGTCCAAACTTCCGGACCCAAAAATATTGGGTAATAGTGGTAGTTTTTTTAAAAATCCGATTATCTCTGATAACGTGGCGGATCAACTGAAAATACATCATCAAGAATTACCCACTTACGATGCAGGTCATGGGTGTCAAAAAATACCTGCGGCATGGTTAATTGAAACTGCCGGTTTCAAAGGAATTAGAAAGGGAGATGCAGGTGTCCATAAAAATCAAGCCCTAGTCCTTGTGAATTATGGACAAGCTACAGGAAAAGAAATTTGGGATCTGGCCCAAAGGATTCAAGATAAAGTTAAAAAGGATTTTGGTATTAACTTAGTGCCCGAAGTGAACGTTTATTAATATGCTCGGATAGATATAATTTTAGTAGACCGTTTGAATTTATTGCAATATCCTATCCAGATAATGAATATTTCCGTTGTCCATGCGCAAGGAACTGGGCCCTATCAAAGCCCGATTACCTTTGGTATCCTCTAAATAAAATTTTTTTTCTTCCTGAATTACCTTCAATATAGATCCGCTCAGGGCCTTCAAGTCTTGTCCCACGTAAAACAAAAGGTCATCACTCAACTTGTCAACTTTGACAATATGGTTACTCAATAATCGCTTCATCATGCCATTTTTTTTATCACGCCAAGACCTAAGTTTTATGGAATCCACTTTTTCAAAAGCCTCGTTAGTCGGGGCAAAAAATAGTATAGGCCCAGGATCCTTCGCAAACAAATCGGAGTAGTCATTAGCTACACTAAAGGCAGATAAAGTTTCGATTCTAGTGTCAGCAATTAACCCAAATAACATACTTCTTCTCATTTTTTCTTGCTCTGCCCGGTTTTCCTTTGTTTGTTCGCTTTTCTTTACTTGTTGCCCAGATTGCGCACAGCCTTGAGTCAAGAGAACAAGACTTAGTAAAAATATTGATATGATAGAAGGAAATGTTCTGTATTTCATGATTCAAATAATATTAATAATGTATGACATGTCTAGCATTAAGACTTAAGCCAACGAAGTCCTTAGTTTTGCTATCATTACTTATATTAAAATTAAAAATTATTGCGAAATATATAGGCTTTATTGTAATTTTGTCTTATGAAATTATTTCTACTCACTATCGGTCTTTTAGTTATAGCAATTGCTGGAATCGCCATTAAAATATGGGGTAAAAAAGACGGTAAATTTGCAGGCACCTGTGCCTCGCAAAGTCCATTTTTGAATAAGGAATTAGAATCATGCAGCTTTTGTGGTAAATCCCCCGATCAATTTTCTGATTGCAACGAGACAGAATATGTTAAGTGACATTGGGATTGGATTTAATTTTAGAAATTAGGTATTGTATTAACATAATATGTCATTGCCTGAATGGTCTTTTTCATAAGCGCCCTGATTGTTGTAATAATTGAGACCATTACAAGGCTCATATTTTTACAGGGTATTATTATAATTTAGGTAACTCAACCGGTTTATATCATGTAAAAAAATGATTTAGAGTTGTATATCCGGATTCTTAAGTCCATTTTCATTTGAACTCAATTGGTTATATTTGTTAGAAACCGATTTTTAATTCAAACCATTGGAACTGAGTCAAAAGGAAGTCCTTAACGTCATTACCAAAGCCAAAGGTGGGGATCAAATGGCCTTCAAAAAATTGTTGGATCATTGCTGGAATATGGTTTTTGGTTTTCAATTAAAACGTGTGCAAAACGAATCTGAAGCTGAAGATATCACTATCGAAGCATTTGCCAAAGCCTTTGACAAAATTGATCAATTTGATCCGCAATATAATTTCAGTACCTGGTTGATCGCAATCTCGAATAACATTCAAATTGATCGTTATCGCAAACGGAAGAATTCCCTATTTGTTGAACCTCTAGAGGATAATAAATCTCAAGGTTCAGAAATTGCCGACGGCAGTCCAACAAGAGAAGACGCACTAATTCAAGAGCAAAACTTACTCCAGTTGCGAGTTATGATGAAATCACTCAAGCCAATTTATTGTGAGGTCTTGCAACTTAGATATTTTCAAGAGTTGTCATACAAGGAGATCGCCGAACAATTGGGTGAACCCATAACTAACATTAAGATACGCCTGCTACGAGCCAAAAAGCTTATGGCAGAACTCATTGAGGAATCGAAAGATCGATGAAGGGTTTGTTTGAAAAAATCGGTCCGGGGTTGATGTTCGCTGGCGCAGCAATTGGGGTTTCTCATCTAGTTCAATCGACGCGTGCTGGAGCCGAATTTGGTTTTGGACTGATCTGGGCCTTAATTTTAATCAACTTGATCAAATATCCATTTTTTGCCCTTGGAGTGCATTACACAAGTAAAACCGGTGACGATTTGTTAACTGGTTTTCAGAAATTAGGTCGCTGGGTTCTTGTAACATATTTCGTGCTAAGTTTATTGACGATGTTCACTTTTCAAACGGCGGTAACAATTGTCACGGCTGGAATTGCCGTCTCACTTACGGGTGTAGGGACGCAATTTATATGGGCTGTAATGATTTTATTACTATGTTTTTTGATTTTATTTCGGGGACGATTTACTTTA
>MDTG01088630.1_pt1 | contig 13291 bp, 12 predicted proteins | sample 811421 | NCBI WGS metagenome assembly MDTG01 (sample SAMN05326645, study PRJNA326480) | marine metagenome | isolation source: seawater | place: Pacific Ocean: South East | collected 2011 | reverse complement strand
TTTAGGCGTCGAACATATTTTTGTTTGCAATGGACATGCAGGAAATGGTCCTCTCCGAGATGAGGTCGGTAATATAAGCAAGCGCTTGGGAATTGATGTGCAGTTCAATAATTACTGGGAAGCGTATTCTGAAGAATATGTTTCTGAAACCTTAGATTCCAATGATTGTCCGGCGCATGCGGCCGAGTTTGAGACCTCATTTGCAATGGCAGCTTTCCCTGAAAACATACATTGGAAAGGCGTAGATTATGAGGCGGCAAATTTAGATATACAGAGTGACGCATACAGACCTAAAGATCCGGAATATTTTGCAGCAGCCAGGGATTTTGCTACCCCTAAGAAAGGTCGCGTAATGGCAGATTTGGCTATCGACTGGGTTACCGAAAGAATGCGTAAAATGATAGGAGACTAATCATGTTTGCTACCGCACAAACATTTGCACTAAAGCCGGGCTGTTATGCCGAGTATAAAAAGGCCCATGATGAATTATGGCCTGAGATTGCGTCGGCGTTGCGTGACAATGGAGTCAGCATGGTCATACATTATCACGAAGACCGCCTATTCCTTTTTGCAACTGCGCCTAGTCGTGAGGCGTTGAGTCGTAGTCATGCCGGAGAGGTCGGCGTAAAATGGCACGAATATATGGCAACGTTAATGGTTACGAAGTCTGATGGATCTACAATTGTTGAACCGTTAGAAACGGCATTTAAGTTCGGTGATTTTGAAACTTATGAATTTAATGCTTAAAAAATGGAACTAGAGTAAGTAACTAGAGAAAAAAATTAGTGGGGGATAGATTTAGAGAGCTCTTGTGTTTTGTCGACAATTAATTTTTCGACTGTGCTGTGAAATGGGGCAGGACGACGAAATAAATGATGTGAGCCAGAAACCTCATATCCACCTAAGTCGTAAGTGGATTCGTTAGGCACGTATCCTATGAGACCGTTAGCATAAGCGCATGTAATCGTTGTAATGGGTGCAAGCGACTTTTTTATTTGCAATCCTATTTCAGCAAGTATCTCACCACCTAAGAAAACAACTTGATGGTCGGCGTCTAGTCTTAGAAGTTGTATTTCTTGTGGACAGTAGTCTGGTAACGGACCCTTCTCTATATGAGCATGCATAATTTCGGCCCATTCGCGCAAGCGTATATCGTCGGATACGGCGGTTACATTTAGCGAGTTTTCCGTTGGTAAGTTAGTATAGGGCAGTTTGTTGAAGGTTTGAGTAATGCGTAAGTCAGAGGCTTTTACCTCGCGTCGGTGTTGGTGACTTAGCAATACCTCTTCGGCTAGTTGTTGTCCGGCAGATTCAAGTTGCTCAAATGTAGGTCGTGAGAATCCACCTGTATCGCTCGAGTACCAGGGTCGGATATCGCCGGCGCAACCGGTAGCAAACAAAGCTGGTTTACCAGTTTCTTTTTCAAGTTTTCTGCAGAGGTAGCCTGGATAGTCCCCGCCAATGAGGTAACCTCCCAGGCTGGTGGGATGGCAACCAAAAAAAGTTAAAGTTCCTATGTTTTTGTTTGTTTTGTCAACCAGCCACAATGTATCAAGGTCTCGATCTATCGCTCCTTCTGGATATGGAGCGAATTCTACCCCTCCTTTATTATTTGGACGCCTGCGGTTGACACCAAAAGAACTTGTATGTCTTGAGAAAAACATTTTACCTGGTTGGGTCGAATCAATTGCTGATAGACTGACAGAAACCAGATCATTTGTTAGACGATCGGCATACGCTTTATCAGGTGCACCTGGCATCACCCAGGGATAGAAAAATGGTGCACAATGTGTATGGGTTGCACTGAGTACTATTTGTTCGGGGAGTAGTCCTGTTGACTCTGAAATGAGAGCTTTAGTTTTTGCCGCAAATTCAAGGTCATATCCAATCAGGTCTGCAGTTATTATTAGAGCAGTTTCTTTAGTGCCACGAATATGAATTGCACCAGCGCGTAGACGTTGATAAATACCCTCTGATTTACGGTTCCGGTCTCCGTAACCTACTAACCAAATTGGATCTTCGGGTGTGATGTCGCATTGAGCAATTCCAATTTGAAGATTTTTTACCATTTTATATTTTTTTGGACAGGATGATCGTGCATGTCCGCTCGATTTTCAATTGGCCAATCGCGTATTTCGTCTGTGGCTTCTACTAATCCTTCTACGGCTGCCTCAAAAATTATTTTTCCTTTTTCAGCCGTTGCGACTGTGGGGTCACCGTGAACTCCTAGTTGAGTCCACCGACCCCAATAATCATTGAATCGCATGTAGGTAGAGGTGCTGTCAGAACTCACATACTTGCCCATTCGATCATCACCTTTTTCAGCTAAATCCATTTTAACGCGATCAGGGGCTAAATGCAGATATAGCGAGGTTTCAAATTCATCGGCATGTGCTATCACATCAGATTCACGGACCTCCTCAAATTTTTCTAAAAGAAAATTGAAGTAACTACATGCAAAACACAAAGACTCTGTTGCCAAGGTTGTTTTTCGAGCAATCAGGTCGACTAGTGGGGCGTTTGAACCATGGCCATTAACCAAAAGGATCTTTTCAAAACCGTGATAAGCTACCGATTTTGTAATATCCACGCAGAATGCAATAAAGTTTTCTGGTTCGATATGGACAGTACCAGGGAAGTCAATATGATGCATGTTTAGTCCGTAGGAAATAGGCGGTAATACAAGGACTTTGTCATTGGCACGTCGACCAACTTCGAGACAAACAGATTCTGCTAAAAAAACATCGGTATCCAATGGCAAATGTCGCCCATGTTGTTCGGTAGATCCAGTTGGCAAAAGCACCAACTTCTGTTGGCTGACGGCGTCATTTATTTCTGGCCATGTGAGATGATTATAGCGATACTGCTCGTGAGTACTCATTCTGGACTCCTAAAAATTAAATATTCGGTTACCTTGTATGTCGAACGCGCCATCTATAAATGTCCACATTACTGCCGTAGAAAACTCACCTAATACCAGACCTAGAAAAAATGGTAGCATCGTTCGATAGAGACGGACACCACCATAGCGCAATATAATCGCTTTAAATAGCCAAGCTAACAAAATAGCGAACCAACCGTATGACATTATCGTGTAAGTGTTAGCTATAGGGAACCCAATCGGATGAAGTGGCCACCACAAAAAACGTTGCCTTAAGTAAAGGAGCGTACCCATTATTATCGCACCGGCGCTCGTAAATCCAAACCTCATATTTAAGTCTGAGTCTGGCATATTGAATACTGAAGACATATAATTGAAGGGCCAACGAGGGGCCCCTCCGTAGTACCATCCATCTAAATTAATTCCGCCATATGTATACGCCATCTGCATTGTTATCCAGATTGAACCTGCTAACCCTACAATCAAGGCTAAGAATAGAGCTAAAAGTAGTCTTCTGGAAGGTTTTTTATTGGATGATGTTAATTTGAGTGTATGGACAACGGCATTCATCATATTTGCTGCAGTTTCGCCAAGCCAGACCGTACTATAGCCGAGACCAGTCATGTTTCCTATACCTAAGGTTTCGGGGCCAAATCCCCGTGTGATAAAGGCTTGGGGAGCCATTGGCATTTGTGCTCCCGGGATTCCAGCTTCGCAAACGATTCGCGATAAACCTACAAAAACTAAAATTGCTCCTAAAACGAGTATAACTGCGACATGAATATCAAGGCCAGTATAGGATAGCCATAGGATCATGAAAACAACACTTGAACAAAAACCGACAAAGCTTGAACGAGGAGAGAGTATTTCTTTTTTATCGTCACGACCACTTTTTGCCGATTCCCATAGTTTTTTAATATGTGGCCGAGCTGTCCATAATACGAACAGACTCAACGCAAAAAAAGCTCCGGCCATTTGATGCGAAATGGCTGTATGTGCACCTCCAGAAGTCCAAATGTCGCCTCCTCCTTTTATTGCTAAACCAATTCGCGCAAAAAGAAGACTTTCTAACATGCCAAAAATAAAGAAAAACCAGATACTAAATGCTACATTTAAAGGCATCAAGTAGGCCAATCCCGTGATGGGAAGATTGAATCTATAGGGAAGGGAGAGGGCTCCGGGAATCAGTTCAATTTGTCCGCTAAGAGCTATGGGTTGAAACGCATCATGATAAAAATTAAGTGAATTCCAAGAATGCAGGACAAATGGTATCAAGACTCCGAACCAAAGTAACTTACTTCGATAAATTTGACTAAAATAACCTTTTTCCGGTTTTTCAATCATAGCGAGTGGTAGCTTTGTTAGTGGGTACACTAAACGTTCATTTTCTACCCACTGTCCACGTAAAAGAACGCCTAAGCAGAGCTGCATGTAGTAAAAGGCTAAAATAAATGTAAGCCACGTTATCAACGGAACGGTCCACTCGCTCCACGGAATTGGCATACCTTTGGGTAAACCTTCATAAAAATATCGAATTGCATCTATATTACTCGGAGCAAGCCACGCGTGTACATTCGGAACAAATAATTCTGCCCATTCATTTTCTGGAGTCGCGTAATACATCGCACCAGTTATTACTGATAAAAAGGTTCCGGAGAATCCAGTCGTTACAACTACACTTCCAACCAACATCATTACGTATATGGTGATCAATTCTCCTTCTTCGAAAACCCAACGGGCTCGTAATAATCGAAGAAGGGGAAGGAATACAATTGTAACAAAAAGAAGAAGAGAAATCGCGATGATTGGAATCGCGTTGCTGGTCAATTGAGACCCTTTCACCATAAGTACTGCGTATGGACTAATTAGACTTATGGCAAATACAAACGTTAGTCCAGTTATAACGGCTCGAAGGCTTACTGTAGATTTTTCAGCCATTTAACTTTTCTTAACTCTTCCTTGACAAGTTGGAAATAGTGAATGGATTTTATCAAAAGAAACTAAGATAATTTCCCAGGAAGAGCGAATAACAGAAATTTTCAGTTTGGACGTAGTGATCGGCGGCCTACGGTAGTGCAAATGGCACACTCAGACCATATATGGCTACGCGCGGGACAGAATTCTCGACCGTAATAAATGATTTGTAGATGAAGGTCGTTCCATTTTTCACGTGGGAAGAGTCTCTTGCAATCTTTTTCTGTTTGAAGCACGTTTCGGCCGCTTGACACACCCCAGCGGTAAGCGAGCCGATGGATATGTGTGTCGACAGGGAACATCGGGAAATTAAAGCACTGAGCCATGACTACTTGAGCGGTTTTGTGTCCTACGCCCGGTAGAGATTCAAGAGAAACCAAATTCTGTGGAACTATTCCCGAAAAGTCGCTACATAGGATGGAAGAGAGTTCATGGATCGCTCGTGATTTTTTAGGGGCTAAACCACAAGGTCTAATTATTTTTTCGATTTCTGTAACCGATAACAAACTCATTTCTTTAGGTGTATCAGCGAGATTAAATAGTTTTGGTGTGACAGTGTTTACTCTTGCATCCGTACATTGGGCAGATAGGAGTACTGCAATTAAATGAGTAAAGGAGGAGGAGCTACTTAACGGAGTTTTAGGTGTAGGATACAATTCTTGTAGCGTTGCAACAATAAAAGCAATTTTTTCTTCTTTTTTCATCGGAGATTAAAGCCTACTTTTCGTGATGATCGGTGAGGTGAATTTTGTCGTGGTTAGATTAGTGATTTTTAGCCATCAGAATGGCCTGTTCAATGCGTTTATTATGGTAATCTTGGTCATGAGAAAAATCGCCATTTGTTGTCCAGGCGTTGACGGGGATTAATTTTTTTTCGGCCAAAATATCGTGAAGTATTCTTTCATCACTTGGTTTCCTAGAAAAGGGAAACGGATTGCGCATCTTGTTTGGGTTTAATATTGGATATTTCTTGTTGTTTTCCTTGATCAATTTATGTAATTCGTTTCCACGTAAGAAAAGATGATTTAAAAATACTGGATCGAACGGGCCAACTGCCCGACGTGAATGAGGAGATTTTTGAACCCATCGTGCCCAATCAAAACCATAAAGAAAATCATGTATGTATTGAAAACGAACACTAGAGTTAGAGCCGTAAATGGCGAATAATTTCGATATAAATTTGCAGTTTTCCAAAAAGTAATTGCCAGGCGAGTGGTATTGCCTAGATTTCGCGATTATGTGGGCAAATAACATGTCAAAGTCGGCGAAAATATTATCGGGAAAATGTTTAAATAATTCCTGTTCGAGAAGTGACATACCCTTAACAAATACACATTTGAGATTAGTGTCAGAAGCCCAACCACTCAGCAGTACCTTGGAAAGCTGATTTGAATGGGTCGCGTAAGTGCGCCCGCAACAGAGCGAAAATCTGATTTTTTTACTTAATTTATTACTTTCTTTAGACACGCATTTTCTACTGTGATTAAATAATGAACGAGGTTAGAAAAAGTGAAAAAATGGCTTTTTGCTGTCAAGTTATCAGCTATGCCGAAGATTTTCCTTCCTGCATTTACGGGGTTTTGCTTAGTCGCTCCTTCGCCAAGCTATGAAGCATTTCTTCATATTTCGATTCTAATTCTTTTAATGGTTTTTTCTCAGCTCTTCATAGTGCTCATGAATGACTTCTCAGATAGAGCCGCGGATGCATATCACTTACGGGTTTACCCCGAACTTATAGAAAAGCGAGTAATACCCTCGGGGCTGGTAAGTTCGAAAAAAGTTATCGTAGCCGGATTGATAAGTGGTATCTTAGTGATTTTTTTAGCGATGGTTTTGTTTAAAATGGGACGTGTACAAATCCTTCCACTTTCACTACTAGGATTGTTGTTGCTATGGGCCTATAGTTTTCCTCCTGTAAAATTAAATTACCGTGGTGGTGGCGAGCTCTTAGAGATAAGTGGCACTGGAATTGTCTTACCATTTTTGGGTGCATTTGTGGCTTCTACTACCTGGGGCTTCAGTCAAGCTCATTATTTGTTTCCGGTCTTGATTTATTCCATAATTTCATCTCTTGCTAGCGGTCTTAAACATGAACCCGCAGACAGAGAAAATGGCAAGAAAACTGTTTGTGTCCTGCTCGGATCTTCTTTTGTTCATAGGACGATATGGGCTTTGCAGATCTTGTCACGAATTTGGTGCGGACTTCTCTTTCTTAGCGATGATTATGGTTTCTATGCGATGGTTTTTTCTGCACTGATACCAGCTATACCAATGTTTAATACGCGCCGTTACGAAAGAAGAGCGGATTTCCGTGACTTGGATGCCTTAAGATCGTATAAAAAAAGTTTACAACAGTCGGGTATGCTAACTCACTTTGGTCTGATAATTGATTTTATAACCAGATGAGAAGCTATTCAGTTTTATAAGGCCCTTCTTTTTTTACCTTTGCATATGCTTCTTCAAAATTGTCACTTCCATCTTCATTCCATATTCGACTCTTTACACCTTGAATATTTCCTTCGGAAAACCCGGTTAGCGATTCAACTTCAGGAATAGTAGGTGTGTAAAAAATGCTTCCGCCAGGTAATTCTAATATACCAACATGCCTAGGAAGTTGACTTTTTGGTCTCTCGGATAATTTTTTTAAGATTGATTCATTGACGTCAACTCCTAATCCGGGATCGGTAGGAATGGGAGTACTACCCTCATCAACCTCTAACCGCTGTGATGTGACATCCTCTGCATACTGATCATCCAAATTTACAGAGTGCGAAACTGCTGGTAAAACTGCTGCAATATGCATAGCAAAGGCTTTACTTAGCGTGCCGCCGGTTAACTGAATTACGGTAGATAATTCGGAACTTGCTGCGGCAAATCCTCTTCTCAAAGAATTGCTAAACCCCACTTCTCCCACCATGTATAGGTCCGCGCATCCATGAGTTATTTCGGGTCCGCCTCCTAATTGAGGTACGTGCATTAACAAAGGAAGAGATGTTCGCTGACGGAGCAATCTCCATCCTTCTATGTTTTGCGAGCGTAGGGGATCTTCAAGATATCCAACTATTGAAGAAAGCTCTATTTGATCAATGATACGCAGAGTGTCTGCTTCGCTTCTGTTGTGATTGAAGTCGTAATGTATTTTGAATCCATCCGGAGCGACCTCTTCTGCAGCCCTTGTTTGCTCTATGACACAATGATGTGGACAGGTATGCATTTTGAAAATACGGTAGCCGTCATCAGTAGCGCGTTGGATCTCAGTTGCAAAATCTTCCGGAGATGCAGGGCGTGTCCAAGCTGCTACGGGTATTCTATCGCGAAGCTTTTGGCCGATGAGTTTGTAAGCGGGTTGTTCAAGGTGTTTTCCCATAGCATCATAAAGAGATCCCATTAAACCCATATTTAAGTCAGCACCAATAAAGTCAAACGGGGAACGACCTATTATTTTTTCAGTATCGGCGTCTGTAAGATCAGTATGTCCACGGGAATCACCATACCCAACAATACCATTATTGCATGTTACTCGAAAAATAGTTTGTGTGTCGATCCCTGCGAACCTAACCTCATGGCCCTTGGTATGTTCCCTCAGTTCAGGATTTATTTTTATCGCCTCTATGTTTTCAATTCGCATGATGATCTTCTCCTTACAGATTGAGTGGCTCGGTAATGGTGAAGTGCTGTAGGTTATTGTCCAGTAATCTAATTAAGTCACTGGAAGTTTTGGTGTCTATACTTTTACCGGGGTGGCGTACATAGGAATCTGCAATGAGACCTCTTAACCGATATATCTCTTTGCGAATGGCAAGGCCCGGCTGTTGTTCAAAGACTATTAAAGGTAAAAATCTCTTATAAAGGATTTGCATGGCATCGATATTTCCCGAATTTTTAGCTAAAAGCATTGCTTGTAACACCTCCGGAAATGCAAACCCAGTCATAAATCCATTACTTCCACTCTCTAAGTCGTATTGACCATAGAGAGCGCCTAAGCCCGTAAGTATGACGATATTTCGTCCCATTCGCTTTAATTGTGATAAAATCATACGTGTTTTAGGGGGTGTAGGTGTGGCTTCCTGTTTGATACATTTGATATTCGGTATTTCCGTTACTAACCGAAGGAGTAGATCTGAAGACATATGAACTCGAGTGGAAGCCGGATGATCTTGAACTACGATTGGAATCGTTAAATGATTTGCAACGTATTCGAACATTTCTATTATCGAATTTTCGTTGGGGACAGGCTCGGCATGTGGTGCGATCATAACGGCCGATGCTCCTAATTGCTCCGCACGTTTACTGAGAAGCGACGTAGCATGAGTTCCGCTATGACTTGTACCGACGACAACTGGTATTTTTCCGGCAGTTACATTAACGGCTTCATTGATAATCATATCACGTTCTGATTCAACGAGTCGATTTGACTCCCCTAATACTCCCAGTATAGTTATTCCATCAACATCGATCTCAAGCATGAATTCAATTATTTTCTTGAATGAGCGAAGATCAACTTCTCCATCATGGTTAAATGGAGTAATCAGTATCGGAAAGACGCCGTTGAAATCGACTTGATTCGTATTCATAAGCTATTTCTTTTTCAAATTTTCCGGATTTAATGCTTTTAATTCTTCTAAAACAAAAAGGCCGTCTTTTCGTATTAAATTATCATCGAAATAGATTTGGCCACCCCCAAAATCTGGTGATTGAATCATAACCATGTCCCAATGTACTGCAGATCTATTACCGTTGTCTGCCTCTTCATATGCCTGCCCTGGAGTAAAATGAAAAGACCCCGCAATTTTTTCATCAAATAGAATGTCCAGTATAGGATTAGTGATATACGGATTGAAGCCAATCGCAAATTCCCCGATATACCTAGCTCCTTCGTCACTATCTAGGATCTCATTTAAGCGTGTATCATTATTGCAATTCGCCTTAACAATTCTTCCCTTTTCAAACTCAAGATAAATATTGTCGAATACGCTACCCCTGTATAGTGTACTCGTATTGAATTGAATGTGACCTTCGACAGACGTTCGGACCGGAGCTGTGAAACATTCTCCGTCTGGAATGTTGCGTTTCCCAGAGCATTCGACTACCGGAATGCTCTTTATGCTAAATCTAAGGTCAGTACCGGGACCAGTTATTCGAACCGTATTTGTCTTAAGCATTAAATCAGCCAAAGGCTTTTGTGCGTCGGCCATTTTGGCGTAATCTAATGTGCACACATCAAAGTAAAACGATTCGAAGGCTTCAGTGCTTTTGCGGGCTAATTGAGCCATCGAGGGATCTGGCCACCGCAAGACCACCCATTTTGTATCGGGAACACGAATTTCGTAATGCACTGGTTTCATCCAATGCTTTTCATACAGTCGCATTGATGCTGAAGAAACATCGGATAGCTCGGAAATGTTTGACGTCCCTCGCAAGCCAATATAAGCGTCCATTTTTTCCATCCGGAAGGATTCATAACTCCCTGCTAATTCCATACCTGACTCTTGAGCATTTAAGAGTAATTCGCGATGAACTCGGATACGCTTTATGGAAACGTGCGGAATTGCTTTAGCCGCGCGGACTGCACGGATTAACGCGACGATCATATCTTCCGGAATATCGAAAGACTCGATTAGTACGTGTTCATTTTTTTGTAGATTGGTTGAATGATTTACCAAGACGTTGGCAAGTTGGTCAAAACGTGGATCAGGCATATTGGCTCCTAAAAAGTTCTATGCAGCTATTGTAATCGTTTCAAATCTTTACTTTTTGTGATATTTTGCATAGACAACTATCTTAATTTATTCAGTGATTTATATATTGTATATTATTGCTGTATAACATTTTATGATACTCAACATATAATGCCTCCGCCGAGACAAATATCTTCATTGTAAAAAACGGCATGTTGTCCTGGAGCTATTCCGTTGTCTGACTCATTGATAATGACGTCAGCTTTATCCCCGTCAATGGACAACTTACACGAGGTTTTTTCGGGTCCGTGGCGGACTTTCACTTTTAACTTGGTTGTCTGTGGTTTTTCTGAGATCCAATGGAGTGAGCGAAGAGTGAAACTGTCTCGCTTGTGTGCGCGCAACAGAGTCGAATGCGTGACAAATATCTGATTCTCTTCAGGGGATTTTTTGACGACATACCAAGGACCTCCGCTGAGCCCTAGACCTTGACGCTGACCAATGGTATGAAACCAGTGACCGCGGTGCGTTCCGATGACCCTGCCGGTTTCATCTTCGACGATGTCTCCTGACTGTTCTCCCAAATGTGACGCCACGAATTCTCGATATTTAATTTTGCCAAGGAAACAAATACCCTGGCTGTCGGGTCGTGCTTTTGCGGGAATATCATGCTGCTCGGCAATACTACGGACTTGGTGTTTTTTTAGGTGTCCGACTGGAAATACCAAACGTGCTAGTTGCTGTTGGTTAAGGTTAGAAAGAAAATATGTTTGATCTTTCACGGGGTCTGGAGCTTCTCTTAACAGGTATTTCCCTGATCGACATACAATCTGAGCGTAATGCCCTGATGCGATCTTCTTGTAAGATTGATCTAACCGGTCCAAAAATGCACCAAATTTAATTCGCTGGTTGCAAAAGATATCTGGACTGGGGGTGTGGCCGGCTCGCAACTCATTTAGCGCAAATTCGACAATGTTTTCACGATATTCGGTTTGTAGAGGAACAATCTTTAAAGAAATTCCCAATTTCTTACAAATATTTTGCGCGTAATGAAGGTCCTCTTCCCAAGGACAATCACCTAAAAATGATAATTCCTCTTCCAGCCAGATTTTTAGATAAAATGCTGTCACTTCTATCTCTGGGTTTTGTGCGAGTAATTGTAATGCGGTGGAGCTGTCAACCCCTCCCGATATCAAGGCGGCTACTTTCATATGTTACTAGTCTCGGAAATTATCAAAGATTATTTGGAATGACAGATTGCATCAACCACTATACCAGCGAAATCAGTGCATAAAATTAAATCGCCACCGTGGCTATGATTTCAACAATCAGCTATTTATATTATAATTTGCTATCTGATACTGGCAAGTGACGCGTGATTTTAAATCTAACGGACCCAATCTTAAGATTGACTGTTGTTGAATGTAAACCATTTTAGCTTTAGGAGAAACGGAATGATTTTTGAACATTTTGCCATTAATGTGACGGATCCTGTGTCTGTTGCTAATTGGTATGTAGACCATTTAGAAATGCAAGTTGTTAGACAAGGCGAAGCACCAACTCATATGCATTTTCTCGCAGATTCGACCGGTAGGGTCGTGATAGAGCTATACAACAACCCACCAGATTTGATTCCTGATTACGCATCTCAAGATCCCCAAGTACTTCATATGGCTTTTGCTGTAGACGAAATGGATGCTACAATAGCCCGTTTAAAAGCCGCGGGAGCTTCTGTTTTTTCTGCTCCTGGGGAAACGCCTGCGGGGGATACTTTGGCTATGATTCGAGACCCATGGGGGTTTGCTATTCAGCTAACCCAGCGTGCAACATCTATGGTATGAGTAAATGATAACCAGAAAATTTGGAAGTTTAGGATGGAATATTTCTGCGATTGGTTTGGGGACTTGGAACATTGGTAATCAATGGGGTGAAATTGAGGAATCTACCGCATTGGATACCGTATCTGCTGCCTTAGATTTCGGAGTCAATGTTGTAGATACTGCGGAGTCTTATGGCCTTCCCAATGGATTGTCCGAGGAGAGACTTGGTCGTGCCTTAATAGGGAGGCGACATCAGGTGATTTTGGTTAGTAAAATTGGAAACTGGGGAAAGCGTACGGGGCAGGAAGTGCCTAAAACTACGGTAGATATGATTCGTCTATGTGCAGATGCCTCGTTACACCGCCTTCGAACCGATTGGCACGATGTGTTACTGTGTCACGAGGGGAATATTGAAGATCCGTCCGTTTATCTGGAGGGATTTGACTATTTGGTTCGGAAGGGGTCGTTACGTGCTTATGGGATTTCAACGAACGACCTCAGCGTGCTGAAAAAATTTAACCAAGACGGTAATTGTTCTGTCGTACAGGTTGATTATTCGTTGCTAAACAGACAGCCTTCTGAAGGTTTTTTGCCGTATTGTGAAAGTGAAGGAATTGCTGTTATGGTACGTGGGCCGCTCGCTAAGGGATTGTTATCGGGAAAATATAATACTGCAAGTAATTTTTCTGATGTTATTCGTGCTGGGTTTAATTCTGATGGCGGTGAACGAGAAGAATATGAAAGTATGCTAACCGAAGTTGAGAAGATAAAGGAATTTGTTCCCGAAGGCCGAGCAATGGTGACGACTGCGTTACGCTATGTTATTTCCCATTCATGTAAACCTATCGCTATCCCCGGAGCTAAATCTATAGACCAGGCACGTATAAATGCGCAAGCCGGCGATAAACTGTTGACGGAATCAGAATGGGACCGGTTGA
>MDTG01116358.1_pt1 | contig 13292 bp, 26 predicted proteins | sample 811421 | NCBI WGS metagenome assembly MDTG01 (sample SAMN05326645, study PRJNA326480) | marine metagenome | isolation source: seawater | place: Pacific Ocean: South East | collected 2011 | reverse complement strand
TTTAAGTTAGACATCGCTGTCACGCTTGAAGATTGTCACCGCCTATATCCAGACTGGAATGACCTGCCAGAAGAGTGCCAGCTTATCATTGCAAATATGATGTTCAACCTTGGCTATCCGCGCCTGTCAAAATTTAAAGGCATGAAAGCAGGGGTTGATGCGCGAGAGTTTGACTCCGCAGCGGACGAGATGGTCGATTCCAAGTGGTATACGCAAGTCCCAAACCGCGCACGGCGGTTGGTTTCGCGCATGAGAGCATTGGCAAATGATTCCGAAAGTTAGTGCGCCGACAAGACCAGCGCCAATGAAAAAACACTGCCGCCGTTGCCCGCGTTGTAGCGAGCCACTAAAGACAGTGTATGTGCATGGTCATACGCAGTGCGTTAATTGTGATTGTATTATTGACGATTGCTGTCAGGGAGAAACCTGTCAGGCGGCTCCAGAATCATCATAATCACAACGCCATGCAATTGGCTTGTAAGGAAACTCATAATCTTTAAAGATTGAAACAGATTCCTTTCTCATTTCTTCTGTGCGCTTTTTACAAATTGACATATTCTGATATGGCCCCCAGTTGTCTCTTAATTCGAAACAATGACCATCATGTCCCTGTCCTAAAACAGCGCACACAACTACAATAGCTGTATACATTTAATTTTCCAATTCTACCAAAATTTCTAATTCGTTATGTCTTGGAGTAAGCATTTCTAATTTGCAAACAGGGCAAATCATAGAATCTTCTTCTAACCCGTCAGACTTAAACTTCATTTCACTCTCACATTTAGGGCAAAGTCCATTTGCTATGAACTTAGCCATAGTTCCGTCACCTTCTTGCATCATGGGATGTCTCCCTAGAAAGTTGCTCTATATCAATATTTAGGTCATACTATACGCATATTGTCAAGAAATAAATTTCACACCTTCCAACGGGGGGAAGATGCTGAACAATTTCGAGGCGGGTAAACTAGGCGAACATATATGTATGACCCGCCTTATGAAGCTAGGCTATTCATGCCAGATTGTTAATCTTGATACAGTTGATATCGTGATTAATTATCAGGAGGCTTTTCTGCGCGTTCAGGTCAAATCAAGCGTGTTAAAAGGCAGAGGTGGTAGCGCACAAGGCCACATGGGGTATCAGTTTGCCACATCTCACAGCGGAAAGAAAAAGCCCTTAACAAAAGAGCATTGCGACATAATAGCTTTTGTTACTGTTGAGCCAGAAAGGGTTCTGTTTAAGCCAGTGGAATGTTTAAGGGGTCAGGTCACAAAACGCATATCACCAATGAAGTTTAACAAAGATGATTTAGAGCAGCGGTCTTTACAGCATTGTTTAGACCGCCTTTTTTTGTCCGACTGAGGCTATCCCACCTATAGAAGAGTTCTCACCATATCTTTCTTGATATGCCTTACTAACAAGAAAGCCTATTTGCTGTCTGATGTTACGGTGCTCATCTTCCGACATCTTCTTCAATTTATTATATGTTTTCATATCAACGCCAATTGATTTATGATTGATTGCAGGCATAATCCACTCCAATGAAAGGGCAACAAACAATGCCATATCCTAACAGATTTTATGGTAAACGCAACAAATTCGGCGCCAAAAAAACAGAGTTCATGGGAATGAAGTTTGACAGCAAATGGGAGGCAGAGCGTTACGGTCAATTATGGAAGATGCAGGAGAACAGCGAAATAAAAGATTTGGATAGACAAGTTAGATTTAACATTGTCATTGATGGGCAAAAAATATGCGCCTATATAGCCGATTATACTTACTACAAACCCAATAAAGATGGTGTGGATGAATTTATTGTGGAGGATGCAAAGGGCGTGGAAACCGATGTTTTCCGCCTAAAAAAGAAACTCATGCTGGCAGTAAATGGCATTGATATAAAAATTTCTAAAAAATAATACTTGCAAAGACGAAAAAGATTTCCTATGTTGTCTGTAACGATATACAACTAAGGAGGTCTAAATGACTGATATGTTATCAGTGTCTTCCTCTTCATTGTCTGAACTTGATATCTTCAAGCAAGAGCTTGAGCAGACAATCTTGGAGGCACAAGAAAAACTAAAGCTCATCAAGAGCGAAATCGAATCTAGGTATCTTGAACGTGCTCAAGACAAGCTTAGACAAGAAGGCAAAGACTTCGGCAGCGTTACTGTTAATGACAGTGGGTACAAAGTCAAAGTCAACCTTCGTAAGCGTGTAGAGTGGGAACCTGGTATTCTTGTCAAAGTGCTTAACAGCATGGATGAGGATACGGCTCGTCACTACGCACAAGTCAAATACACTATCCCAGAAGCAAAATACAATGCCGCACCGCCTGAGATTAGAGGTGCTCTTAGCGAGGCTCGTACTGTACATTTGCAAGGTGTGAGTGTGGATTTAGAGAGGGATGATGATGCTTAATATCATTACAGCAGAGCAAAGGCTCAAAGAAAAGAAAGGCCATAAGATGGTCGTTTGCGGTCAATCAGGGGTGGGAAAGACTTCTCTTGCCCGTACCCTTGACCCATCTAAGACCCTGTTTATGGATTTAGAGGCGGGTGATGCGGCTATCGAAGGCGTGGCTATTGATGTTATCCGTCCGCGCACATGGCAAGAGTGCCGCGATTTTGCGGTTTTCTTGGGCGGGGCAAACCCATCATTAGGCGAAGAGGCTACATATAGTCAGGCACATTACGAATATGTATGCCAGACATATGGCGACCCAGCAGAGACATTATCTAAATATGATACTATCTTTGTTGACTCTATCACCGTTGCTGGACGTTTGTGTTTTACGCATTGTCAGAACCAGCCTGAATGTAAATCAGAACGTACTGGCAAGCTAGATACTCGTGCGGCATATGGTATGCAAGGCAGGGAGATGATGTCATGGTTGTCTCACTTACAGCATATCCGTGACAAGAATGTTATCTTTGTTGGTATTCTTGACGAGAAGGTTGATGATTACGGGCGGCAGACCTATGACCTACAAATTGAGGGTTCTAAAACTGGTCGTGAATTGCCCGGAATTGTTGATGAAGTTATCACGATGGCCATTATGCCAGACGATAGCGGCAACCCTTATCGCGCTTTTGTTTGTCAGACACTGAACCAGTGGGGATACCCTGCCAAGGACAGGTCTGGTAGACTAGACCTTCTAGAAGAACCACACCTAGGAAGACTTCTAGAAAAAATGTCAGGCGGCAAGCCCCAAGCTGAACGCCCGATGAATTTTGTAAACCCAAGTGAAATTAAAGTAGAGGACGAAACCAATGCTTAATCTAAACGAAGTACCCGTATCAAGCGGAAGCAATGAACCATTAACACTTATTCCTGATGGCACTGTTGTTAGAGGCGTCTTGATGTTTCAGGGCGGCGACCAAATGATGCCTGAGTTTTCTCAGAGCGCCATGTTCTTTAAAAAATCAGCGCACACTAGCGCCGTATGGATGCCAATCGAAATGACTATTGTTGGCGGTCAATATGACAAGCGCAAAGTATGGCAGAATATTTTTGTTCATGGCGATGCTATTGACGAATCTACTGGCGTGTCAAAGGCTCGTATGATTGGCCTTGATACAATCAGAAAGATTGTTAACAGTGGTCACAATCTAAACGCAAATGACATGTCACCAGAAGCGCAAGCTAAACGTCAGATTAATGGTGTTGAGGACTTGCAAGGTTTGGAAGTTTGTTTTGTGGTTGGTATCGAGAAATCGAATGACCCGCAGTACGCAGACAAGAATAGAATTAAAACTTTCTTGTCACCAGACAGTGGGGACTTTATCGCATCAAATGGCTCTGGAGGCGCTCCTGCGTCTACACCATTGTCACCTATGCCACCACAGGTGCAACAGGCCATGAACGCACAGATGCCAGCCCAGCAGGCTCAGAGCGGCGTTACGCCAGCTTGGGCACAGAAATAGTCGATACTGTAGTGAAGGTTAACCTGAACAGGTATTGATTAGGGAAGAGCCTCGTAGTCGCTGGTGCGTACTAGGGCACAATTACGGGGGCTTGGCTCTTCCTGCCAATAATTTTCTGGAAGTTAGGATTACAGCGAAAGCTGTGCATCTCCAGAAACAGGGGTACACATGTACATGGTTTTCCAACGTATCAAACCTAATCATTGTACTCCGCTTATTAAAGGCATACTAACGGCATCCTTAGTTGGTCGTTAGCTGGTTTGGGTGGCACCAGTGCCGTAAAGCCACCCACCTTATTAACGAAAGGAAGGGCAACAAAATGTTAAAGCATGTTGATTTATGCTCTGGAATAGGGGGCTTTGCCCTCGGTTTCAAATGGGCGGGTTTATCAAAGCCCGTCCTTTTTTGTGACATTGAGCCGTGGTGCAGAAAGTTGCTTGCACAGAACTTTCCTAACGTACCTATCGCTGATGATGTTAAGGAGATAGCAAATGACCCAAAAAGATTTATTCCAGAACCCATCGGAATCCTCACCGCAGGATACCCCTGTCAGCCCTTCTCAGCCGCTGGGAAAAGGCGAGGTGAAGAAGACCCTCGCCACATCTTCCCGCACATCCTTAGAATTGTTGCACAAACAAGACCGACTTTTACCGTTTTCGAAAATGTTTATGGACACATCTCTATGGGGCTGGACAACGTACTCCATGCAATGGAAGGCGAAGGTTACACCGTCAAACCGTTTGTTGTTCCAGCTAGCGGTGTCGGCGCCCGCCACAAGCGCGACCGAATCTGGATATTGGGCTACGCCGAACACGATGGACCACTTGCCGCAGAGGTCGCCAGAGGCTCTTTTAAAGCAAGCGACACAGGCAAGGAAGGGTCGCACCAGACCAGCAAACTTGAGGGAGCAAGTAGACCCGAACACAGTAGAGATGTGGAACAAGGCGCAGGAACCGAAGATGTGGGCAACGCCGCGCACAACGGATGTAACGGGCGGCCCGAGGAAGTTGGACGAAAAGGGTCGCAGGGTGAGCAAGAACAACCCCAACCTGAAGTTCGGAGCGAACCTAGCAGACCAAGTGAAGATGTGGCCTACACCCAGAGCATCAGAGTACAAGGATACAGGTCCAGTGGGGAGCAAATCGCATACTCACATGAAGGACAAAAAATATCTTTGTGCAGCAGTGAAAGAAACAGCGCAACCCAGTGGGAAACTGAACCCTGCTTGGACAGAGTGGTTGATGGGGTACCCAATCGGGTGGACAGAATTAAAGGATTAGGAAATGCCATTGTGCCACAGGTGGCAATGAATGTAGGATTATGTATTAAAGGGATGATTGAAAGTGAAAAGTAGGATTTTCTTATGCACTATAATAATGACTTCAGCCATGACCTTCTTGTTGGGCAAATAGCCGAACAATTCTTGGGCGACTTGCTACAGAATAAGAAGGTAGAAGTAAAACACGACATGATAGCCCACAGCACGGGCAGGGTGTTTGTTGAATATGCATGTCGGGGTAGAAACTCTGGCATAACAACAACACAGGCTGACTTCTGGGCTTTTGTGTTGCTTACTGGAGCGATTATAATAATAGATAAGGATAGACTTGTAGAGCTATGCAACGTAGCTTATCAGGATGGTAAAGTTATAAATGGCGGCGACAGTAATACTGCCAGTGGATTTTTAATCACGTTAGACGACCTAGTTAGGAGAAAATTAAATGCCTAGAGAAGAGCTTATGCAACAAAGGCAGAAAGAAGAATCTAGGCGTAAATTAGCCGAATGGGACGCGATGATACCTGATGGCGCGTTTCAGGATGCGAACATTTCTGAAAATCTAACCAGCAGACATATAGATAAAAAAGAACAGCCAAAACATAACGGCACAAGTTCTTTGGAGTATTGTCTTGAGAGTTGAAATTGATGTAGTTTTATTCTTCCCTGACAAGCCCATGAAGAAAATAAATGGGTTTTTAAAGGTGAGCGATGCAGCGGACGATGATGATGTTCTTGACGAAATGGCAAATTTTATCGAAAAAGTAACAGAAGAGCATATGACAGAATTTACGACAGGGGTGGCTAACTTAATTTTAAGAGATGATGAATTGTTTCAGGTTTCATTTGCCAACCCCAAAAAGCAACCTGGGACGGAGGGCAAAAGTTTATGCAACATAATAATACCAGACGAGATAGTAGTGCACTAAAAGATGTGGGCGATTGTTTCGGGACTATAGGCTGGCACAAGAGACTGTGCGACCTACAGGAACATGAAGTATTGGGCTTGATAGCCGTTATACAAAAAGCGAGGGATTTAACAGATGACTATACAGAACAAGGCGCTCTTGAATTTGAACAGAGTGTCACCAGTGCTAACGAACCCTTCCTTGATGACGAAATTCCATTCTGATGCAATCGAGCTTATATCTTACGAAATAGACAAAGCATTATGCGAGCAGAATGACGCTCAACCAAAGCGAACATATCTTGGCGGCTCTTCATTGGGCAACGCTTGCTCTCGTCAGGTTCAGTACAGATACATGCAAGTGAAACCCGATGAGGACAAAATGTTTCCTGCTCGAACCTTGCGTATATTTGATATGGGTCATTTTATCGAGGACTTGCTGGCTAAATATATTAGGGATGCAGGATTTGAATTAAAGACGCACGACTCTGATGGTAAACAGTTCGGGTTTTCCGTGGCTGATGACCAGATAAAAGGACATATAGATGGAGTGATATGTTCGGGTCCAGTGGCTATGAACTACCCAATGTTATGGGAGTGTAAATCTGCTAACAGCAGAAAGTTTTCTGAATTTGTTCGCAAAGGTGTGGCGGAGGCAAACCCTGTTTACGCCGCTCAGATAGCTCTATACCAAGCGTATATGGATTTAAATGAAAACCCAGCACTATTCACAGTCCTGAACAAAGACACTAGCGAGATATATTATGAGCTTGTTCCGTTTGATAGAGAGCTTGCTCAACGTGTTAGTGATAAAGGTGTAGACATATTAAAAGCAACAAAGGCAAACGAGATGTTACCGCGTGTAGCTGCCAACTCGGATTATTTTGCTTGCAAATATTGTGAGTTTCGTCAAACTTGTTGGTCATAGAAAAAAGAGGCCGCTCGAAAGCGACCCCTTTATGTGAGAACGAAATCAGAAAAAGGAAACAATCAGACTTCAGGATACAATATAATGAGTGTTATACGTTTTGACAATACTAAATCTAGTACCGCGCACGAATTAGTACAAAAGATAAGTGATGAGGTTCCGCGCTCCGTACAAATAGATATTCTCAGGGAGACATACCCGAATGGTAAAATTCGGGGGCATGACTTCTATATCGGGTCACTGGCGGGGGAAGCTGGTGAGAGCTTAAAGATTGATATTAACCCCAGTAGTCCACACTTTATGCGTGGTCAGGACTTTAATGGTGGTGAGGGCATAGGTGGGATTGTAAAGATTCTAATGGAAGCTCGCGGTATGCGTCTTCCAGAAATTAAAGAAATGTTCGGGTCTTATATATCAGAGGAAGTACGAAGACCTGTAAAAGAGCCGTCTTGGAAAATGCCCAATGGCGGGCTTAACCTGAACAACTTACCAACACCCCCTGGGACGGCGACAGAAAAAGTTCGCATTGATGCGAATACTGAGCATAACGGTCAGTGGGATTATATTAGTCGGGATGGCGAAGTATTGGTTACAGTGCGCCGCTATGACATTGACGGTAAGAAAGAGTTTCGCCCGTGGATTCCAGGTTCGCCTTATCCAAAGGCGCCTGATGTTCGCCCGTTGTACAACATTCCGTACATTTTAGAAGAACAACGAGTTGTATGGGTAGAGGGCGAGAAGTGCGCTCAAGCCTTAATTGATTCGGGTATTACGGCTACATGTACTTTAGGTGGGGCAGGTGCGCTAACAAGAAAGAACGCAGATAAGTTCGACTTTACGCCACTTAGGGGTAAAGACCTTGTTATTTGGCCTGACAATGATGATGCTGGCAGGAGGCTCGCTGAAATTGTTCGGGAAGTAGCGCTGGACTCTGACGCTAATTCAGTGACGATACTGCAAAACCCTCAAGGCAAGCCACCCAAATGGGACGCGGCTGACGCAATTAACGAAGGTTTTGATGTAGAGGATTTCCTAAAAAGCGCGGCAGGAACCACAAGGAAAAGCATAAATCTATTAGATGATAGCTTACTTATATCACGATTTAGTGGTGATGCGCCTATTCAACATTTCTTGGTTGACGGTACATTTCCGTTAGGTGTTCCTATCATCTTTGCCGCTGCAGGAGATGCTGGTAAAGGCATGATGACCCTAGACCTAGCGATGAAGGTAGCCGCAGGAAGGCCAATGTCTAACGCTTTTGATGGTGTAGTAAAAGAGTTCGGGGATGTTGTTATATTTACAGCAGAAGATGATGAATCGGAGATGCACAGACGTATTGAGCGTCTTGATGAGGCGGGTCACAGATTTGATTACCCGAACAAGTTGCATGTTGTACCCCTGCCAAACGTAGGCGGTGTGTTTCCTATACTACGAGAGAATATGGGCGACTACAGCGAGACGGATGAGTTCAAGAAGATATACGAACAAATTATCCAGCTCGGAAATATAAAGCTCATTGTGTTTGACCCATTGGCATCATTTGTACATGCGGACGTAAACGCTGACCCTGCGGCGGGGGCGGCTTTAACAGGTCTATTAGCTCGCGTGGCAACCGAAACAGGGGCTTCTGTACTTGTGTGTCACCATATGACCAAAGTAAAGGATGATGCTGTTATCAGCAGGCCAGAGCAGGCTCGGAATATGATTCGGGGTACATCTGCACTTGTTGACGGTGTGCGTTCTGCATTTGCCTTGTGGCAAGTAGACGAAAAAACTTCAGTGGGTCGGTGTAATGATTTAGGCATACCGTATGAGCGAAATCGTTGCTTTGATGGTGCAGTTGTAAAGTCCAACGGTCCAGCCAGTAGGCACATACGGCATTTTATTCGGGATACCTTTACAGGTTTGCTGGAGGACAGAACCGAACAAATTCAGAATCTGGGGCAGAGCAACCAGGCTCAAGCTCGCAAAGATGCTATGTATAACTGGATTTCTGATTGTGAGCGTGACGGTAGAGCCTTGTGTCAAATGGGTGGCGCCGACAGCTTGGCTCAAAGGCAGACAGATTCAGACGCTCCAGCAATTCTTCATTCACTCAGCCAGCATCAAATGGATAGAATTGTTCGGGATTTAATAGCAGAGCGCCGCATTGAAAAATATTCGTTCAGTACATCTGGCGGGCGTAAATGGCTCGGAACTACAAATGGCGTTATGAGCCGTGGTGAATATGAAGCAGTAACAGCGAGGGATAATATATAATGGATATAAAAGACTATGATGGCATGAATCGGGCTTACTTTCTCGACAAGGCAGAGGAGCTTATCAACGGGCAGCGAGCCAAAGATTACGGTGATGCCAAAGCAAACCATTACCGCATCGCTCAGATATGGGAGGTAATCCTGGGGGTGGAGATAACACCCGAACAAGTTTGTGCCTGCATGATTGGCCTGAAACTGGCTCGCCTAGCTAACGACATGCAACAGGACGACACATGGGTAGATATCGCAGGGTATGCCGCGTTAGGCGGTGAGATATCACAGAAATGAGGCCGTGGAATCACAGGCGCAGCACTATTAGCAGAATCACGAATAACAACGAAATTGTTCGGTTTTTATTTGAAGAAATGCACAAGCAGAAAATACATGAGTGTGACATGAGTGAGAGAGTCGGGTTTCATCGGGACACAATGAGGAAGTGGAGGATTCAACACCAACCTCGTATATGTGACCTGGAAGCCTGCTTAGACTTATTGGGTTATAAACTTAAAGTTGTTCGGAAGTAAAAAAACAGGCGAGTTGTTCGGGGTTGCCCGCTCGCCTGCTTTCTTTCGTAAAGACACATCGTAACTTGTGATACATGCCAACGATTAAAAGCATGTACTACGGTCTGCCCGAACTATTCAGACAGAAGGATATGATAGCATGGCAAACAAGACTTACAAGCAAAAACAACAAGAAGAAGAGTATAATAAATGGAAGCGCGAGCAGAGACATAAGCTGCACGATTCTGAAGATATGTTCGGGTTAAAACAAACACACCATACTAGACATGTAAATAAATATTGTTCGGTTTGTGGTAGCCCGCAGGCATGGCGCTCTTCTGACCACGGGATGACATGGCAATGTTTCGCACACGCAAAAGATTAATGATTCGTTATGCACATCGGGATTCGGGCTGTCCAGAAGGCTACGAATCTGGTACATTCCTACACTTTGGCGGTCATCATGGCAGAGGAGGCTACGGTGCGTGGATTAAAGAACCCGAAGAAATGTTCGACCAGGACGACCAGGAACCTGCTGGCGAAAAATGTTCGCCTAATGCCGCAGCGGGTAGTACCGGGTAAAAAAGGAAAAGGTTCGTATAAAAGAAAAGGCCGCAGCAAGCGGTCTTTTTTTATGGGAAAAGGTTACGGTTTGGTTATAGGCACATTAAAATGAATGTATATTAATAATGTAAGAAGTAAATTTTTGGAGAACGAAAATGGAAGTAACTATTAAGTTAAACAAACAAGAATGTTTAATCGCATTAAAGGCCATGAATGCTTTTAGGCAAAAGAATGAAAAAGAGCAGAAACGCTCGGAGCGTAAAGGAATGTTCCCTGAAGAGGGCAGGGCGAATATTTATGAAGTGCATAAATTGGTGCTTGGTACGCTTGGGGAAAAGCTGACAGATGGCTTGAAAGAGGCTAACAAGCTAAAAGAGTAAAAGAAAAGGGCGGTTTCAAGACCGCCCCTTTTCGTTTGTGTAGTCCTCTTGTATCTTGCCTTGACCCTGTAAGTACGTTCCATATGTTCCTGTTCGAGAACCGTAACGCTGGTCAATTTCTTGACCGTATTCCATTTGGTCAAACTCTTCATCTAATAGCAAGATTTTTTCCCATGCCATACGCTCTACCCAATACATTTTTTCCTCTTTACTGAAATTTATTTCACATTATGCTTGACACTAAACTATACTTTACTATACTGTCAATATGTGATGAACAAAAAATGAGAAAGGAATATCACAATGAGCAAATTATATATGGCCTATGGGTCTAACTTAAACAAAGAGCAAATGCGCTACTGATGCCCTACTGCTAGAGCCGTTGGTTCGGCTATGATTTACGGACATGAACTGGTGTTCCGTGGTGTTGCCGACATTATGAAATCTAAAGACCCTAATATGTATATCCCTGTAGGTATCTGGGAAATCGAGCCAGAAGATGAATTATCCTTAGACCATTATGAAGGATACAGAACTGATGGCACGGGTCTGTACGATAAGATTAAGGTGGCTGGTATTATGACCTACACCATGAATACTGACCGCATTTCGACACCTAGCACTGGTTACTTTAACTCTATCCTAACTGGATACCGCGATTTCGCATTGGACACTAATTTCCTGTATGACGCGGCTGGATGGGCTGGATACGATGGTATCAAGGCCGATAACGTGTTTGGATTGGAGATTGCGTAATGAGAGGGTTACAACATTTACAGAAACTTAAAGACAAGATGGACGAAGAAAGACACAAAGAAATCCTAAAGTCATGGGCTGAAAGTGACAAAAGAAGTAAGGCTATGAAAAAGGCATGGAAAACGCGGAAAGCAAAAGAGGCCGCGAAGCCTGTATTGATTAGCAAAAAACTTCAATATGAAAACAAGAAAGCTTATGAAGAGCGGTTGGTTCATCTTGCAAAAAACCCAAGTGACATCACTAAATACGAAATGATGTCATCTTACTTTTTGGACAAACTGTTCTGGGAAATGTTCGGAAAAGGGTGCCATACTCTTAAAGTAAGAAACTTTACTATTAAGAAGGAACTCTTTAACGGCACATATATGAGCAATTCTGGCAAATCTCGGATGGGTTATTTCACGCCCTACTTTAAAATCACAAATGATTTAACGGGAAAGGAACGTGAAATTGGGTCTGAGAGCGTAATCAGACATATCCAGAGAAAAGAAACTTTCGGAACCAATAGACGCAATGACCCTGATAGGAACTTTGGATTGCCAAATAGCAGGGGGTATAAATGAAACATTTTGATGAACTATTGCTGGAAGGGGGCTATCGCGCCCCCTCACCAGCCTGTAAAGCAGTTTACGAAGATATCAACGTAATGATTAGGAAAGCCAAAGAGGGGCTTGCTGACGCCGAATGGAATGATGCGGAATATTGGTTGCTAAATAATAAACGCAACTGGCTAAAGTTTCTGCTTATGGAAAAGCGAAGAGGTGTGGAGCGTTTTATGATTGGCATCGAAGCAATTAAGGAGATTACAGCATGAATATGGAAAAATATTATGGGCAACTTGTAGGCTCTAAAATCATCGGGTTCGAATTTTTTGAAGAAGATGGAGATAAATGGCCTGTATTCTTGTTAAAGAACCTTAAACATGGTCTGTTAAAGGTTGAGGTGAGCCGTGACCCTGAAGGAAATGGTTCGGGTTTCTTATTTATTTCTGAGGATAAAGGAATGAGCAAATGATGTATAAAGGAATGTCTTGGTCGTGTATTTTGTTCGGGTCTGTCCTGTTCTGGTCGTCATATGAACTTGTCAAATATCAGTCTAGTGCGGGTGAAATTATCGCCATGATTTTTGTTGGAGTCATGGGTTCGGTTATGTTCGGGTTAGGCATTTTTGGGCTGTATGAACTATGGCAAAAGAGGGGGTAATTTACTTGCAACTTGCAACTTACATTTTGCAAGTAAATCCGTGCAAGTAAAATGTTCGGCTTTATCAATGGGTTGTGCGTTTACTTGCACAACTTGCAATTTAAACCAAAGTCTGTGCAAGTTAACGTAAGTTATTGAAAACATTTGTACTTACACAACTTGCACAACTTGCATATATATATATATGTACGGGGACATGCAAGTCCCCCATATATACAACCAAAATGGAGAGCGTTTTAATGCCGCAAGCTGGTGAAGATTTAACCAAAGAACAACGTGAGGCAGGGCTGAAAAAGCTAACCCCTCAACAACAAACTTTTCTTGATAAGTATTTCAATGGAGATATGACGCAAACGGGAGCGGCAAGAGCGGCAGGGTATAAAAACGCCTCTGTAAGCGCTGTAAGGCTGTTGCGTAACCCAGTGGTACAGGAGCGCCTAGAGGAGATGAGGCTAGAGGCCAGAACGAAGTATGGCGTCACTGTGGACAAATCTGTTAGGGACTTAAAGAAGATGAGAGACGAAGCGTGGGAACTCGGTAAATATGGCGAAGCTATTCGGGCTGAAGAACTGCGTTTAAAGGCAACTGGACTACTGG
>MDTG01273193.1_pt1 | contig 13293 bp, 9 predicted proteins | sample 811421 | NCBI WGS metagenome assembly MDTG01 (sample SAMN05326645, study PRJNA326480) | marine metagenome | isolation source: seawater | place: Pacific Ocean: South East | collected 2011 | reverse complement strand
GAAGACGGGCGCCGAGGGCGCCGACGGCCGCGATCGGACAGGCGCGGCGCCAGGCGTGGAAGCCCGCGAGGACGATGCCCGCGGGGACCAGGGGCATGATGACGGTCCAGAAGAGGCGCGGGCCGACCGGGTGCGCGACGACCAGGGCGAGCGTGGCCCCGTACCCCGCGAGGAGCACGGATCGGGCGCGGCTCGGTGGGCTCTCTCGGCGCATGGCTCGGCTCGGTGGTCTCTCTCCGGTGCGCGTCGCGCAGGTCTCCATCGCGACGGCGCACCACGCCCCGTCGCCCGCCGCGCGGAGGCGGCGTACGTCCGCCGTCGCCCTCGGCCGGCGCGGTGTTCGCGCCGCGGGCTTCGGCTCCCTCTGCTCTTCTACGGGCGGGCGGTGAGAAAGATCTCCCGACCGCTGAATCTCTCGCCCGGTCCCTCGTCCGACAGCGTCGACGCGCCAGGGTTCCCGGGCCCCTCATCCCATGGACACGTGCTCGCCGCGATCATTGGGCCGCGTCGCGCCGTCCCTCTCCTCTCCTCCATGTCTCGGGCCGCGCGCGACGGCTCGGCGCTCGGAGGAGCAACGCCCGTTCCCGCGCGCTTTCGCGGGCGATCCCCGGGGGCCGTCCGCCGGAGCGTGTCCCCTTCGCCGCGCTGGCCGCGTCCCGGACGACACGCCGCGCGCGCCGGCCGCAGCCCCGCGAGCGACCCGCGCGCCTCGGCGAGTCAGCCGAGGATCATCGACTCGCTGAGCAGCTCCCCGCTCTCGTAGCGGCGGAGGTTCCAGCGTTCGAAGAGCTCCTCGTCTTCGCCGTGCAAGAGGTGCCGCGCGATCTTCTTGCCCATCACCGGCGCCATCATGAAGCCGTGGCCCATGAAGCCGCAGGCGAGCACGAAGCCCTCGAGCGCGTCCACGCGGCCGACGAGCGGGTTCCCGTCCGGCGTGATGTCGTAGAAGCCCGCCCATTGGCGGAGCACGCGCACGCCGCCGAGCCGCGGGATGGTCCGCGTGAGCTCCCTCGCGTAGAGCCCGAGGAAGCGCAGCGAGCTCCGCTGGTCGTAGCCGCTCGGCACCTTCTCGTTCGAGATGCCCCCGACGATCTCGCCGCGCATGGACTGGCTGCAGTAGAGGCCGGTCGCGAGATCGGCGACGAAGGGGCGGAGGAAGGGCTTGAGGGGCTCCGTGGAGCAGATCTCGTGGCGGTGGGGCCGGTTCGGCAGGTCGATGTCGACGAGCCTCGCGACCTCCGGGCTCCAGGCGCCGGCCGCGTTGATGACGAGCGGCGCGCGGATGCGCTTGTCCTTCGTCGCGACGCCCGTGACGCGCCGCCCGTCGGTCTCGATGGCGACGACCTCGGTGAAGGGAAAGATGCCGACCCGCTGCTCGGCGCAGCCGCGGGCGTAGCCCCAGACGAAGGGCCAGGGGAAGACGACGGCGTCCTTCGGGTTGTAGCTCGCCGCGACGACGTCGCGCGTGTCGACCACGGGCGCGAGCTTCTTCACGCCGGCCGCGTCGATGAGCTCGGTCGGCAGGCCGTTCGCGCGCTGCAGCGCCACGCTCGCCTCGAGCTGGGCGGCCCGCTCCTCGCTCCGCGCGAGGAAGAGGTAGCCCGCCTGCCGGAACCAGACGTTGATGCGCATCGTCGTCGCGAAGTCCGCGCAGATCTGCAGCGACTCGCGCATGAGGCGGATGTTGCGCTCCGTCGACCACTGGGCGCGGACGCCGCCACCGTTGCGGCCGGAGGCCCCGCTGCAGAGGTAGCTCCGCTCGAGCACGACGATGCGCCCGGCCCCCTCGCGGGCGAGGTGGTAGGCGATGGAGAGGCCCATGATGCCGCCGCCGATGACGACGACCTCGGCCTCGTCGGGCAGGTCGTGGGCGCCGTGGGTCGTGCGCATCAGGCGCCCTCCCCGTCGTCGACGAGGCGCGCCAGCTCGGCGAGGGGCACGGGCCTGAGCGGCGGCCGGGGCGTGATCGGCGCGTCGGCGACCTCTCCGCCGAGCGCCGCCAGCGCCCGGGCACAGAGGGAGACGCACTGCTTGCCCTGGCACCAGCCGGTCGCGAAGCCCGTGTAGCGCTTGGCCGCCTCGAGGTCGCGATGACCTCGCGCGACCGCCTCCTCGAGCTCGTGGAGCGTGACGTCCTCGCAGCGACAGACGACGACCTTGTCCGACGCCGAGCGCGGGAGCGCGCCCCGCTCGGCGGGCGCCGGGGACGGGCGCTCGGGCGTGAAGGCTGCGGGCACCTCCCCCCGCGCGACCCGCGCCGCGCCGCGTCCGGCCTCGCGCGCCTGGCGCGCGGCGCCCTCCCCCACCCGGCCCGTGCAGCGGCCGGCCGCGAAGACCGCTGGGTGCGCCGTGCGCCCGTGCTCATCGGCCGCGACGAGGAAGCCCCGGCCGTCGAAGCGGAGCCCGGCGCCGGCCTGGCCCGCGAGCACGTAGGCCCCCGTCGGAGGCGCCGCGCTGACGACGGCATCGCAGGCGTGCTTGGTCTCGCCCACGCGCAGGTAACGCACGCTCGGGCGCCCGCCGACCGCGTCCACGCCGCTGGCCTCGAAGGGGCCGAGGGTCTCCGCCCCTGCCGCCTTCAGGCGCGCGGCCGCCCGCTCGAGCTCGGGCCCGGCGCCGACCAGCGCCACCCGCTGGCCGACGAGCACGCCGGCGTCCAGGAGGCGGAGCGCCGCCCGCGGCGAGAGCACGCCCGGGCGGTCGTTCCCGGCGAAGGCCTCCGCCCCCGCGAAGGCGCCCGTGGCGACCACGAGCGCGCGGGGTCGGAGGCGGATCAGGCCGCGCGCGTCCTCGAGCAGGACCCAGCGGACGGGCTCGGCGGGCTCGGGCTCGCCGGTGGTGAAGCCGAAGCCCACCTCGTCGAAGACGCCGACGGCGAGCGTGCCCTCGCGCACCTCCACCGGTGGGCCGGGCGCCGGGACGCCCTCCCCTCGCGCCGCCGCGGCCGCGCCGAGCTGCTCCGCCTCCACGAGCCACACGGAGGCCCCCTCGCGGGCGGCTGCGTTCGCCGCCTCGAGCCCGCTCCGGCCGCCGCCGATCACCAGCACGTCGACGCGGGCGTCCCGGGGAGCGATGGGCGCGCGGGCGCCGTCGGGGATCGTGCCGACGCCGGCGACGCGCCGCGCCACCTTCTGCATGACCCGGTTCACCGGGCCGAAGCGCGTGAACATGTGGTGGTGGTCCATCCCCTCGGGGAAGAACCAGTCCGTCAGCGCCAGGACATCCGCGCGCACCGTGCCGAGCACGTTCTGGGTCTCGACCTCCATGCCCGCGCGCGCCTCGGCCTGGCAGGTCATGACGTTCGGCACGCCGTCGACGCGCATCAGGCAGCCGTCGCAGCGCCCCTCGAAGCACGCCGGGCCGCGCGGCCGGTGGTACTTCACGCTGCGGCCGAGCAGCAGCCGCCCGGCGGCGACGAGCGCGGTGGCGACGCTCTCGCCGCGCTCGGCGAGCACCTCCTCGCCGTCGACGGTGAAAGCGACCGGGTCGCGGAGCTCCTCGAGGCGGCGCGGCGGCATCGACGAGACCGTATCGAGGCCGGGCGGCTCTTCGACAGCCCCCGCCCTGAGAAAGCTCCCAGCTCGCTCCCGGCCGGTCGCCGGAGCAGATCGCCCCGGCCCGGACTCGGCACGGATCGCCGCGCCCTCAGAAGAGGACGCCCGGCTGGTCTTCGGGCGGGCCCTCGGGCGTCTCCTCCTCGCCCTCGCCCTCGCCGCCCTCCGCCTCGGCCGGCTCGGGGAGCTCTCGCGGCGTCAACGCGAGCTCCACCTCGGCCGCGCCGTCCTCCCCGAAGCGCACCTCGGCGGTCGCCTCCTGGAAGAGCGGATGCCAGGCGTGCACGACGATGGGCACGTCCCGCGGCACGCCCTCCAGCGCGAAGGCGCCGTCCGCCTCCGTGAGCGTGTGGAGCGGGTGGTAGCCGACGATCACGTCGGCCCGGCCGCAGGGCGCCGCGAAGGCGCACTGCACGGCCTGCACGCCGGCGCGCTCGAGGGGGATCTCCCGCGGCTCCCCCTTCATCAGCACCTGCATGAAGGACGCCTCGCCCATGCGCGGCAGGAAGGGATAGTCGTCGTCGTTCGCCAGCACGAGCACGTCGCCCTGGGTCGCGGAGACGACGGGCGGGTCGAGCCGGCAGCGCCGGATCGTCAGCTCGCGCCGCGCCGGCTCCCACTCGCCGAGCGCCGCGTAGAAGGCGTCCCGCTCGGGGCTGGTCACGGTGACCATCACGCGCCCGAGCCCCCGCCCCGTGTCGGCGAGGCTCACGGGCTCGAGCTCCCCCCGCTGCGGAGGGGGGCAGTGCGCCGGCCGATCGGCGTGGGCGCCGCCCTCGACCATGGCGCGCGGATAGGCAGGCAGCTCGGCCCCCTCGGGGAGCCGAACCACTCCGCGGAGGATCCCGCGCGGTCCCGGGGGGGCCTCGGCGGTCGCCTCGGGCTCGACCTCTTCGGTCTCCGCCGCGGACGAGCCCGGACGCTCCCCGCAGCCGTCACAGGCGGAGACGGCCGGCGCCAGCGCGAGGAGGAGGAGCGCGGCCCTCGTGCGCCGCGCCCCCATCAGCCGAGGAGCTGCCGGGCCGCCTCGATGGCGACGTCCAGGAACCAGCCCGGCATCATGCCGAGGGCCATGACGGCGGCGCCGGACGCGGCGAGCGCGGTCGCGACGTAGCCGGACTTCATGGGCACGGCGAGGACCTGATCCTCCTCGGGCTCCTGCATGAACATCACGACGATGACGCGCAGGTAGTAGTAGGCGCCCACGGCGCTCGCGAGCACGCCGACGATGGCGAGCCAGACGTCCCCGGCCTGCACGGCGGCGTTGAAGACGTAGTACTTGCCGAAGAAGCCGGCGGTCGGCGGGAAGCCCATGAGCGAGAGCACGCCGATCACGAAGGGCAGCGCCGCCATCGGGTGACGCCGGCCGACGCCGCGGAGGTCGTCGTAGTGCACCGCCTCCTTGCCGCGCGAGCCCATGACGACGAGCGAGCCGAAGGCGAGCGCGTTCGAGACCGTGTAGGCGAGCAGGTAGAAGAGCACCGCGCTGATGGCGGGCGCGCCGATCTCGGCGGCCGCGACCAGGCCGACCATCACATAGCCGGCGTGGGCGATCGACGAGTAGGCGAGCATGCGCTTGATGCTCTTCTGCACGATGGCCGCGACGTTGCCGTAGACCATCGTGAGGACGGCGAGGCCGGCGATGGCCGTCGGCCAGCCGCTCGCGGTCATGACGCTCTCGTCGCCGAGGGCGACCATGCAGACGCGCACGAAGACGGCGAAGGCGGCGGCCTTCACGCTCACGCTCATGAAGGTGGTCGCGGGCGTGACCGCGCCCTCGTAGGCGTCCGGCGTCCACATGTGGAAGGGCACGGCGCTGACCTTGAAGGCGAGGCCGACGACCACCATCAGCATGCCGACGAGGACCAGCCGGTTCTCGGCGTCGCCCGAGGCGATCATCTCGCCGATGCCCACGAAGTCCGTGTGGCCCGTGCCCGCGTAGAGGAGCGCGCTGCCGAAGAGGAGGATCGCCGCGGCGAAGGAGCCGAGCAGGAAGTACTTCATGGCGCCCTCGACGGCGCGGGCGCTGGTGCGGCGGAACGCGATCATCGCGTAGACGCCGAGGGACATGGTCTCGAGGCCCACGAAGAGGCTGAGCAGGTCGATGGCCCGCGCGAGGATCATCGCGCCGAAGCAGCTGAAGAGGACGAGCACGTAGAACTCGCCACGCTCGAGGCCGTGCTCGCGCAGGTAGCCGCCCGCCAGGAGCACGGAGAGCGAGGCGCCCGCGCAGATCGCGACGTCGAAGAAGTGCGCGAAGGGGTCGGACGCCAGGTAGCGCGTGAGCACCTCCGGCATGTCCGCCGGCGCGCCGCCCTGCACCAGCACCCCGAGGGAGATGGCGCCGGCCACGGCGATGGCCACGGAGGTGACCAGGGCCAGCTCGGCGCGCTCCTTCGCGAAGGCGTCGACGAGCATGATGAAGAGGCCGCTGACCAGCATCAGCAGGAGCGGCGCGATGACGAGCCACATGCTCATCGGTTCTCTCCGGTGGCGTTGAGGGAGGGGGCGGGATGGGAGGGAGCGGCGAGCGCGAGGGTCCGCTCACTCGGGGGGAGGACGTTCGCGGCTTCGCGCTGGCCGTCGCTCGGCGCCTCCGCCTCGGCGGCGGCCTCGGCGGGCTCGGCCTCGACCTCCTCGCCCTCCTCCACCGGCGCCGTGTGGCGGTCCGGATGCCAGAGGCGGAGCGAGTCGTCGCGGCTCTCGGCGAATTTCGTGCGGAAGTCGCTGATGAAGTTGTCGACGGCCGGCGCCGAGGCGTCGAGGAAGGTCGTCGGGTGGACGCCGATCCAGAAGATGAAGAGGATCAGCGGGGCGACGGCGGCCCACTCGCGCCAGGTCATGTCCCGGAGCCCCTCGTTCTCCTTCTTGGAGACCGGGCCCCAGAACATCTTCAGCACGGCGTGCAGCATGTAGAGGGCCGCGAGGATGACGCCCGTCGCGGCGACCAGCGTGTGCACCACGCCCCAGCGCCCGAGGCCGACGATGTCGAAGGGCCCCTCGATGAAGCTCGAGGCGAAGGCGCCGTTCATGATCATGAACTCACCGATGAAGCCGTTCGTGCCGGGGAGGCCGATGGAGCTCATGGCGACGATGATGAAGAGCACCGCGTACCAGGGCATGACCTTGGCGAGGCCACCGAACTCGTCGATGTCGCGCGTGTGCCGTCGCTCGTAGATGACGCCGACCAGGATGAAGAGGGCGCCCGTGGAGACGCCGTGGTTCACCATCTGGATGATCGCGCCGTTGATGCCCTGCGGGGTCATCGCGAACATGCCGAGCGCGATGAAGCCCATGTGGCTCACGGAGCTGTAGGCGACGAGCTTCTTGACGTCCTTCTGCACCCAGGCGCAGTAGGCGCCGTAGACGATGCCGATGACGCCGAGCACGGCGATGGTCGGCCCGAGGAACTGGCTCGCCAGCGGGAACATGGGCATGGCGAACCGGAGCAGGCCGTAGGTGCCGAGCTTCAGCATGACCGCGGCCAGGATGACCGAGCCCCCCGTCGGCGCCTGGACGTGCGCGTCGGGCAGCCAGGTGTGGAAGGGGAACATCGGCACCTTGATGGCGAAGGCCACCGCGAAGGCGAGGAAGAGCAGCACCTGCGCGTCGAAGGGCAGGATGACGTCGTGCAGGGCCACGAGGTCGAAGGTGTAGAAGCCCGTGAGCTCCTCGTAGCTGCCGACCAGGTAGAGGATGGCGACCAGCATCAGGAGGCTGCCGACCATCGTGTAGAGGAAGAACTTCACCGCGGCGTACACGCGGTTGGGGCCGCCCCAGACGCCGACGATGAGGTACATCGGCACGAGCATCAGCTCCCAGAAGACGTAGAAGAGGAAGAGGTCGAGGGCGAAGAAGGCGCCGAGCATGCCGACCTCGAGGAGGAGGAAGGCGAGCGCGTACTCCTTCACCTTCGTCTTCACGCTCGTCCAGGAGGCGAAGAGGGCGATGGGCGTCAGCAGGGTCGTCAGGAGGACGAGCCAGAGGCTGATTCCGTCGACGCCCAGCTTGTAGGAGATGCCGACGCTCTCGATCCAGGGCTCGTCGACGACGAAGAGGTAGCCCTGCTGGGAGTAGTCGGCGAGGGTCAGATCCTCGACGCCCGGGAGCCGGCCGAGCACGTACTGCACGAGCTCGACGAAGTCGGGGAGGAGCAGCAGGCTGAGGCCGAAGTTCACCGTCAGCATGGCGACCGAGAAGCGCCGGATGGCGTTCGGCCACTGCCGCGGCATGAAGAGCACCCCGATCGCGCCGAGCATCGGCACGACCAAGAGCGCCGTGAGCAGGTTCTCGCTGAGCCAGGCGCTCATCGCGCCACCTCCGCCACCCGCGCCGAGCCGGGCGCGGCCTCGAGGGTGATGTCCAGGGTCTCGCGGGAGACGTTGCCGAAGGCGTTCCGCACCTCGACCGTCGCCTGCACGATGGGCAGCACGCGGACGAGCGCGCCGCCGAAGCGGGCGCCTTCGCCCACCGCCATCTCGAACTCGGCCTCCGGGTCCATGAACTCGCCCTGGTACTGGACCACGGCGCCGTTCGGGCGGACGAGGAGCTTGCCTTCCTCGGTCACGTGCACGCTCATCGGCGTCGAGTTCGACTCGGAGGCCTGCCAGCCGATGCCGAGGTCGTCGCCCGTGAGGACCCGCGGGCTGACGCCGACCTCGAGGTGGTCGTTCGCCGTGCTGCGAGGCTTGGCGATGAGGAGCACCAGGCGGTCGGCGAGGTAGTCCTCCTCGTCGTAGCTGCCGCGGGCCTCGGCCGTCGTCGTGAAGGCCGGCTGGTCGTCGATGGGCTCGAAGGTGACGCTCTCGATGGCCTCGGAGCGCTCGAGGGCGGCCTCGAGATCCTCGAGGGCCTCGACGGGCGGCTGGAGCTCGTAGACGTTGCCGGAAGCCGAGACGAGGCGGCCGAGGGCGGCGCGGTCGGCGGGCCAGGGCTCGGGGGCGATGGCCGCGCGGACCAGGGCGACGACCCGGAGCACGTCGCGCTCGCCGATGTCGTCGTCGAGGTCGAGGGTCACGCGCGTCGGCTGGGCCGGCACGTCGAAGGCGCCGTCACCGTCGACGTCGAAGCGGTACTCGTAGCCCAGGCCGCGCCCGGCCACGAGGGTCGCGGAGTCCATCGTGGTCTCCACCTCGACGTCGGCCTGCGGGTAGAAGAACCACCAGGCGAGGCCGCTCATGCCGACGACCAGGACCAGCCCGTAGGCGTGGACGACGCCGACCTGGAGGCGCGTGAAGAGCCAGCTGGCGCCCTGGACGCCCCAGGCGGGCCACTTGGTGAGGATGGCGTCGACGAAGCTCTTGTCGATGCGCCCGGCGAGCATGGCCGCCCACTTGTTGAAGCGGATGATCGTCGCGTCGTAGAGCTCGTCGACCCGCCACTTGTCGAAGAGGAAGTCGAAGAGCTTCTTCGGGAGCGAGGTCGTGAAGGTGTCCTCGTTCTTGTTTCGGTAGAGGACCGTGGCGCCGCCGACGCCGATGGCCATCGCGGCGATGCCGGCCGCCATGGCGACGTAGACCGCCGTCATGTTCGGGATCTCGTCCGTGGGTCCGAAGCCGGCCAGGTGGGCGATGGAGGGCTCCATCCAGTGGCCCCACCAGTTGGGCAGGTGGAAGGCGTGGGGGAGGCCGAGGAGACCGACCAGGGTGGCGCCGGCGCCGAGCACGATCAGCGGGAAGGTCATGGACCCCTCGCTCTCGTGCGGGTGCGGGTCGTAGCCATGGCCGTGGTCGTCGTCGCCGGCGTGGTCGTCGCCGTGCTCCTCGTCGGCGTGCTCCCCGTCGCCATGACCCTCGGCGCTCCGGTAGTCGCCGGTGAAGGTCAGGTAGTAGAGCCGGTACATGTAGAAGGCCGTCATCGTCGCCGCGAGGAAGAGGACGACGAGGACGAACCAGCCGACCCAGGGCGCGAGCATGGTGTCGTTGAACGCCACGTTGGCGGCGCCGAGGAGGATCTCGTCCTTCGAGAAGAAGCCCGAGAAGAGGGGCACGCCGGCGATGGCCGCGCAGCTGAGGAGGAAGGTCCAGCGCGTGATGGGCTGGAACTTCTTCATGCCGCCGAGCTTGAAGATGTTCGCGTCGCCGTGGGCGTGCACCGCGTGCATCACCGAGCCGGCGCCGAGGAAGAGGCAGGCCTTGAAGAAGGCGTGCGTGAAGACGTGGAAGAAGCCCGCCGCGAAGGCACCCACGCCGACCGCCGCGAACATGAAGCCGAGCTGGCTCACCGTGGAGTAGGCCAGGATCTTCTTCATCTCCTTCTGGACCACCGCGATGGTGGCCGCGAGGAAGGCGGTGAGGGCGCCGACGATGGCGATGACCGAGAGCGTCGTCGCCGACTCGAGGAAGACCGGGCTCAGCCGGCAGCAGAGGTAGACGCCCGCCGTGACCATGGTGGCCGCGTGGATGAGCGCCGAGACCGGCGTCGGGCCGGCCATGGCGTCCGGGAGCCAGACGTAGAGCGGGATCTGCGCCGACTTGCCCGTGCAGCCCAAGAAGAGGAAGAGCGTCGCGAAGGTGGCGACGGTGCCGAGCTGGGCGTCCCCGATGATGAAGGGCGTCGCGCCGAGCTGACCGGCCGCGGCGTTGATCTCCGTGAACTCGAAGGAGCGGGCCACGAAGACGAGCGCGAACATGCCGATGAGCACGCCGAAGTCACCGACGCGGTTGGCGATGAAGGCCTTGCGCCCGGCGGCCGCGTACTTCGGGTTCTCGTACCAAAAGCCGATGAGGAGGTAGGAGCAGAGGCCCACGCCCTCCCAGCCGACGAACATCAGGGGCAGGCTGCTCGCCAGCACCAGGATGAGCATCGAGGCCGTGAAGAGGTTCAGGTACGCGAAGAAGCGCGCGTAGCTCTTCTCCTCGCTCATGTAGCCGAGCGAGTAGATGTGGATGAGCGTGCCGATGCCCGTGACGACCAGCGTCATCAGGCCGCTGAGCGAGTCGAAGACGAAGCGCACCTGGATCGGGAGATCCAGGAAGCCGCCGTCGAAGCTCGGCACGCCGATCGAGAACCAGGTGTAGACGTCGGCGATGAGCGCCGGGTCCTCGATGCCGGTGTCGCCGTGCTTGGCGCGATAGAGCTCGATGAAGCTGCTGACCGCCAGGGCGAAGGCGCCGGCGACGCTGCCCACGGCGACGGCTGCGACCAGCCGCCGGCTGGCGAAGCGTCCGGCGAGCCCGTTCATGATCGCGCCGGCGAGCGGCAACAGCACGATCCAGAGGACGGGGAGGTTATCCATCGGGTGAGGTCCTCGATTGGCCCCCCGCGAGTCGGAGGGCGTTCAGGTGAGGGCGTTCGTTGGGGTGGATGAGGGGAGGCGCCGGTCCGGTGCACGAGAGCCCGCGGTGGACCGCGGGCCCGAGGGACGGACGCCGGGATGCGTCGTCAGTGCCGTAGCACGTCCGCCTTGTCCGTCTCGATGGTCTTCTTGAGGCGGTACAGGGCGATGAGGATCGCCAGGCCGACCGCGGCTTCGGCGGCCGCCACGGCGATGACGAAGAACGAGAAGATCTGGCCCGCGTGGTTCTCCGGGTGGAACCGGTTGACCGCGACCAGGACCACGTTGACCGAGTTCAGCATGATCTCGATCGACATGAGCTGAATGAGCGCGTTGCGCCGCGTGAGGAAGCCGGTGGCGCCGATCCCGAAGAGGAGGGACGCCAGGGCCAGGTACTCGCCGAGTCCGATCTCCATGACAGCTCCTCAGGCGGCCTTCGCGGCCTTCGCGGCCTTGGCGGCCTCGGCTTCGGCTTTCATCGCGGCCGCCCGCTCGCGGGCCTCGGCCAGCTCGCGCGCGGTCTTGCTGCGCGCGACGGCGACGGCGCCGACGATGGCGACGGTCAGGGTGATGGAGATGATCTCGAAGGGGACGAGCGCCTGCGTGTAGAGCGACGAACCGACGCCCTCGACCGTGCCGAAGCCGTCCGGGCGGCGGACCCACTGGGCCGAGACGTCCACGAGGGAGAAGGACACGGTCGCCGTGAACATGCCCATCCCGACGAAGCTCAAGATGCGCACCATGATCCCGCGCGGGTTGGGCGGGGTCTCGGCGGCCGGGCCGATGAGCATGATCACGAAGACGAAGAGCACGACGACCGCGCCGGCGTAGACCAGCAGCTGGATCGCCGCCAGCAGCTCCGCCGCCAGCGTCAGATAGAGGCCGGCGAGGGCGATGATCATGACCAGCAGCGACACGGCGCCGCGCAGCGGGCGGCGCGAGGCGACCGTGCCGAGGGCTCCGGCGAGGGCGCTCACCGAGCACATCAGGAACAGGACGAACGAGGCGTCGCTCATGCCGCTCTTCCTCCGGGGCGCACCAGCTCGAGGGTGCTCGCGTCGTGGCGCACGTCGAGGGGGACGCCCTTCTCGGCGGCCTCGACGAACTCCTCGCGGTACTTCTGGACCAGGCCGAGCATCGGCATGGCCGTGCCCTCGCCGAAGGCACAGATGGTGTTGCCCATCATGTTGTTGGAGATGTCGACGATGCGGTGCACGTCCTCGACCTTGCCGCGGCCGGCGCAGATCTCGGTGAGCACGTCGACGAGCCAGGCGCCGCCCTCGCGACAGGGGGTGCACTGGCCGCAGCTCTCGTGGCGGTAGAAGCGCATCAGGTTGCGCGCGACCTCCACCATGTTGACCGAGCTGTCCATGACGATGGCGCAGCAGGTGCCGAGCATCGTGCCCATGGCGCGGTAGGTGTCGACGCCCATGGGGACGTCGATCTCGCTCTGGCCGTGCCAGGCGTGGAGCGGGTGCTCCTCGTCCTTGGCGTCGATCGTCAGGTCGGGCCGGAGCACGGGGGTGGAGGAGCCGCCGGGGATGACGCCCTTGAGGGGGCGATCGTCGTGCAGCATCCCGCCGCCGTACTCGTAGATGAGCTCGCGCATCGTGATGCCGACGGGCGCCTCGTAGACGCCGGGCTTCTTCACGTGCCCGCTGATGCCGTAGAGGCGCTGGCCGCCGTCGCGGGGGGCGAGCCGGCTGAGGTTGCACCAGGCCTCGCCGCCCATCTCGACGATGTCGGGGACCGAGGCGATCGTCTCGACGTTGTTGACGATGGTCGGCTGGTCGAAGGCGCCCTTGATCGCCGGGAAGGGGGGCTTCAGGCGGGGCTCGCCGCGGCGCCCCTCGAGGCTGTTGAGGAGCGCCGTCTCCTCGCCGCAGATGTAGGCGCCGGCGCCCGAGTGCGTGTAGATGTGGATCGGGAAGGGCTTCCCGAAGGGCCGGTCGCCGACGTAGCCCTTGGCGCGCGCCTCCTCGAGGGCCTGGTCGAGGTAGGCGATGGAGTGGGAGAGCTCGCCGCGCACGTAGATGTAGGCGGTGTGGGCGCCGATGGCCCAGCACGTGATGATCATCCCCTCGATGAGCCGATGGGGATCGCCGTTCATGATCGTCCGGTCCTTGAAGGTCCCGGGCTCGCTCTCGTCGCCGTTGATGACGAGGTAGACGTCCTCACCAGCCTGCGGGTTGAGGAAGCCCCACTTCACGCCGGCGGGGAAGCCCGCGCCGCCGCGCCCGCGGAGGGAGGCCTTCTTGACCTCCTCGCGGATCTGCTCGGGCTTCATGGTCATCAGCGCCTTGCGCGCGACCTTGTAGGCGCCGGCCTTCTCGGCGACGGCCAGCGTGTGGCTGTCCTCGAGGTCGTAGCGGGAGGAGAGGAGCGGCTTGAAGTCGGCCATCGTCATGCCTCCCCTTCTAGGGTCGCTTCGGGCTCGGGCTCCGGCTCGGGCGCGGGCGGAGT
>MDTG01188313.1_pt1 | contig 13293 bp, 9 predicted proteins | sample 811421 | NCBI WGS metagenome assembly MDTG01 (sample SAMN05326645, study PRJNA326480) | marine metagenome | isolation source: seawater | place: Pacific Ocean: South East | collected 2011 | reverse complement strand
TCCAGTGCGGACGGGGATGATCACGGGGACGGGGACGGCTTAGCCCTTACCCCGCCATGGGATCGTCCGTGCGATGATGAAGCGCATCACCAGATCGAACAGCAGCCCCAGCAGGCCCAGTATCAGGATCGTCACCCAGATCACCTCGTAATCCGAAGTCTTCCGCGCCACGTTTTCGACGAAGCCGATACCCGTGGTCCCGGCCAGCATCTCCGCAGCGACAAGCGTGCCCCAGCAGACGCCGATGGCAATCCGGATCCCCGTGAGGATTTCCGGCATGGCGTTGGGCAGGATCACCCGGCGCATGATCTGCCCCGTCGTCGCGCCCAGCGAGTGTGAGGCCCGGATTTTCGACAGCTGCGTCCCCGTCGCCCCAGTCCTCGCCGAAATCACCATGATCGCGAAGGCAACGATGAACAGCAGGAAGATCTTGCCGTCGTCCTGAATGCCGAAAATGGTCAGGATCAGCGGCGCCCAAGCCAGCGGCGGCACCGGCCGGTAAAGCTCGATCAGTGGGTCAAAGTAGTTCTTGAAGAACCGCGACACACCCATGGCAATACCCAGCGGCACGCCAAGAACAATACCGAAGGCCAGTCCCATGAGCACGCGGAAGATCGAGTCCCACATATGCCCGGTCAGCATCGGGATCGACGGCGAAGCGTAGTCCCCCTGCGCAATGATCAGCACCGTCATCTTGAAGTTCGGTGTCACCGAACCGTCGTCCCCGTGCTTGGGGTAGGACCCGGGCAGCACGTCGGCGATCCAGTCGGGAATAAAGAAGGCGATGATGTCCGCCACCGGCACCCAGCGCACCCAAATCAGCGGCACGTCCTTGAAGCCGACGTCCGGGTTGGCGATCCGGCCGAAGGTCGCCAGCACGTCGGTCGGCTTCGGCAGCCAGCGGCCCGACCCCTGCTCCGAGCACTGGGTCTTGGCCTTCACGATGGTACCGCCGCCGAACATGGTGGCGCGCACCAGCCACAGGGAGCCCTGCTGGGCCTGCTTCTGCGCATTCACCGCCGCGATGGCGCTCTCGACCCCGTCCAGCACATCGGGCGGGAAGATGGTGCCGTCGTCGAAGCGTTTGTAAAGCCTCTCGATGTTCTTGAGCGCTTTGGCGCGAGCGTCTTTGTCTGCTTCGCTCAGCCCGGTGACCGCGTTGACACGGTCCTTGAATTCATCCAGCCGGACCTTGATCGCGTCGGTCTGCGCCAGCAAGGCTGGGCTGGTGTTGCGGATCTTGGAAAAGTCAGACGCCACGGCCGCCAGATCATCAGCGATCAGCTTGAATTTCACACCCTTGGCCGTCTCGGGGAACAGCGGCACTTCGACCGTCGACAGGCCCCACTTGGTCTGACCCTCGGCCTCTGCCGTCACCGTCGCAACCTGCTCCGCACTCGGGAAAGCCGGATCGCCAAGCTTGTCAGCCAGCCCGCGCAGGCGGGCCTCGATGTCGTCAAAGCCCGCGATGCTTTCGACCGATTGGCTCGCCGGGTCTGCAGAAATCACCATCAGCAGCCGGATATCGGCGATGATATCGCGTAGTTCGGCCTCTTCTGCGGCGTTAAAGCCCTGCTCCCCCAGCCCGGCGGCGATGTCGTCGAGCTGCGCCGTGTTGCGGCTGAGCAGCGTGGTTGACTTGTAGAACCGGGCCCCGGCGGGCAGTGATGCATTGATCGGCGACAGCGCCTCATCGACCCGGGCGACCTGACAGATTTCGTTGGCCGACTGCGGGAAATAGGCGCGCGCTGCGCCCCAGCTGAAATAGTACCAGACCAGCAGCAGCGAACAGACGCCAGCAACCGCCCAATACCAGCCGTTGGAGGTCCGCAGCGGGTCGCCGAAGACCTCGTCGCTGCGCCGCCGCGCGGAATCACGCAGGCCGAAGGTGATCGACCCAACCAGCGCAAGCGCCAGAACGATGATGATGACGGCGGAAATCGCCGCGCGGTTGAGGGAGAGATATTCGAACATGATCTAGGCCCCCTTCCCCATAATTTCCTCTTCCATGTTCCAGATCATGGTGAGGATTTCTTCGCGGACTTCGCCGAATTCCTTCAGCTGCTTGATCTCGCGCAGGTCGGCGTCGATGCCCTGCTTTGCGAAGGGCAGCTCGTATTCCTTGAACAGCCGGCCCGGGCGCGGTGCCATGACGAACAGGCGCTCACCGAGCAGCAGGGCTTCTTCTACCGAGTGAGTGATGATCATGATGGTCTTGCCAGTCTCGTTCCAGATATCGAGCACCAGCGACTGCATCTTTTCGCGGGTCAGCGCATCCAGCGCGCCCAGCGGTTCATCCATGAGGATCAGGTCGGGGTCGTTAATCAGGCAGCGGGCCAGCGCCACACGCTGCTGCATGCCCCCGGAAAGCTGATAGGTCGGGGTATCGCCAAAGCCCTGCAGGCCAACGATATCCAGCCACTTTTCGACCAGCGCCGCGCGCTCGTCCTTGGGCACTTTCTTCATGCGCAGGCCGAAATCGACGTTCTTGGACACGGTAAGCCACTCGAACAGCGCGCCTTGCTGGAATACCATCCCGCGCTCGACGCCGGGGCCGGTGATCTCGTCACCAGCGAGGGAAATCAAACCACCGGTCGGGTTCAGAAACCCGGCGATGATGTTGAGCAGCGTTGTCTTGCCGCAGCCCGAGGGGCCGAGCACGGACAGCAATTCGCCCTTCTTCAGGGTGAAGCTCACGTCTTTGAGCGCGTGAATCTGAACCCCGCTCGGGGTCTCAAAGGTCATGTTCAACTGATCGGCGACAAGATCACTCATGGGGCACCGGAACGTCAGATTGTTGGAAGATCACGGACCGGACGGTACGGGCATCCGGGCGTCAGAAAACGGTTGGTCAATAAAAAGGCGGGCCGGTTTGCGCCGACCCGCCTTGCTCCGGGTATTAGCCGGACTGGTCCTTACTGAAGGAAGGAGCCGTCGATGGTCGCAGCCAGCTTCGCAGCATCGGATTCAGAGGAGAATACGAGGCCGAGGGAAGCGGCAGCCTGCGTTGCGATGCCACCTTCGTTGAAGTAGTTGGCAATCTGCTCAGCAACGGTTGGGAAGACGAAACCAGCCATCTGGCTGGAGGTGGTGTCGACGTCCATGCCAGCGTCAGCAGCGATGATCTCGATGCCTTCGCCAGGGCTTGCAGCCCAAGCAGCGTTGGATTCAGCGGTCACTTCCAGGAAGGTCTTCAGCAGCTCAGGGTGCTCGGTCGCGAAGGACTCAGTGACGGACACAACGTCGAAGGACGTGATGCCAGCAGCAGACTTCTGGTCGGTGGACATGATCGGGGTACCAACTTCGCCGGCAGCCTTGGCGGACGCACCACCAAAGATACAGGCCATGGAAACCGAACCATCAGCCAGAGACACAGCACCGTCAGCCGGCGCCTGGTCAACGATGGTCAGAGCGTCGGTGTCAACACCAAGCGCAGCCATCTGCAGGCGGAAGGAGTAGTCAGCCATGGTGTTCAGAGGAACAGCAACGGTGGTGCCCTCCAGCTCGGACGCGTTGTCGGAGTTGATGCCGAGGCTATCAGCAACGAAACAGTCGTTGGCTTCGTAAGCAACCGCGATTGCAACCATCTTCAGCGGTGCACCCTGCTGAATGGCGGTGACGAACGGTGCCAGACCCTGGGAGTAGGAAATATCGATGTCGCCAGCCAGCATGGCTTCGGACATGCCAACGCCGGTCGCGAAGTCGGTCCAGTTTACGTCAACACCCATGGCGTCGTCGTAAGCCTTCTCAACTTTGGCAATCTGGTTTGGGGTCGCCCACTCGAGGAAGAACGCAACGTTGACGTCTTCAGCAACAGCGGTGGTGGCGGACAGTGCAGCAACACCGGCTGCAGCGCCAAGAAGTAGCTTTTTCATGGTTAGGAGCTCCTAATACTCTCTCGCGTTTTGGTTCGCGTCGGGATCCTGAACCCATCGGGCTCACGTCGACACGAAGCCTCCCGTAGATAAGAAGAATTCGTCTTATCTAGAGACGTTGTCGCACCCGTATGAGGCGATTGCAACCAAACTGACCAATCCTCTCCCCGTAATGTCACAAATCAGACAGACATGGCCGCTCTGGTTACTTTTTGAGCAACGTCCGTTCGAGGCCTCGGGCCTTATCGAGGGAATCCGTCGCGTTTCTGATTATGCGTGACGCGAACTGGCGCAAGGTTCACGCGCGTCAGTTCACTCAGTCAAAATGAAAAAGGGCGCCCGCAGGCGCCCTTCGATCGTTCAACAGCGTCACTGACGCCAGTCGTCAAGCCACCTGCTGCGGGCGCATATCCGCAGGGTCGATCCCGGCAACAGACACGGGCTTCTTCATCGCATCACGGCGGAAAGGCTCGCCCAGCTCCTGGTTCAGCACGACTTCGATGAAGGTGGTGACACCGTCGTTCATCTGCTCCCGAACCGCTGTGTTCAGGGCAGCGGTGAGGTCGTCCATGCTGCTGACCTGCACGCCCTTGAGGCCACAGGCATCAGCAATCTTCGCGTACTCGACGCCGAGGTTCAGTTCGGTGCCGACGAAGTTATCGTCGAACCACAGCGTGGTGTTCCGCTTCTCCGCACCCCACTGGTAGTTGCGGAAGATAATCATGGTGATCGGCGGCCAGTCGTTCCGGCCACAGGCGGTCATCTCGTTCATCGAGATGCCGAAGGCACCGTCGCCGGCAAAGCCGACAACCGGCACGTCCGGCTGACCGATTTTCGCACCGAGGATCGACGGCAGGCCATAGCCGCAAGGCCCGAACAGGCCCGGCGCGAGGTACTTCCGGCCCTCTTCAAAGCTCGGGTAGGCATTGCCGATGGCGCAGTTGTTGCCGATGTCCGAAGAGATGATGGCTTCCTTGGGCAACGCCGACATGATCGCACGCCACGCCATGCGCGGGGACATGCGCTCGGGCTCACGGCTGCGGGCGCGCTCGTTCCAGTTTGTGCCCGGATCGTCGTCCTCGTGATCCATGGAGGTGAGCTGCTGCGACCAGCGGGACTTGGTGTCGGCGACCAGCGCCTTGCGGTCGGCGCGGCCCGTATCGCCGGCAGCCGGGGTCAGGCGCGCGAGCAGCTGCTCGGCGACCAGCTTGGCATCGCCCTGAATGCCGACTTCGACACGCTTGGTCAGGCCGATGCGGTCGGCGTTGATATCGACCTGGATCAGCTTGGCGTCCTTGGGCCAGTAGTCGATGCCGTAGCCCGGCAGTGTGGAAAACGGGTTCAAGCGGGTGCCCAGCGCCAGCACAACATCGGCCTTCGAGATCAGCTCCATGGCTGCCTTGGATCCGTTGTAGCCCAGCGGACCGCAGGCCAGCGGGTGGGAGCCGGGGAAGGCATCGTTGTGCTGGTAGTTGCAGCACACCGGTGCATCGAGGCGCTCAGCCAGCTCGACCGAAGCCGGAATTGCCTCGCCCAGCACCACACCGGCGCCGTTGAGAATGACCGGGAACTTGGCTTCGGACAGCAGTGTCGCGGTGCGGTCGATGGCGTCGGCATCGCCTGCCGAGCGGCCAATGCGTACGATCTGCGGCAGGTCGATATCGATCACCTGGGTCCAGAAGTCCCGCGGTACGTTGATCTGTGCAGGCGCAGAGCCGCGGAAGGCCTTTTCGATTACCCGGTTCAGCACTTCAGCGATCCGCGAAGGGTCGCGCACTTCTTCCTGATAGCAGACCATGTCCTTGAACAGCGCCATTTGCTCGACTTCCTGGAAGCCGCCCTGACCGATAGTCTTGTTCGCGGCCTGCGGGGGCACCAGCAGCAAAGGGGTGTGGTTCCAGTAGGCGGTCTTGATCGGGGTCACGAAGTTGGTGATGCCCGGGCCGTTCTGAGCGATCGCCATGGACATCTTACCGGTCGCACGGCTGTAACCGTCCGCCGACATCCCGGCGTTACACTCGTGTGCGCAGTCCCAGAACTTGATCCCAGCCTGCGGGAAGAGGTCCGAGATCGGCATCATGGCCGAGCCGATGATCCCGAAGGCATGCTCGATGCCATGCATCTGGAGGACTTTTACAAAGGCCTCTTCAGTCGTCATTTTCATTGCAGAATTCCTCCATGGCGGGATCAAAACCCGAAACTACCATACTGGGCGCGGCTGGCGGTCTGGCGACCAGCGGCGGTGCGTTCGCCCTCGTGCTACAGAGACGACCATTCCTCGGCAAGAGGCAAAGGATCACATCTGCTTCCATCGATTGCACGCCTGTTCTCCGGCCCGTAACACGATCGCATTGTCATGAATGCAATTCGCTTCAACCCTGCACAACAATGCAGGCAATGGGCGGAATGAGACACTTTGCATGCTTCCCCAAAACAGCAATTCGGGATGGACTCCGGCGATCAACAATTCTTGTCGCGAATCATCAGAATTCGCATTAGACCTTAGCTATATGAGTTCTTAGAGTTTGCGGCGAATGAGGACGACGGCCACCACCGTCAATCCCTCCAGCCCTAGCCTTCAGGAGAGACACAAATGGACGGTAGTAACGCAAAGATGGGTGGCGGCTGCCCGGTAATGCACGGCGGCAATACGGCTCTGAACAACTCAGTCACCAAGTGGTGGCCGGAGTCCCTCAACCTCGAAATGCTGCACCAGCACGATGCCCGCACCAACCCGATGGATGCGGACTACGATCACCGGGAAGCGGTGAAGGCGCTGGACTACGAAGGCGTGAAGGCAGACGTGAAGGCACTGCTGACCGACAGCCAGTCGTGGTGGCCGGCGGACTGGGGCCACTACGGCGGTCTGATGATCCGTCTGGCGTGGCACTCTGCGGGCTCCTACCGCATGGGCGACGGACGCGGCGGCGCCGGGTCGGGCAACATCCGTTTTGCCCCGCTGAACTCGTGGCCGGACAACGCCAGCCTCGACAAGGCCCGCCGCCTGCTCTGGCCGGTGAAAAAGAAATACGGCAATGCCCTGTCCTGGGCTGATCTGATGATCCTCGCCGGTAACATGGCTTACGCGTCCATGGGCCTGAAGACCTTCGGCTTCGGCTTCGGCCGTGAAGACATCTGGGGTCCGGAAAAGGACGTTTACTGGGGCTCCGAGAACGAGTGGCTGGCGCCATCCGAGAACCGCTACGGCGACCTCGAAGTGCCGGAAACCATGGAGAACCCGCTGGCGGCGGTTCACATGGGCCTGATCTACGTCAACCCCGAAGGCGTCAACGGCAACCCCGACCCGGTCCTGACCGCGCTGCACGTCCGTGAAACCTTCGGCCGTATGGCGATGAACGACGAAGAGACCGCGGCGCTGACCTGTGGCGGTCATACCGTCGGCAAGGCTCACGGTGGCGGCGATCACGCCAACATCGGCGCTGAGCCCGAGGGCTGCCCCGTGCACGGGCAGGGCTTTGGCTGGTCCAACCCCGGTCACGACGGCAAGGCGGCCAACGCCTTTACCTCCGGCATTGAAGGCGCGTGGAGTAAGAACCCGACCCAGTGGGATATGGGCTACTTCGACTACCTCTTCGGCTACGAGTGGGAGCTGACCAAGTCTCCGGCCGGTGCCAACCAGTGGAAGCCGGTGGATATGCCGGAGAGCGAAATGCCGGTCGACCCGACCGACCCGGCCAAGCGCGCCATGCCGCTGATGACCGACGCTGACATGGCGATGAAGGCAGACCCGATTTACCACGAAATCTGCCAGAAGTTCCGCGCCGACCCGGACTACTTCGCCGATACCTTCGGCCGTGCGTGGTTCAAGCTGACCCACCGCGACATGGGCCCACGCGCCAACTACTACGGCCCGGACGTCCCCGCCGAAGACCTGATCTGGCAGGATCCGATCCCAGCAGGCAGCAGCAACTACGACGTCGCCACCGTCAAGGCGACGATCGCAGCCAGTGGCCTGTCCGCGGCTGACATGATCGCCACCGCATGGGACAGCGCACGGACCTTCCGCAACTCGGACAAGCGCGGCGGGGCCAACGGCGCCCGCATCCGTCTTGCCCCGCAGAAGGACTGGGCCGGTAACGAGCCCGACCGCCTCGCAGGCGTGCTGGCGGTGCTGGAGCCGATCGCCGCTAACGCGGGTGCATCGGTTGCTGACGTGATCGTGCTCGCCGGCGGTGTCGGGTTGGAGCAGTCGATTGCCGCAGCAGGTCACAGCATGCAGGTTCCCTTCACCCCGGGCCGGGGCGATGCGACCGACGCGCAGACCGATGCCGACAGCTTTTCCGTGCTCGAACCGCTGGCCGACGGCTTCCGCAACTGGGAGATGAAGGCCTACGCCGTCTCCCCGGAAGCGATGATGCTGGACCGGGCGCAGCTGCTGGGCCTGACGGCTGCTGAAATGACCGTGCTGGTCGGCGGCATGCGCGTTCTGGGCACCAACCACGGCGGCACCGGCCACGGAGTCTTCACCGACCGCGTCGGGCAGCTGACCACCGACTTCTTCACCAACCTCACCGACATGTCGATGAGCTGGCATCCGGTCGACGGCGGCACCTACGAGCTGCGTGACCGGGCGAGCGGGGAGGTCCGCTTCACCGCCACCAGCGCCGATCTGGTGTTCGGCTCAAACTCGATCCTGCGCGGCCTCGCCGAGGTCTACGCACAGGACGACAACGCCGAGAAGTTCGTCCGCGACTTCGTAGCGGCCTGGACCAAGGTGATGAACGCCGATCGCTTCGATCTGGTGCACTAGACCTAGCCAATCAGGGCGGGGCCGGTCATGTACCGGCCCCGGTCTTCTGACCTTACCTTTCCTTTATCTCAGCCCCCTCCGTTCAGAAGGACTTCGCCCGTGGCAGACAGCGGTACAGTAATCGTCGGCGCGGGTCAGGCAGGCTATCAGGCCGCCGCCCAACTCCGGCTTAAGGGCTACACAGCGCCCATCACCCTGATCGGCGATGAACCCCACCTGCCCTACCAGCAGCCACCGCTGTCCAAGGCCTATCTGCAGGGCGAACTCGCGGGCGACCGCCTGCCCTTCCGACCCGAGGCCTTCTACCCCGATAAAGACATCGAACTGCGGCTGGGAGAGGCTGTAACGGCCATCGATACCGCTGCGCGAACCATCACCACCGCGGCGGGCCAGCTGGCCTATCAGCACCTGATCATCGCCACCGGTGGCGCGCCCCGGCGCATTCCTGTGCCCGAGCGGCTCGAAGACCGCTGCTTCACCCTCAAGACCCGCGACGACGCCAACGCCCTTGGCGCAGCGCTGGCCAAGGCCGAGACCATCGTCATCGTCGGTGCCGGCTTCATCGGCCTCGAAGTGGCAGCGACGGCTGCCAAAGCGGGGAAAGCCGTCACTGTCTATGAAATGCAGGACCGCATTCTGGCGCGGGTGGCCTCGCCCGCTGTGTCCGCCGCGCTGGACGCCCGACACCGGGAGGCCGGGGTCGACCTGCGCCTCAACGAGGGGGTCGACTTCGACAGCCTTGACGCCGACATCGTGGTGCTGGGGATCGGCGGCGTGCCGGTGCAGGGCCTCGCCGAAACCGCTGGAATCGGCTGCGACGGCGGCATCCTGATCGACGCCCACATGCGCACCAGCGCCCCCGACGTCTTCGCCGCAGGAGACTGCGCCCGCGGCCCGACGCCGTTCTGGGAGGGCAGCATTCGGCTGGAGAGCGTGCAGAACGCCATCGATCAGGCCAACCTAATCGCCGAGCAGATCGCCGGGGACGGCACCGACATCGCCCCCTATCAGGCGGTTCCCTGGTTCTGGTCAGACCAGTACGAGGTCAAATACCAGCTCGCTGGGCTGATCCCGCCGGGCACCACTCATGTGCAGAAGGGCGAAGGCCTCGACGGCATGGCCATCTACCACTTTGCCGACGACCGGCTGGTCGCCTGCGAGACCCTCGGCAACGGCGCTGAGCACCTGTCTGCACGCCGCCTGCTGGAACACGGCAGCGCGCCGGTCTCCCCTGCGGACCTCGAGGCGGCTGGATCGTTGAAAGCCGTCTTCAAAGCGCGCCGCTGATCCCTAAATAACGACAATGACAGACCTTTTCTCCCGCCTGCTCGGGCGTAAGCCCGCCCGCCCTGCTCCACTGCCACCGATCCGCGTGCTGGTGATCGAGGGCGGCGGCGTGCGCGGGATCGTGACCGGCCAGATCCTCGGACGGCTCGAAGACCGCACCGGCGGGCCGCTGCGGGCGCACTTTGACCTGCTGGCGGGGACATCTTCAGGCGGGATCTCGGCTATGGCGCTGGCCAGCGACAGCCTCAGCAGCGCCTACGAGCTGTCCGATATCTTCCACTACCGCGCCAACGATGTCTTCCTTCGCGCGCCCAACCCGGTGCGCCTGCCGTCGCTGTTACGGGGGTCACGCTACCTCGCCGAGGGCTTCGACACCGTCGCCCACGACGTGCTCGGGGATGGCTGGCTGAGCGGGTGCAAGCTGCCGTGCGTGGTCGCGAGCTATCTGATCGAAGAAGGCCGCCTGAAGCTGTTCGGCTCCGCCGCCGGAGATGATGACGGCGCGCCGGAGGACTTCCGCCTCGTCGACCTTGCCCGGGCGACCACCGCCGCACCGTCGTTCTTCCCCCCGGCGCACGTGGTCTCGACCGCGGGGCGCGAATACTGGTGCGTGGACGGTGGCATATACGCCAATGCCCCCGTGCTGCAGGCCGTCACCGAAGCCCGCTGCCGGTTCGGCTTCAACCGCCCGATCGAGCTGGTCAGCGTCGGCCCGGGCGGCAAGCCCCCGCACATCACCGTCGAGCAGGCGCAGCAATGGGGCGGCATCTCGTGGCTCAAGCCAGTCTTTGACATTCAGGTGCAGGCCCTGAACGAGCAGACCCACGCCTTCATCGACAGCCAGATGCCGGGTATCCGCCTGCACCGACTGGCCGTGGACTGGGACAGCCTGCCCGAGGACGAACGCCCGACCGACGAGCTGGACGACGACCGCCCCGAAAACCTCGACCAGCTCCGGGCTGGTTCTGTGGCATGGTTGAACAACAATGACGCGCAGATTACAGCCGTCGCCGCCGTCCTGCGGCAGGCTAGGCCCGTCAATCTGGCCTGAGCAGGCGGCCAGATACCGGGCAAGAGGGAGGAGCCAGCCAGCATGCTGACCGATACCGAAATCCAGACCGCGCGCGAAGATCTCGCCGCCGCCTTCCGCTGGTCGGCGCGCATGGGTATGCACGAGGCCGTGGCCAACCATTTCAGCTTCGCGATCAACGAGGATAGCACCCGGTTTCTGGTCAACCCGGCGGGGATTCACTTCGCGCGGGTGCGGGCCTCCGACCTGATCATCGTCGACCTCAATGGAGAGAACCCCAGTCCACGGGACGGCGGGCCGGACCCGTCAGCCATCGCCATCCACGGCGCTATGCACCGCAACAACCCACAGGCGCGCTGCATCATCCACCTGCACCCCAAGTACACGACCGCGCTGGCGACGCTGGAAGACCCGACGATGCTGCCGCTGGATCAGAACACAGCCCGGTTCTACAACCGCATCGCCTACGATCTCGACTTCGACGGCATGGGTCTGGGGGACGAGGCGGAGCGGCTGAGCGGGCAGCTGGGCAACCGCTCGATCATGCTCATGGGCGCACACGGCGCGATGACCGTTGGCCCGCGCGTGGCCGATGCCTTCGACGATTTCTACTATCTTGAGCGCGCGGCAGAGACGCTGATGACCGCCTACGCCTCGGGTCAGCCGCTGCGGGTTCTGCCCCCGGCGCTGGCGGAGACCACGGCGCACCAGTGGGAGACCTACGCCTTCGACCTGCGCGGTGCGCACCTCAAACAGCTCAAGGCGATCCTGGACGAGGAAGGCTCGGACTTCCGGGATTGAATTCAGCCCCGTTCCGAAACGGGACTTGCAGACCCTTCAGGGCTTCCACCGGTCCTGCATCCAGAACCATGAATCCGGATGCACCCGCACCCAGTCTTCGAGCCGGGCGTTGAACGCCGTCATGATCGACCGGCCCCGATCCCGCGAGCCGTCCTGTGGCTGCAATTCGAAGGGCAGAGCCTCCAGCACCGCCTCATAGGGCTGCGTCGCCTTGCCGGTCCGCCGGTGAACCAGCATGGACACCCGCGCATCGGTGGCGCGCTGGAGCAGGCCCGCAGACAGGGTCGCCAATGCCGGCTGGCCGAACAGCGGCAGCGGCTCCCCCCGCGCCCAGCGCTGGTCGGCGAACAAGCAGAGCACGCCCCCTGCGCGAAGGTGGCGGATAGCCGTGCGAACCGCGTCGGGTTCATGGATCGAAACTAGATCGATGCCCGCCCGGCGCCTTGATCGGCGCAGCTCAGCGTCGATCAGCGGGTTCTCCAGCGGGCGATAGAAGATCAGAAACGGGCGCTTAAGCAGGCCTGCGAAGCCCGCCATCGCCTCCCAGGCGCCGAAATGACCGGAGAGCAACAGGGTGCCGCGCGGCTCGTGCTGGATCGCGCTCAACTCGGGCTCTGCCTGCAGCAGGATCGCGCTGGCGGATGAATTCTGCCCGGTCCGTAGCTTCATCACTTCGGCGACGCTGCGCCCGAGGTTGCGCCAGGCCTGCCGGCGCCGCATCCGCCGCCAATCGGCGCTTTGCGCGGGAAAGGCAACCTGTAGGGAGCGCTCCATGCGTCGGTTCTGCGAGGTGATCAGACGCCCGACCATATCGAAGAACCCGGCGAGCAATCCCCGGGCGAGCGGCATGGGCAGTAGCCGGACCAGCAGGCTGACGCCTAGGAACATCAACCACTCGACGTAGTAACGGGGCTTAATCGCGACTGACTGTCTGGCCTCAGGCAAGGAACTGTTCGCGGATAATTCGCTCTTCGAGGTGCTGGCCTTCGTCGAACAGCAGGGTCACGCCGTGGCCCTTGTCCGTGGTGACCTGAACCCAGGCGATGTCGCGGAATTCGGTGCTGTCGGCGGTGGCGGAGACCGGTCGGCGGTCACCGTCGGCAACCTCCATCCGCACCACAGTTTCATCGGGCAGCAGCGCGCCGCGCCAGCGCCGGGGGCGGAAGGCCGAAATCGGGGTCAGCGCCAGCAGGCGCGAGCGCAGCGGTATGATCGGGCCGTGGGCAGACAGGTTATAGGCGGTCGACCCCGCCGGGGTTGCAACCAGCAGGCCGTCGCAAACCAGTTCGTCGAGCCGCTCGATGCCGTCGATCTCAACCCGGATCCGGGCAGCCTGCCGGGTCTGGCGCAGCAGGGCGACTTCGTTGAAGGCCTGCGCCCGGAAGCTCCGGCCGGTCTGGTCCTCCCCGATCATGTTGATAGGCCAGACCTTGACCCGCTGCGCCTGCTCGAGGCGCTCGTGCAGGCGGTCTTCCTCGTAGTTGTTCATCAGAAAGCCAACCGTACCCCGGTTCATGCCATAGACCGGC
>MDTG01159271.1_pt1 | contig 13293 bp, 8 predicted proteins | sample 811421 | NCBI WGS metagenome assembly MDTG01 (sample SAMN05326645, study PRJNA326480) | marine metagenome | isolation source: seawater | place: Pacific Ocean: South East | collected 2011 | reverse complement strand
TTCCTCGCTTGCCGTTGCGGCAAATATCTTCGCGTGTCATGGACGAAATGCACCCAACGGAAAGCGCCAGCCTTCTCGCCGACATCGCCCCCGCGGCTCGCAAGGATGAGGCCCCTGACATTCAGGCTTTGAATGCCCTGATTGCGGAGAAAAGTCAATTTGTGGACGCATTGCGTGCAGAGATGGGGCGCACCATCGTGGGGCAAGCCGATATGGTCGATCGCTTGTTGATTGGATTGTTGGCCAACGGCCACGTGTTGTTGGAGGGGGTGCCTGGTTTGGCCAAAACCCTGGCCATCAAAAGCCTAAGCGACACCGTTGCCGGCGACTTCAGCCGGGTTCAATTCACGCCCGACCTCCTTCCCGCAGACGTTGTGGGCACCTTGGTGTACAACCAGCAATCCCAGGAGTTCACCGTCAAAAAAGGTCCGGTTTTCGCCAATTTTGTCTTGGCCGACGAGATCAACCGCGCCCCTGCCAAAGTTCAGAGCGCTTTGCTCGAGGCCATGCAAGAGCGTCAAGTCACGATTGGAGGTGAATCGCACAGCCTGCCCCAGCCGTTTTTGGTCTTGGCAACCCAAAACCCTGTGGAGCAAGAAGGCACCTACCCCCTCCCTGAAGCCCAGGTCGACCGCTTCTTGTTGAAAGTCGTCATTGGTTACCCCACAAAAGAAGAAGAGCGCGCCATTGTTCGGGCCAACCTCCAAGAGACTGGCCTTCACAAGCCCCAACAAGTGGTCAGCCAAAAGGACATTTTGGAGGCCCGCAAGCTGGTGCGATCGATTTACATGGACGAAAAGATCGAGCGCTACATCGTGGATCTCGTGTTTGCCACACGAAATCCCGAAGATTGCGGACTGGGGCATTTGAAGAACCTCATCTCTTTTGGCGCTTCTCCAAGGGCGAGCATTGGTTTGGGCATCGCCTCAAAGGCGCACGCCTTCTTGAAGCACCGTGGTTTTGTGACCCCGGAAGACGTTCGCGCTGTCGCCATGGACGTCATGCGGCACCGCATTGGAACGACCTTCGAAGCCGAAGCTGAGAACATCACCTCCAGCCAGATTTTGACGGAGCTCATGGACCACGTCCAAGTTCCCTGATTCATCGCCATCGCGAGTTCCCCCATGGACGCCGCTGAATTGTTGAAACGTGTTCGCCGTGTGGAAATCACCACACGCAAACTCAGCGACCGGATTTTTTCCGGCGAGTACAGCAGTGCGTTCAAAGGTCGCGGCATGGCGTTCGCCGAAAACAGGGAATACCAACCCGGCGACGAAGTGCGGACCATCGATTGGAACGTGACGGCACGCACGGGGGTCCCGCACGTCAAGGTGTTTGAGGAAGAGCGCGAGCTCACAGTGTTCCTCCTCATCGACGTCAGCGCGTCCACTGCGAACGGCACCCGCGACCGCACCTTGAAGGATTTGGCCACCGAACTGTCTGCCGTTTTGGCCTTCAGTGCAATGGGCAACAACGACAAGGTGGGCGCCATCTTCTTCACAGACCGGGTCGAGAAATTCATCGCGCCAGGGAAAGGTCGCAGCCATGTGCTTCGAATCGTCAGGGATTTGCTCGACTTCGAGCCCGAGGGCATGCAAAGCGACGTGGTGCAGGCACTGACTCATTTCTCTGCCGCCATGAGAAAGCGGACCGTGGCGTTTTTGATTTCTGATTTCAAACACGCCGGTGGCAATGTGGAACTGGAAACCATGCTCAAGCGGGTTGGAAGACGACACGACATGGTCGCATTGCATCTCGACGACCCGCTGAACAACGTCCTTCCTCCGTTGGGCTGGATGCGAATTGAGGACCCCGAGACCGGCGAAAAGCGTTGGTGCAACACCTCTTCCAAGCGTACGCGTCGTCACTGGCAGCGTGCCCGCGAAAACCATTTGAACGAGTTGACCACATTGATGGCCCGTTCTGGCATGGATTTCGCAACCCTTTCGACGGAAGGCTCCATTGTCAAACCCCTTCTGAATGTGTTCCATGCCCGCGGTTGACCTTCAATGGCGTTCAGCACTCGCCATGCTGGCGGGTTGGGCCGTTCATGTGGCCTTGGTCGCACAGGTGTCATGGTCTGTGGACACAACCCAAATCCAATGGGGCGAACCCATCACCCTGACCGCAGAGTGGGCGCTGACCCTCGAAGCGTTGCAAGAAGGCGTAGCCAACGAAGAGGCCTGGCCCAATTGGACCGACACCACGTCTTCAGGTTTTGAAGTTCTTTCGAGCACGCCGATGGACACCCTTGTTGCCAGGCTTGAAACCGGCGCTGATGTCATCCTTCGAAAATCTTGGATGCTGACCAGTTGGGATTCTGGGTTCGTGGTGATGGCCCCTGAACGCTTCGGGCCTCATGAAACCGAGCCTTTGCTCATCCGCGTGATCACCCCCTTGCTCGAAGAAAGCGCCCAGCCAAAGCCCCCAGCCGACATTTTCGCCGAGCAATGGACCTTGTGGGAACGTCTTCTGATGGCTGGTCCATGGTTGCTCGTTGGCCTTCTCGCGTTGTTCGCCGTCTTGTTCGCGAGGTGGCTTTTGCGTCGGTGGAACAATCGCACCCTAGAAGAACCTCTTGTGCAAGCACCCGAAGCACTTCTCCAACCTGCGCACCTCACCGCTTTGGAAGCGCTCAATCGACTGAAAGCCGAAGAAGGTTGGACCCAAGGCCGCGCCAAAGATGTCCAGGCTGAAGCCTCCCTTGTTTTGCGCACCTACTTGGAAGGGCGGTTTGGCCTGCCTGCGGCAGAGAGAACGACCCAAGAGATTGCGCAACTTTTGCCCATGTCTGCCGTCCCGAAGTCTTGGCACGACCGGTTGCTCACTGGGCTGACCCAAGCAGACGTGGTCAAGTTTGCCAAAGGCCAATTGCCAGACGCCAGCCATGCCTCCACGTTGGACGCGTATCTGGATTTTGTGTTGGACACCAAAGTCGAGGACCATGAAGAGGAATGACTTGCTCCTGACACTGGTTCGCATGGTCCCACATGCCACGGTACTCGCCGGTTGCTTGGTCGCCTGGCTGGCGTTTCGTGGGGGCATCGAATGGGGCGCACCATGGGGTGTGTTGGGGGCCATTTTGACCCTTTGGCACGTGGTTGTCCGAGCCATGCATGTCGACACCTTTGTGGGCTCCTCACTGCGCTGGTCCCCGTCGATCTTGAACCAAGAACAAGAGCCGCCATTCTCTGAAAACGCATTCGCCGCCTTCCTCATGGAATGGCCTTCTGCCCTTCGAACGGCTGCACTTGTGGGATTGACTGTGGCCCTCTTTCGACCCCAAACCGCGTCGACCATTGAAAACATGACCCGCGAGGGCATCGATTTGGTGCTTACCATGGACCTCAGCGCCTCCATGTTGTCTCGCGACTTTCGCCCCAATCGTCTCGAAAGCGCCAAGGACGTGGCCATGGATTTTGTCGACAGCAGGCCTTTCGACCGGATTGGCGTGGTAGCCTACGAGGGAGAAGCCTTCACGCAAGTCCCCATCACATCCGATCACATCGTGGTGAAAAATGGATTGGCATCCCTCGAAACGGGACAATTGCAGGGCGGAACGGCAATCGGATCTGGGCTTGCCATTGCCGTCAACCGACTGCGGGAATCGGAAGCTGAGAGCAAGGTCATTGTGCTGTTGACCGACGGCGAAAACAACGCCGGCCAAATCGAACCGATGGATGCTGCACAGCTTGCAAAATTGAACGGCATTCGCGTCTACACCATCGGCGTTGGCACCGTAGGCAAGGCCAAAAGCCCTGTGGCCATCAGGCCAGACGGCAGTTACAAGTACGACTGGGTGGATGTCCGCATCGATGAAGATGTCTTGCAGGGCATTGCTTCACTTACGGGTGCGAGGTACTTCCGCGCCACGAATGCAGACAAACTCAAAGACATCTACGGTGAAATCGACGCCTTGGAAAAAACAGAATTCAACGTCCTTCGCTACCAGCGCAAATCAGAAGCGTCTGGAGGCTGGATTCTGCTTGCCCTGACGGGACTTGCCTTGGAGTTCTTCCTTCGTTCATCCTTCCTCAAATCCTTGGCCGGATGAAACAGTGGGCGTCCATTCGGCCTGCCATGGGCCTGCTGTTGTTTTTGGAATTCCTGACGTGGGCAGCCACGATCTCCGGCTGGTATGTTGCCAAGTCTCTCGTGCCAAGTTTGACGCTGCACCGCATGGAATTTGTGCCGCTCTTGTTGGTGCCTGCCTTGATGACCTTGGTCATGATTGGCCACCTGAGGTGGAGACAAAAAGCAGTCCAGTCCCTGTCCGATGCCGGCCGCATCGACGGTGTGCTTCCAGGCTATCGCATTTTCTTGCCAACTTGGAAATACCTCCTCCTTCGTCTGGCGATGGGGGCACTGCTCGTCGCCTGGCTTGACCCCAAGATGGGCAGCCGGCTCCAAGAAGTGGAATCTGAAGGAATCGACATGATGGTCGCCTTGGACGTCAGCAACAGCATGATGACCGAAGATGTCGGAGTGCCTCGATTGGACCTCGCAAAAAGAACCATCGAGCGGTTGGCTGCCAACGCCGCAGGAGACCGTCTGGGTTTGGTCGTCTTTGCAGGCGAATCCTATATCCAATGCCCCCTGACCACCGACCTCAATGCCTTGAGTTTGTTCCTTGAAACCGTGGGGCCCGGCATGGTGCCCACCCAAGGCACCGCCGTCGGCCGTGCGGTCGAAACGTGTTGGAACGGCTTTGATGAGCAGAGTGAGGCTTCGCGTGCGGTTGTGGTCTTGACCGACGGTGAAAACCACGAAGATGACGTGGTGGCCGCCTCGAGGGCCGTGGCGACTGAAGGCGGAAGCGTTCACTTCATTGGCGTCGCCACCCTTGATGGCGCTCCCATTCCTGCATTTGATGCCCGCGGACGTCCCTCGGGATTCCGCACAGATGGCCAGGGGCAACCCGTGGTGTCGCGCCTGGACGAATCGACCCTGATTGAAGCTGCACAAGCAGGCTCAGGGACTTACACCCGTGCTTCGTCAGGGTTCGTGGAACTCTCTCCCCTCCTGCAATTCAAAACTGACCTTGAGCAGTCCCGCATTTCTTCTGTCAGCTACGTCGATTACGAACATCAATTGATGCCGTGGCTCATTTTGGCAGCACTCCTGTTGACCCTTGAATCCATCGTACCACGTCGACCATTCAGACGCAAACACGCGGCGCTGGCCACCTTGGGACTTCTTACTGTGGCCAGTTCATTCGATGCGGAGGCCCAAACAGACGCCCGCAGCAACTTGATTGAAGGCACCGACGCGTTCAGAGAAAGTCGATTCGAGGATGCCACGTTGTCCTTTGGGGAAGCCGCCAAAGACAAGGAATCAGCGGCTCAAGCCCTGTACAACCAAGGATGTGCGCTCTTGGCGAGCGGAGAACATGAAGCGGCATCAAGTGCTTTTTCCAGGGCCTTGGAACAAGCCGACAACCCGCAATTGAAAGCAGATGTGCATTACAACGCTTCGCTCAATGCCTTGTTGACCGGCGATGCAAACACAGCCATTGAGCAGGCAAAGGCATCTCTCCGACTGGATCCATCCAACGCAGATGCCAGACACAACTTGGCGCTCGCCAAGCGGATGGCGCAAGAGCAACAGCAGAACCAAGACGGGGAACAGAACCAAGACGGAGAACAAAACCAGAACGGGGAGCAAAACCAAGACGGGGAGCAAAACCAGGACGGAGAACAGAACCAGGACGGAGAACAGAACCAGGACGGGGAACAGAACCAGGACGGAGAACAAAACCAGGACGGAGAACAGAACCAAGACGGGGAACAGAACCAGGACGGGGAGCAACCTGCACCCTCAGAAGGCTCCAAACCCCAGGAGCTTCCTCAAGAAGGGCAAATCAGCCGAGCTGACATGGAGCGAATTTTGGAAAGTTTGGAGCGGCAAGAAGCCGAAGTTCAAGCGAAATTGCGAGCAGCTCAAGCCAAGCAACGAGGCAAGGGCAACTCGAAAACCATCGAAAAAGACTGGTAAGTCATGACGCTACATTCACTTGTGCCCTTCCCAACATTGCGTGCGTGTTTGAGCGCATGCGTCATGTGGGCACTGTGTGCTTTCGTCACGGCCCAAGAAGCGGCCGTCGAAATGACAGTGAGTTCCACTTCCGTGACCCAAGGCGACATGCTGCGACTCACCCTGACGTTTGTCAATTGCAAAGTCAAAGAGATTGAGCCTCCGCAAATCAAAGGCCTCGAGTGGCGGATGGGGCCAAGCACCTCGACAAGCACCCAGTGGATCAATGGCGTGACGACAAGCGAGCAGAGCTACACCTACGGCTACACCGTCACAGCTGGCAATGAATTGCAAATCCCCAGTTTCAGTTGGCGCACCAACAAGGGGTTGCAGAAGAGCAATTCGGTCAGGGTGATGGTTGAAGCGAACAATGGAAAAGCGGCCAAGCAACGCCCTTCAGGTCAAAAAACGAGGTCGGTGCAACGCGATTTGGTCACTGCCATTGAACCCAACAAGCGCACGGTGTATTTGGGAGAGCCGCTGGTGCTAACCTACCGGATTTACAACCGCTACAACAACCTGGATGTCCGGAACTATGACATTCCTGAACTGGAAGGGTTTTGGAAGGAGACCGTGGATGCGCCTGAAGCACGTTGGGAGCCGCAATTGGTCAACGGCAAGCGTTACAACGTGGCCACGGTGCGTCAAGTGGTGGCCTTTCCGCAACAAACCGGCACATTTGTCCTGGAAGACTTCAACTTAAAGGGCTACCTCCGCATCAATTTCTTTGAAGGTCGAGACGTTCAAGCCACGTGCGACCCTGTTGAAATCACCGTGCTGCCCATTCCTGAGAATGCACCAAGCAACTCGTTGGGCACGTTCGCCAACTTGGCCGTTCAACAAACCCTGTCCAGCGACAGCGTGTCGACGAATGAAGCCATCACCTTGGAAGTCTCTTTCCGAGGCAACGGCAACCTGAAATTTTTGCGTGAACCCAAACTGGCCTGGCCCGCTGAATTCGAAGTGTTCGACGCCGAGGTCAAAGACAACATTTCTGTCAGTGCCCGCGGCGAATCGGGCAAGCGCACGTTCAAATTCGTGGCCATCCCCAGAGCGCCAGGAGACTACACCCTCCCTCCTTTTGAGGCCGTTTCATTTGACCCTTTGACCGCCAGCCACGTCACAAGCAGGGCTCCTGGACTCAGACTTCACGTGAGGAAAGGCCAGGGAGATTCAAGCACGCCGGGCATGACATTCACACATCAGCAAGAGGTGCAAGTGCTGAACCAAGATGTCCGCCACATTGCCACGACACCCAGCTGCTTCCAACCTCGTTCACGTCCCTCATGGACACCGTGGGCTTGGGGTGTCGCTTTTGCCGCAAGTCCGCTGTCGTTCCTCAGTTTGGCATTGGTTCGACGCAGGCGGAGTCAGGAACTTGCAGACGCAACGGGCACCAGACGAAAGCGCGCCTTGCGCCAACTTCAACGGTCGCTCAAGTCGACCGATGCACTCACCATTGAAACCATCGGGGAAGCCATGGAGCAATACCTCATGGCCAAACTCGGGTGGGAACGTTCCCAATTGACCCGCGAGGCCGTCAAACAGCACCTCACCGTCAAGGACGAGGCACTGGCAGAGCAGTGGGATGCGTTCTGGGAGGCTTGTGAAATGCAGCGTTACGGCGCATCGCAAGGAAATCTCGATGCCTTGACCCAAATGCTGTTGACCTTGGGTGAAACCACAGAATCCAGATGGTCATGATGGTGAACATTTCAAGGCTGTTGATCCTGTTGGGATGGCTGGCCCTCCCTTGGGTCGGGAAGGCTCAGCCCGAAGTGGACTTTCAGCGTGCCAACCAGGCTTACGAGTCAGGCAACTACGAGGAAGCTTTGGGTCAGTTCGAAGACATCCTTGCCACGCAACGGCATTTCGAGTCTGAATTCAATGCCGGCAACGCCGCCTTCAAACTCAACCGATTGGGACTCGCGCGTCTTCACTACGAACGGGCCAAGTTGTTGTCCCCTTCAGATGAACATCTCAAAGCGAATCTGGCTTTGCTGGAATCCAACATTGTCGATCGCATCACAGCAGTACCAAGCCTGGGCTTGAAGTCCTGGCTGGCCTCATGGGTGGGACCTGGTCAATGGCTGAATTGGACCCTTTGGGCTCTGTTTTGGTGGACGCTGATGTGGGTGCTTTGGGGATTGCGATGGACCAAAAAGAACCGCGACTCCCGCGCCACCCTGGGGTTCCTAGGCATGGCCTCGTTGGCGCTGGGGGTGATTGGTTTTTGGGGGATCAGCAAGTGCCATGAACGCATGGAGACTCCAGGACAAGTGGTGGTGATGTCTGCGCGAGTCGACGTGACCAGCGCGCCTGTTGAATCAGGCACGGTGCTGTTTCAATTGCACGAAGGAACAAGGGCCTGCATCCTCGACCGAACTGAGGGCTGGACTGAAATTGAATTGGACAACGGCAACGTCGGCTGGTTGCCCGACGACGCCATTGCGGACGTCTGAACCCTGGCCAGTCACCCTGCGACGACCGGCGGCCAGATTCAGCGCAAAACTTCCAGTTTCACCTCCGTGGAGCGACCTTCTTGCGACCAACCCTTCACGATGTACGTGGCCACAGGCCAATCTGACACATCCACGCTGATCTGTCCCAGCCCGTCCGAGCGCGCTTGGTGCACTTCTCGCCCTTGCAAATCCAAGATTTGAACCGTGCTCGTCACCATCCACCCCTTGAGCAACACGACCGCGCTTGCGGGATTGGGAATGGCTTGAATTCGTGAGTGCACAGCCTCCGCGATGTTGTCTGTGGGGTCGCCAGGCTCCACCGCATCCGCGGCGTCGTAAAGCACGATGTCGTCGACAGCGGCTTCGACCAAACTTCCTCCATCCAGGTATTCGCCCACAGTGGTGCTGTCTGACGCAATGAAACGAATCATGAACTCATTGGTGGGTTCAATGACATCCGCAATTCTGAAGGCTTTTCTGCGCCAAGAAATGTCTTGTTGGGAAGTGTTTTCCAGGTATTGCCATGATGTCCCGCCATCGTTGGAAATCTCCACTTGCCACCAATCTGTTGCAGGGTTGGCTCCAGTGGCTGGCGCGTTGGCATACCATCGCCAGTACGCGAGCACCGGACTCTCGTAAGGTGTCAGATCAATGGTGGGTGACAACAGGGTGGTGTGTCCTCCGTCCACGTCGTTTTCTCCCACGCCCGTGGTCGCGCTGGGGGTGGGATTCAGTCCGGTCACGTAGGCGAACCCAAAGAAGCCATTGCTGTGGTCTTGGGTGGGGGCAACCACGCTGGAAGGATCACCAAATTCAGAATAAGACCCGATGGGCGTTCCTTCCTCCCATTGTCCCGTGGTGGCATTGTCCTCCAACAACCCGATGTCCCAATACCCAAAGTCAGAATACACGTCCAAATCGTTGATCAAGACGGGCTCCACCCCCACCAATACGTAGTTGGGAAGGTTGCCATTGACTTGGCGCTCAGACGCAACTGGGGTGACCGCGCTGGTTTGGCCAAATGTGTCGGTCACATCCATGAAGTACTCCACAACGCTGCCTTGAGGCAAGCCTGGGATGGCGTAAGAGAACACGTCTCCATCCTGAGCCATCTCAACCACTGTGTACGCGTCGTTGGGCGACGAGCGGTAGTGCAAGCGGGCTGCATCGAAGTAGGTCACGTAGGGAAACGTCAATGCGGCTTCCGCTTCGATAACAATGTCCTCTTCTTCGGCGGAAAACTCCACCGCGTCGTGCGCGAGATCGATGTAGCTAAACAGCGTGATGCCGTGCATGTCAAATCCTTCAAGGATGAACGCCGCATTGGGCGTGCCGTTCGACAAGTCGTCGTCGTCGTCGTCAGCCTGGAGCACGTCCAACAACACGTCGGTGTAAGCTTGACCTTCCTGACCGTTGGGCACTGTGGCTTGAAGTCCGGGATAGGCATCGACAAACAACGTCAACGTTTGGTCCCAATCGCCTCCCATCAGCAAATGGGTGTCGTACCATGCTCCACAAATGATCTCGCCATCGGCGTGCACTTCTCCGACAATGTCTTCAGGAAAGACCTTGGGATCCTCGTCGTAACGACGAATGCCATCGTTGTTGTCCACGTAAAAGCCCTTTCCAATTTCTGCAATGTCTGCGAGTGACATCGCCCACAAATCGGCGTAGCCCTCGTTCATGGCGCCATTCAAGAAAAACGACCCCAAGCTGTTGTAGTACCAATCGTTGATCGCATGGCCATATTCATGGTAGACAACATCGGCAATGAGAGACGTGGGGTTGCATCCTGCTGCGAGGTCGTAAAAATTCACACTCGCCCCATCGTAGAACGCGTTGCACTCGCCTGCCACATCGATGTTCACGGGCATGCTGAAATCCAAATCTGTGAATTCAGGAAGCCACTCACGCATGTGGTCGTGGATCAAGTTCACGCTCCGGTACGCGCTCGCTTCCTTCGCGTTTCCAGGCGCGGACAGGCTGTTGTCGCTGCCCACGGCCAGGTCAAAAGTCAAGGCCGGAGTGTTGCCATCGGTGAACACCGTGGCATATCGCCCAGTCAGTTCCATGGTTTGGCCAATCACATTCCCCGGGATGTCGAGGGTGAACGCTCCAGCCTCATCGGTGTAGCCCACGGCCCCATTGACATTGAGTTCAAGATGGGGCATGCCCAAAGAACTTTCTGGCTCGTACGGGTACGCCTCATGGGCCAACGCTTTGACCGTCCCACTTGCAGCAGGTGGCATAACCCCGCCCATCGTGCGCACCGCGGGCGCTTCGTGCACCACTTGGTTCGATCGCATCACAACTGCTCCTGTGACCATGTCCACCCAAGTCAGGTATCGGACTGGCAACACCCCACGCCGGCCTGTGACCTCCACCTGCCACGTCGGGTGGGCTTCCCAAATCACTTGTCCCTCCACTTCAGTCTTCACAGGCAACCACGCCATGCCCAAATCTTCCGCACCAAAATCCGTCAGGTACGTGGTGCCTTGGTTGCCACTGGCTGCTCCCACTGCCATGTCTGCTTCCAAGAGGGCCTGCATTTCCGCAGTGGTGTGGTTGGCATCCACGGTCACCAGACCAGGCCACCAATCGCTTGAGACCAGCACGAGGCGATCGCCTCGAAACTTCGCTTGAAACATGGATCCCAACACGGGCAGGCCATTGAGCGCTTGCCTTGAAAAGGCGCGATCGTGTTTGTTCCCCTCCACCCAAGTCACGTCCCCAATCAACCCTGGACTCCACCCGAAAGCGCCGAGTGCCCAGGACCATGCCTCCACTGCGCGCCCTTCTCCTTCGATGGACACACCTGCCCCCCACGTGCGTGATGGAAGTTCTGTTTCCTCCTGGGCGATGACCTGCCAACCAGCAGCATAAGGCAGTGACGCCTGCCAAGCTTGGCTTTCCCTGAAGTTGCGCTGTGCCAAACGGTCTGGCGCCATCCGGCGATCTTGGACTTTGACCTCCCAGGGGTCGCTGACGTATTCAATGGATTGAGCGTGGTGCGCCAAAGGCAAAGCCAAAGCGAACGACGCAAGAATCATGTTGAGTGGGTGCGTTGTTGACATGGTCCAATGTAAGCATGCTTGGCAACGGGAAGCCCTTGATGACCGTCAGAACCCAATCTGGCGTCATGAAAACGTCATTGGGAAAGCGACGGCCACTTTTCTTTCACGCCCTTGGTCCAAATCGAATCGCCGTACGCAAGGGACACTTGGTTGGAGTCGCACACTTCCTTCCAATACGCAAGTCGAAGGCTGTCTTGCATGGCACGCAAGGCGGCAGGATCCATGTTGGCTTGGTCCTGATAAGCCTCAAGCGTCTCACCTCCCGCCTTCTTGGTCGCGGTGCGCAATTCATGGTAAACCTTGATCTGGCGATCCTCAGGCACCGTGTTGTCCAAAGCGTGGGGATCTCCTTGCTGACAAGAAGCAAAAGCCACAATCATGGCTGGCAAAAGAATGGAAAAGCGGAGGGTGGTGAGAAGATTCATGACCGGAATGTTCAGTTGCAAACGCTGCCAAAGTTCGCAAGCATGCCCAAAACATCACCCACGCTCACGCTGCCATCTCCGTCCACATCTCCGGCACACGTTTCGAGCGGTGGAAAAATGCAGGAACCGTCGTCAAACAACGCAAAAGGGTCAAAATTCAAGGCCATGGTGTACGTGCATCCTGAGCCTTGTTCGAAAGCACAATCGAAGGGCGGAAAGAGGCAAGAACCGTCGTCGACGGTGGCATTGGGATCGTGGTTGCACGCCATTGGGTACGTGCAGCCTGGCACATCCTCGGTGGCACCTCCACACTCCCCTTCCGTCCAAGACGTCACCCCACCGTAATACATGGCTTCACACGTGTTGCCGTAAGTCACACCGTCGCATCCACACACCGGTTCGTACAACGTGATGCAATCCACCATCGTCCCGAGCTCGAGCAATTGTGGATCGACGCACGTTTCAGAACAACCCAAAATGCAGGACTCCATGGATTCAAACAACGCCCCTGCGTAATTCACCCCTCCTGCATAGGTGCTGCAACCGCTGATGTACTGGCAAGTGCCATTGACTTTTCCAACGCCAAGCGCCAATTCACAAAGGCCGAGGTCCACCCCAGCAAGGTCGGCGCAAGGGGCCACCCCTTCCAGGTTGGAGTAACAGGCCTGCACGAGCTCGCCGCATGCCTCGCTCACATACTCAACGCATACGCTCCAGTTGGGATTGAAGTCAAACCCGGCTTGGAAGGTCGTGCCACCTGTTTGGGCCAAAAAGTCGTCGATGTACCATTCAATCAACACGCCTTCAGGCGCATCCAAAGCCGTGAAGTCGTACCACATTCCATCCCCCGAATTCACGAGCAATTGCAACTCACATTGGGGCGGCACCTCGTTGCACATCGTGCACGTCGGTTCGTCCTGGAAAAAGGCTGGGCTGTAGTCCACCCCATTCACCACCCAATCGCAGCCCGAGATGGTTGTGCAAACGCCATTGACTTGGGCAATGCCAAGCACAAAATCACACTCGCCAAAATCGATGCCTGCCACATCCATGCATGGCATGGCCGCGCAAAGACCAGCCGTCCAAGACGTCACCCCTCCCCCGTTTTCCGCCTCGCACGCATTGGAGTAAGTCACGCCATTGCAACCACAAACCGGGTTCCAAACCGTCAAACAAGTCGCGTCGGGATCGATCAAGGACTCGTCGACACATTGCTGAGCGCCCAACTCAATGGCGAGCAAAACCATGATGGCCAGGAAAAGGAGGGATTTGTTCAACTCAAAAGGGATTTGGTCAGTG
>MDTG01417004.1_pt1 | contig 13294 bp, 11 predicted proteins | sample 811421 | NCBI WGS metagenome assembly MDTG01 (sample SAMN05326645, study PRJNA326480) | marine metagenome | isolation source: seawater | place: Pacific Ocean: South East | collected 2011 | reverse complement strand
TTTTTGGAACAAAATTTAATATCAATGTTAGACCTCCAAAAAATTATGTGCATCCTAATGGAGTAAAACGTATAAAAAGCATCTCTTTCGGTACAAAAGAGGAGTTTATTCCTATCATTAATCAATTATGTGATGATGATGGACTCAAGTTATTTATTGGTGAAGGTGTTAAAGATTTAGTGTTTGAGTATGCGAATTAAAAATAACACTATACACAACACTGTATATAACAAATAGGTGTTCAGTGGTTTAAGAAAGTTCTGTGCATTTAATCCCACACTAAGCTTATACCCAACTGTTCCAGCCTTCAAGAAGCTCAACCTAGCACCTACGATTATACTTTATACTATTTATCGGAGTTTGGTTTCTTTTTAAACTTAGGTTTGCCTTTATATCTAGGCTTAAAGTTTTTCTTCTTACCCTTATTTTTTGACCCTCTCTTTGGCTTAGAGCGTTTCTTTTCGGGCTCGTATAAAGGTGCATTACCTAAACCTTCTGGTAATGGAAGCTTGTCGACCACCTTATCCATTAAAGCTTCAATATTAAAGAAGAGAATTTGATCTCTATCGTTAATTAAAGTAATTGCATGACCGTCAGATTCATTTCTTCCCGTTCTACCTATTCTATGGATATAATCTTCCGCATCCGAAGGGATATCGTAGTTTATTACCAATGAAATGCCTTTAATATCAATCCCTCTCGAAACAATATCGGTAGCCACCAAGGTTTTAAATTTCTTGGCCTTAAACTGCCCCATGACCTCTTCTCTTTCTTTTTGATCTAAATCTGAAGACATGGCTTTAGAAGGAATTCCTTGAGATTTTAGCTCACGTTGAATAACAGAAATATTCTTTTTAGTTGAAGAAAATACAATTACAGACTCAAAGTCCATACTCTTAAGAATATGTGCTACCAAAGGTGCTTTTTGCTTATCGTATGCCAAATAAGCTTGCTGACAAATGGTTTCGGCAGGTTTTGAGATAGCCACATTTACTCGGGCAGGATTTATCAATATATTATGGGCTAACTTCACAATTTTAGGAGGCATAGTGGCAGAGAACAATAGTGTTTGTCTCTTTTTAGGAAGTTTATCTACAATACGCATGATATCGTGATTGAAGCCCATATCCAACATTCGATCCGCTTCATCTAAAATTAAATACTCAACACCAGATAAGTCAATATTCGCCAAAGATAAAAAAGACAATAATCGCCCTGGTGTTGCAATAATAACTTCTGTTCCTTTATTTAAAGACTCAGATTGTTTTACCCACTCTTTTCCATCGCCACCACCATATACAGCTTGAGAACTTACATGAGCAAAATAAGAAAACCCGTCAAATTGTTGATCAATTTGCTGAGCCAACTCTCGGGTAGGTGCAATGATTATAGCGCGAATTTTCTTCTTTTTTACTTTGTGGAGTTCGTTGAGTATAGGCAATAAAAAAGCTGCTGTTTTACCTGTTCCTGTTTGTGCACAAGCAATAATATCACGACCTTCCATGATTACCGGAATAGCTAATTCTTGAACTGGAGTAGGTTTCTCGAAATACATAGCATCTAAACCTTCCTGTATATCCTTGTGGAAATTAAGTTCCTTAAAAGTCATAATTATTTTCTTTTTCCAAAAATTGCTTCAACTATTGTTATTACGCCCTTTGCTCCCAAATACATAGCCACAAGCATTAAAATTCCTGCTACAATTTTTAATAGAGTGTTTTCTTCTTGTATCGAATAAACCAACAACATAGGTCCTCCAAAAAAAAAGGGGAATGAATAAGCCAATAAGCTTACTCCTTTTACCAAAACTTCTTTATTTACCATTTTTATAGGTATTAATGGCTTTGCGAACAGAGCCATATTTTAATAAGTATTCTTGTGCAATCTTTAATGCTAAACCGGTTTGTTCTTGCACCATTTTTGCACCTCTAGCAACTAACTTATCATTACTCAACTGCATATCTACCATCTTATTGCCTTGTACTTTACCCAGTTTAATCATTAAAGAGGTAGAAATCATATTTAAAACTAATTTTTGCGCAGTTCCTGCTTTCATTCGAGTACTCCCTGTAACAAATTCAGGCCCAACAATCACTTCTATCGGAAAGTCTGCATATTTTGTTATCGGAGAATTCGCATTGCAAGTTATGCAACCTGTAAGAATATTCGAAGTTTGACAAGCTTTTAATGCGGCAATCACGTATGGGGTAGTTCCAGAGGCCGCAATTCCAATAACTGAATCGATTTCTGTTATGTTTTTCTCTTGTAAATCTTTCCAACCCAAAACGGTAGAATCCTCTGCAAACTCGACTGCTTTACGAATAGCACGATCACCTCCCGCAATTATTCCTACCACTAAATTATGAGAAACACCATAGGTCGGTGGGCATTCTGAAGCATCTAAAATACCCAGGCGTCCACTAGTACCCGCTCCCATATAAAATAAACGTCCTCCCTTTTGCATACGCAGAAGAATAGGATTTACTAGAGCTTCTATTTGAGGCAAGGCCGCATTAACTGCATCTGCTACTTTTTTATCTTCCTGATTAATTTGGTGTAGAAGAGTAGAAACGGATTGATTCTCTAAATCTTGATACAAGCTTTCTTGCTCGGTTGTTTTCATTCTTGAATCGATATACAGTTATAAATGAGTTTTCAATATACAACTATTGCTTGGTATCTTCTAACTCTATGGAATCCATCAACAAATCTTTATCATTGAGCAACTCCTCCATCGAAATAAAGGTTTCTGTTCGACGAATGCCTTCTATCGAATGTACATTTTTAAGAACAAGTCGAGCAGCGGAAGAATCTATACTAATTGTGAAGCTTTTTATCACACCTGGATCTTCTAAGTTTTTTTACCCTTACATTAACTGAACTTGGCTAAACAAGAATTTTTAAAGCTAATTCGGTATAAGAAATCTTTGCATTTTAAGGTATTTTTATTTTTGAAGTAAAACAATTTATGTTTTACAAATCAATTTTAACCTTAATAGATGCTAGGATATTTTTTAGGATTCGACTCATTCATCATGGCATAAACCTCTTCAAAAATATCGTCAATACTTGGTTTAGAGAAGTAATCTCCATCTGTTCCATAAGCAGGTCTGTGAGCTTTAGCCGATAAAGAACGTGGTTCGCTATCTAAATGGAAATATGCCTTCTGCTCTTCTATTACTTTCTGCATCATATAAGCTGTTGCTCCTCCAGGAACATCCTCATCAATAAAAAGCACCCGGTTTGTTTTAGCAATGCTTTCAACGATCTTATGATTCACATCAAAGGGAATTAACGACTGTACATCTATAACTTCAGCACAAACACCTACCGCTTCTAATTCTTGAGCCGCCTCCATAACCAAACGCCAGGTAGAACCATAAGTTACCAAAGTAATATCAGTACCTTCTTTAGTGGTTTCAGGTACTCCAACAGCTGTTCTAAATGCCCCTAAATTGGAGGGCATTCTTTCCTTTAAACGGTAACCGTTTAAACATTCGATAATTAAAGCAGGATCATCAGCTTCTAACATGGTATTGTAGAATCCAGCGGCCTTAGTCATATTTCGAGGAACCAAAACATTGACCCCTCTTAGAGAATTGATAATCATTCCCATTGGAGATCCCGAATGCCAAATTCCTTCTAAACGATGACCACGCGTACGGATAATTAAAGGGGCTTTTTGCCCACCTTTTGTTCTGTAGTGAAGTGTTGCCAAATCATCACTCATAATTTGTATGGCATACAATAGGTAATCTAGGTATTGTATTTCGGCAATAGGTCTTAAACCACGCATAGCCATACCGATACCCTGACCTAAAATCGTAGCCTCACGGATACCCACATCAGAAACACGTATTTCACCATGTTTCTCTTGCAATCCTTCTAAACCTTGATTTACATCACCAATATTACCCGAATCTTCTCCGAAGATTAGTACTTCTGGTTTATTCGTAAAGATCGTATCGAAGTTATCGCGAAGAATTATACGAGCATCCACCTCTTCTGTTTCTTGATATTCCGGTAAAATCTCATTTACCTTTAGAGAAGCAAATTCAGACTCACTGAACAAGTGACTGCTGAAACGACTTGTATTCACTTCTTTTTCTTTATTCAACCATGAGTGAAGCTTTGTTTTCGTTGATGAATCCTCATCTCGAACTAAACGCATTGCTTTACGTACTGCATTGAATATATCTTTACGGATAGGTTCAACTTTTTCGCTTAAGTCATTAGCTATTTTTTCTATAAAAGCTTTGTTTGAACTTCCTTCTGCCAATTGCATCAATAATGCCGTAACTTCTTCTTGCTCAGCTTTTATAGGATTATTAAATGACTTCCAAGCTTGGGCTTTTGCTAAACGAACCGCTTTTTTAGACTCCTTAGCTATTACATCCAATTCATCTTGTGTAACTAAGTTGGCTTCCAACATCCACTCTCCCATCTTTTTAATAGGATCGAAATCTATTTCCCATTGTAAACGATCGGCAGACTTGTAACGTTCATGCGAACCAGAAGTTGAATGTCCTTGAGGCTGAGTCATATCAGATACGTGAATCAAACAAGGAACATGCTCTTCACGAGCTATTTTTTCGGCTTTTTGATAAGCATCGATTAAGGCAGGATAATCCCAACCTTTAACGCAAATAATTTCAAAGCCAGCGCCCTTTTCATTGCGTTGAAAACCTTTTAGAATCTCAGATATATTTTCTTTTGTTGTTTGGTATTTAGCTGGTACAGAAATTCCATAACCATCATCCCAAACAGACATTATCATAGGCACTTGTAGAACACCTGCGGCATTTATAGCTTCAAAGAAAGCCCCTTCTGAAGTACTGGCATTCCCAATAGTACCAAAAGCAATTTCGTTCCCTTTATTAGAGAATGAAGACCAATCTTGTAAATCTTTATGATTGCGGTAAACTTTTGATGCTTGGGCAAGCCCTAGTAAACGTGGCATCTGACCTGAAGTACATGAAATATCAGCCGAAGAGTTTTTCATCTCCATAAGGTTTTTCCAAGTACCATCTTCATTTAAGCTACGGGTAGCAAAATGCCCCCCCATTTGACGACCACCCGAAGCAGGTTCTTCAAGTACATTGGTATGCCCATAGAGCGCAGCAAACATTTCTTGAATTGACATTTGATCTATAGCCATCATAAAGGTTTGGTCACGGTAGTAACCAGAACGGAAATCTCCATTTTTAAACACTTTAGCCATTGCTATTTGTGCAAGTTCTTTACCGTCACCGAAAATCCCAAACTTCGCTTTTCCTGTGAGAACTTCACGTCTTCCTAACAAACTAGCCTCACGACTCTCACAAGCCAAACGGTAATCTGCCAATACTTCTGAGCGAAAATCCTCAAATGAAATTTCTTTCTTTTTTGATGAAGCCATAAATATTTATTGTGTCAATTAAATCCCTGCAAATTTAAGAAAAATAAGCGAGCGTTAGAATGAGGTTTTTAACGATTTTAAGCCGATTTTAACAGTTCTTTTTTATCGACTTCAAATACATTCGTTCAACCTTCTCTCGAGCCCAAGGGGTAGTTCTTAAAAACTTTAAGCTCGATTTAAAAGTAGGCTTGTTTAAAAAACAGTTGATGTGTAATCGTTCACCCATTTCTTCCCAACCAAACTTATCCTCTAGATACTCTAGTATTTCAACCAATTTTACACCGTGCATAGGATTATTTGGTTGTTCCTGTGGTCTATGTTCTTTTTCCATATAAAGTAAAAAAGCCTCCTACGTATTCATGGAGGCTTTTATAGTTAATTATCCTAAGAACGGGTATCTATAATCTGTTGGCGGAACAAAAGTTTCTTTAATTGTTCTTGGCGAAACCCAACGCAATAAGTTCAAAGAAGAACCTGCTTTATCATTGGTTCCAGAAGCACGTCCACCACCAAATGGTTGTTGTGAAACAACAGCTCCTGTAGGTTTATCGTTGACATAGAAATTACCTGCACAGTTTTTCAACTTCTCTGAAGCTAATTCTACGGCATATCTATCTTTAGAGAAAATGGCTCCTGTTAATGCATATTCCGAAGTAGAATCTACCAAGTCTAAAGTCGCTTCAAAATCATTTTCATCGTATACATAAACAGTAATAACAGGCCCAAACAACTCTGTTTCCATAGTTGTATAATGCGGTGTTTTAGCTAAAATTACAGTAGGCTCTATAAAGTAACCTTCTGATTTATCGTAGTTACCTCCAGCAATAATTTCTGCATCTGCATCTGCTTTCGCCCCATCAATATATGAGGCAATTTTATCGAAAGATGCTTCATGAATTACTGCATTGATGAAGTTAGATAAATCACCAGGATCACCCATATTTATTGAATCTAAATCTTCAAGCACATAGTTTTTCACTTCTTCCCATAAGTTTGAAGGAATATAGGCTCGAGATGCGGCAGAACATTTCTGACCTTGGAATTCGAAAGCACCGCGAATTATAGCTGTTGCAACTTCTTTAGCATTCGCAGATTTGTGTACCATGATAAAATCTTTACCACCCGTTTCTCCTACTATGCGTGGATACGTTTTATAGTTATGGATATTGTTACCAATTTGCTTCCATAAGTTTTTAAATACATGTGTAGAACCTGTAAAGTGAAGACCTGCGAAGTCAGGACTTGCAAATACCTCATTCGAAATTTCTACTGGATCACCATAAATAACGTTAATTACACCATCAGGTAAACCAGCTTCTTTAAACAAATCAACAATTACTTGTGCCGAATACACCTGTGCATCTGATGGCTTCCAAACGATTGTATTCCCCATCATTGCTGGAGCAGCACATAAGTTCGCTGCAATAGAAGTAAAATTAAATGGTGTAATCGCGTATATGAACCCTTCTAAAGGACGAAACTCCATACGATTCCAAATACCATCAGATGATTCTGGCTGTTCCATAAAGATATCAGTCATGTACTGAACATTGAAACGCAAGAAGTCGATAAGCTCACAAGAAGCATCAATCTCAGCTTGGTGTACATTTTTTGATTGCGCTACCATAGTAGAAGCATTCATACGAGCACGGAAAGGTCCCGCTAAAAGATCGGCAGCTTTTAAGAAAATTGAAGCCCTGTGCTCCCACTTCATATTTACCCAATCTTCCTTAGCAGCTAAAGCAGCTTCTATAGCTTTTTTAGCATGACTTGCATTTCCTTTATGGTAATTACCAACAACACGTTGGTGTTTATGTGGAGGTGTCATAGCAGCAAGATCGTTTGTACGAACTTCCTCAGACCCTATATACATTGGTATATCAACTACTTCTGACATCATTTTAGCATATTCTGACGTAGTTGCTTCACGTTCGCTAGAACCTTGTGCAAACGATTGCACCGGTTCACAAGATGCGATTGGTACTTGAAAGAATCCTTTCCCCATTATTATATAGATTTAATTGTTAGTCTTATTTTTTGCTTCGCAAAAATAATAAACTCATTTTTAATTTTAGAGGTTTGTTATGAGTTGTTAATAGATAGACTTAAAAACAAAGAAGGTAGCTCCTTATAAATTAATGCCCATATATCGAGCTGTCTCTTCTGGATTATCATAATATGAAGGAATATCCTTAAAACCCATCTTCTCATATATTGAATTTGCAGCTTCTAATCTTCTCACAGTATCTAAAACCATTTTATCATAACCCAAGTTACGTGCTTTTTCAATTACAGACTTGCATAGAATTTCCCCAAAACCTTGACCTCTAAAATCATCATAAACAAAAAGTCTTTTCATTTCGCAAACACCTTTTTTTAAGACCCGAAGACCAACTCCCCCTGCAACTATACCATTGTAATCAATATATATGAAGCAGCCATGGGGATATCCATACATCTGTTCAAAGTTCTCGAATTCATCATCGATATTTTGGAAGCATAAATCTATTCCTAGCCATACCATATAGTCTTTAGTTAGTAATTTCGCAATTTCATAATCATTTTGGGTAGAACATCTTTTCAAACTAAAATCTGACATCAACATTTTAATTTTTATTTCTCTCAAAAATACAAATTACCAAAACAATGCAATGTTGATAAATTAGTTAATTCAAAAAACATAAATGCGTAAAACCTACATTATAAATAGGTATACTTGTAAAAACAAATTTATTATGACTTCTAAAATCACTAAAGGGGTTAAGGTTTCGGTAGAACCGTATTACGAGGGAAACTTTGAAAGCCAAGAAGGAAATGTAGATGTATTTACGTACAATGTGACTATCGAAAACAAAAGTAAATATACCATTAAACTGCTCAAAAGACATTGGCTGATTCAGGATGCTGCTGACTACGATTATGAAATTGAAGGCAATGGCGTAATAGGCGAACAACCTATTTTATGCCCTGGTGAGAGACACATTTATCAGTCAGGCTCTCAATTAAAATGTCCTATAGGGGCTATGAAAGGAGAATACCTATTTAAACGTATGGTTGACGACCAAGTGTTTTATGTAGAGATTCCTCATTTTCAACTTCTAGCTCCTTTTGTGGCAAATTGAAGACTATACTATGATCTTTGTCTTTATAAATTTAAACTTTTAATATTTTCGACAAGATCAAAATCACAAATCATTTAGTTTCAAGATTTGTGTTTAACATCTTACAAATTAAAACATCCCTTTAGTCGAAATTCTTCGCATTCCTAAAAGGCGGTCATAACCATAATCGTAATCGTATAGATAAACAAACACATAATAGTCTTGAGCTGTTTGAAAGAAACTTCCGTCTACATCAACTTGTGTAGGAATTTTCGTTTCTTCGGGAACAAATAAATAGGTATAATTATAATAGCCTTGCTTTAATAGCATAGAAGTTTCATAACAGCCCATTTGCTCATCGTAATTTAACTTTGCTTGTTCTTGTAAATTCCAATCGGTAAGTGCTCCGTATATATAGACATCTCCTTTATCGATAAAAGGATTTTGCTGTAAACAGAAATTCACCCAAACATAATCTGCCTCAGTTCTGGCATCACTCCTCTCCAATATATTTGGCACATAATACCCATCAATATCTGGATAAAAGCTATAAGCATTTGCTCTCCAAGGGTAATCAGGATACAATAGAACGATATCCGCAGAATCTTGAATAATTTTCTGAACACGTTCTGTATAAAAGCGAACAGTTTTAGTATCGAAGAATCGGTATTCATTCCCTGCTTCAAAACTCGACTCTTCTTCAAAATCATAAACCAATTTCTTCTGCTCTATAAAACTCGGCTGCAATCCAGCAATTGCATTATCCCAACGATGCCCTTGATAGATTACCATAGATACATCTTGAATAGGATTCACATAATTAACCGTGGTAAAATTTACGGTTACATCAATTTCGTGATCAGTATAACGACCTTTCGCTAAGGTTGCCTGTTGCACTTTTGCACCCACCAACAATTGCTCATCATAAACCATAAAACGTTTCGTTAATAAGGGAATATCTGGCTGATCAGCATCGTATACAGTGATAACATAATTCCCGGATTTATTCAAACGGAAATCATTATTTGGTATAATTAAATCATAGTGCACATAGGATAACTTTGTATTAAAAGAAAACTCAAATTCTTGAATGTAGTTTTCAGGAAAACCGTCGATAAACTCACTCGAATGTAAATCTGAAACTGACCAATCTGCATTGCAATGAGTAATTGTATACATATAATCTCTTGAATCAAAATCAAAATCATCGAATTGCAAAAGCAATTGATCATTAGAATTTAATGGAATTACAGGAAAATCTGTATACGACCCTAAAGGAGTTAACATACATGTTTTCAGTTTTAAACTATATACTGAATCGTTTAAGACAAGTCCAGGCTTCCAATCAGGTTGAGCATTTGCATTTTGAAAACCCAAAAAAAACAAAGCGCTAATTACATTTAATATATCTTTCATATTCAAAAAAATTAACGGTTTAAAAATACAATTTATTTTATCTTAGCTAGAGAATAATATAAAGCCTATTTGAATTCATTCTAAATAAATGTTCACTATTCAAAAAGCAGCTTAAAATCCATACTTTTGCAACTTAAAATTAGCATTAATCAATCTCTCATAATAGGTATGTCTAAAGACATTCGTATCAAAAAAGGCGTAAGCATTAAGCTGGCAGGTTCAGCAGACCGCGTATACGCCAATATTCCAACTTCGGAATATTACGTTGTGAAGCCTAGCGATTTTACTGGATTAACGCCAAAACTTACGGTAAAAGTTGGTGATAAGGTACAAGCAGGATCTTCTTTATTCTTCGATAAAGAGAATCCAGCTGTAATTATCGCTTCACCTGTAAGTGGTGAAGTTTCAGAAATTCGCCGTGGTGAAAAAAGAATAATTCTTTCTGTAGTGGTTAAAGCTGATGCTGAAATCACATATAAAGAATTTCCTAAAGCAGAAGCAAAAAACTTATCGCGTGAGCAAATTATCGAGCAGATGTTAGCTGCTGGTTTATGGCCATTTGTTCGTCAGCGTCCTTTCGCTGTCATTGCAAATCCGACTGATATGCCAAAAGCTGTATTCATTTCTGCTTTCGACTCTGCTCCATTAGCATGTGATAATGATTTCGTTTTACACGGCATGGAAAAAGAATTTCAATCTGGTTTAGATATCGTATCAAAACTTACTGAAGGTACAACGCATTTAAACATCGATGGAAATTCAAATTCTTCTTCGGTATTTACAAGTGCTAAAGGAGTTCAGATTAACAATGTATCTGGGCCACATCCTTCTGGCAATGTAGGTGTTCAAATCCACCACATCGACCCAATTAATAAAGGCGAAGTGGTTTGGTATATGTACCCTCAAGATGTTATTGCTATAGGTCGTTTGTTTAGCCAAGGTAAATACGACGCCACACGTTTGGTTGCTTTAGCTGGTTCTCAAGTAGAGAAACCTCGCTACTACAGAAGTATGCAAGGCGCAACTATTGCAACAATGACAGAAGGAAATATTAAAGAGGGTGATAACCGTTTCATTAGTGGTAATGTTCTTACAGGTACGCAAATATCTAAGGATGGATACTTAGGTTTCTACGACAATGTAGTTTCTGTAATTCCTGAAGGAAAAGAACAGGACTTCTTAGGTTGGTTACTACCAAGTTTCAGTAAGTTCTCATTATCTAGAACATTCTTCTCTTGGTTAAACCCTAAGAAAGAATATTCAATCTCTGCGAATATGAATGGTGAAGAGCGCGCATATGTAGTTACAGGACAGTACGAAACTGTTCTTCCTATGGATGTTTACCCTCAACACTTAATTAAAGCCATTATGATTGGTGACATCGAGTTGATGGAGAACTTAGGTATTTACGAAGTTGCTGAAGAAGATTTCGCTTTATGTGAATTTGCTTGTACTTCAAAAGTGCCAGTGCAAGAAATTCTTCGTGAAGGTTTAGACTTGGTAAGAAAAGAATGTAGCTAAAGAAAAGACCATGAAATTATTCAAGAATATACTAAACAGCGTAAAGCCTCACTTCGAGAAAGGTGGGAAACTTGAAAAGCTATATCCAGCTTACGACGCTTTTGAAACTTTCTTATTTGTTCCTGATCACACTTCACACTCTGGAGCTCATATGCGCGATGCAATCGACTTAAAGCGCACTATGTTTACCGTAGTATTGGCTTTAATTCCTGTATTAATTTTCGGTATTTGGAACGTAGGTTACCAACACTTTTTAGCGATAGGTATAACTGAACCTGTTTTTATTGAATCATTTTTATACGGTGCAACTAAAGTACTTCCAATGATTGCTGTTTCCTACGGTGTTGGTTTAGGGATCGAATTTGCCTTTGCTATCTCTCGAGGTCACTCAGTAAACGAAGGATACTTGGTAACAGGCTTATTAATCCCAATGATTATGCCTGCTGATCTTCCATTATGGATGCTAGCAATAGCTGTAATTTTTGCCGTTGTAATCGGAAAAGAAGTTTTTGGTGGAACAGGAATGAATATACTTAATCCGGCACTTACCGCAAGAGCTTTTCTATATTTTGCATACCCTACAGAACTTTCAGGGGACAAAGTTTGGATCTCTTTGAATGATAAAATTCCAGTTGATGGATACTCGGGTGCAACAGCACTTTCTGATGCATATAACGGATTAGTGAATAAAGTACCTTCTCTATTAGAAAGTTTTATTGGAACAATCCCTGGATCAGTATCAGAAACTTCAGCACTACTAATCCTTATAGGAGCTGCTTATCTTATTATAAGCGGAATTGGTTCATGGAGAATTATCATATCGGGGATACTCGGTGGACTTTTTATGTCATTGGTATTCAATTATTTTTCAGGAAGTATTGAAACCACTAACTACTTATTTAAAATCAACCCGTTCCACCAAATCTGTTTAGGAGGCTTTTTATTCGGCGTTGTATTTATGGCAACAGATCCTGTTTCAGCTTCTCAAACAATTAAGGGAAAATGGATTTATGGATTTTTGGTTGGTTTCCTTGGCATATTAATTCGTGTAGTAAACCCAGCATATCCTGAAGGAATAATGATGGCAATTCTATTTATGAATGTAATGGCACCCTTAATTGATCACTATGTTGTCTCTGCTAATATCAATAGAAGGATGAAAAGATTAAAAACAACTTAAAGAATAGATATGGCAATCGATAAAAATAGTAATTCATATACCTTCGGATTCGCAATTCTTATGGTATTCGTCGTAGGTAGCCTTTTGGCATTAGCTTCACAAGGGCTGAAGGCACGCCAAGAAAAAAATGCTACTGATAAAAAAATGATGAGTATTTTAAGCGCCATAAACATTGATGCAACCCGAGAAAATGCTAAAGAAATGTACAATAAGTACGTTATAGATTCTAAAATTATTTCAGGTAAAGATTTAAGCGCTAATGCTTTTGATGTTGACATTAAAAAAGAATTTAGAGACAAAAATATAAGTATTTCAGATCGAAACTATCCACTATATATATGTGAAAAAGATGGCGACAAATACTATATTATTCCAGTAGTAGGAACTGGACTTTGGGGTCCAATATGGGGGTTTGTTGCTTTAGAATCTGATTTCAAAACTATTTATGGTGCCACCTTTGATCATAAATCTGAAACCCCTGGATTAGGAGCCGAAATCAAATATGCAACTTACTCAGATCAGTATACTGGAGAAACTATATCTGATACGTCAGGAACCTTTAAACCGATTATTGTAGTTAAAGATGGTTCTGGTTCAGGAATAAATTCTAGAGTTGACGGCATAACCGGTGGTACAATTACTTCAAAAGGAGTTGAAGAAATGACAACTAGAACTTTA
>MDTG01409079.1_pt1 | contig 13294 bp, 13 predicted proteins | sample 811421 | NCBI WGS metagenome assembly MDTG01 (sample SAMN05326645, study PRJNA326480) | marine metagenome | isolation source: seawater | place: Pacific Ocean: South East | collected 2011 | reverse complement strand
TTTCTGAAATATACAAGAAGCTCGATGAGCTGATTATAATTGTAAGAACTAACGGGAGATAATATGGGAGCTATAGGAGATTTTAGGCGAGAGCATGGTCCAGGTGCTATTCGAAGGGGTGAAAAAGCCGCTGAACGTTTTGAGAGAAATCAAGATAGAAAAGACTGGTCTCCCTGGAAGCAAGATGACCGAGGGAGGTTTGTCAATGCACCAAAGCCGATGACCGCAGCTCAAAGGGCTCAGGCTTTGGCCGCTCAGAAGAGAGCAGCCGCTATAGCTAAAAACAATTTCAATCGTAATTTTAGAAGCAGAGGTGGCGGCCGTATCCAAGACCCATTTCGTCGCCACCAAAATTATATGGCAAATAATTTTATGGATAATGCTCGCAAGAGATTCCAGCACATGAAAAACGATCCTGGTGGTTACAGCAAAACGCGCCACTATGGGAATGACTTTTACGCTCCGATAGATAAATCCAAAGTTTGGGGAATGCGAGCTGAAGATGATTGGAATAGAAGGCGACAAGGGCAATCACCCAGAAACTGGAGGAATATATTCTAATGGACTTGCCAAGATTTGATGAAAAAACCAACCCAATGCCGTTTGATGCTGTACGAAACCCAAAGGGTGCCCGTACGCAAAACAACACGGGAATGCACCGCAATCTTATAAGAAATAGAAGAGACGGGCGGGGTAAAGGAGTAGTAATCGCCGGAAATAAAGTCACATACAACCCCAGACCCAGAGAATTACCTCAAGCTGGCAGAGGGGGCGCGGTTCCTAAAAAAGATCACCCAGGCCAACCCTGGATTAATGCTCATCAAGGGGACATGACGCTGGATCCAGAAGGAAGGGAACGAGTTGGTGAAAAAGACCTACCTCCTTTTGATGCAGTGAAAAATGGAGGCGGGCGAGGTTTACCAGGTGGCCGTCCCGCTTTACCAGGTGGCCGTCCCGCTTTACCTAACTTTCGCGGACAGGTTGGACAACCATTAAGTCGATTGGATTCTATGGATCCGAAAAAACGAGATCTATTTGAACAGCAATTGGGTTGGAGAGATAAAGAGCTTGATAGAATGAACAAAAAAATAGCGGGTACTGGCACAAGCAGTAGAGTTAATTTAAGTGATAAAAAGTTTTATACAAAATCAAGAGACAGAATGTTGGCTAAAACGGGTGGAGATGATCCACTCGATAAATTTTTAAGTACGGGCAGTATTTTTAATAAAAAGCCATGGCAACCTTCGCAAGAAGATCTGTTCGCTACTTTTAGTCCTTTAGCGGATGAATGGAATTACGGAAATCAGGTAAGGATGCGTGCAGGGAGGTTAAATTCCCCCTACAGTTAATATTTAACATGAAAGGAGGATATTGATATGCCAGGAATAGGTAAAGTTAGCTACAAGAAGAGCAAAAAACGTAGGAAGAAAAAGTAATGCCCAGGTCACCCGCATGGCAACGTAAAGCAGGCAAGAACCCTAAAGGTGGGTTGAATGCCAAAGGTCGTGCATCTTACAACAAAGGTAAGACTAAGACGGGCAAGAAAAGAAATCTGAAACCCCCTGCTCCGAACCCAAAAAACAAAAAAGACGCTGCAAGGCGTAAAAGTTTTTGTGCTAGGATGAAGGGGATGAAAAAGAAAAACACTTCTAGCAAAACGGCAAGGAATCCTAAGAGTAGGATTAATAAAAGTCTACGAGCATGGAAGTGTTGACGGAAGCCATATGGCTGACGGGGCAACCCGGTTCAGGTAAAACTACTTTGGCGAACCTATTGACCGAAAAGATAGCGTCTAGCTACAATGTTGATGGGGACGACTTAAGAGACCTTTTTCAAAACAAAGACTACTCCAAGGAAGGTAGGTATGCCAATATTAGATTGGGTATGAGTATATCGGGATACCTGATTAGCAAAGGCCTAATCCCTATTGTGTCGTTAGTCTCCCCCTACAGGGAATTGAGAGAAGAATTCAAGGCAAAGTACAATGTGCTGGAAGTGTACCTACACACCACAGAAAAGAGAGGGAGGGAAAACTATCATGTTTCCGATTACGAACCCCCCTTGGAAAAATATTTAAATATCGATACCACCCATCAAACAAAAGAACAAAGCCTAGATGAAATACTCAATGTTTATAGGTAGATGGCAACCGTGGCACGATGGCCATCGTTGGCTCATAGATCAACGCCTGGATGAAGGTAAGAATGTATTAATATGTGTGCGAGAAGTTTCTAAGGATGACTCAAATCCTTATGATCCAGCTGAAGTCAAAGCTAATATTGAAGAGAAGCTCAAAGACTTGGGTGACCGGATTAAAGTAGTAGTAATCCCCGACATTGAATCCGTAAACTACGGAAGAGGGGTTGGTTACGAAATAATCGAACATGTACCCCCACAGGATGTTGGTGAGATATCTGCGACCAAAATAAGAGAGCAGATAAAAAAATACAACCGTTAGATTTTTAAGTTATACCATGTTATACATAAAACATGGAAAACATCACCGAGGAGGTTAATTCCCCTCAAACAGACGTATCGGTTGAGAACGTGTCAACAGACGACCTTCGCAGCCTACTAAATCAGACCACGACCGAGCAGGGGCAGCCACAAGCCGCACCTGAGGTTCAGCCACAAGCTGAAAATCTCGAGCCCGCACCAGAGGTGTCCGACACGCCTCAAGAAGAAGTTGCGGTGGTAGACGATCAACCTGAATCTGAACAGGAAAAGTTAGCCAAAAGACGGATAAGGCCTAAGTCCGACCTAGACCAACAAGTTATCGATTTATATCGAAGCGAAGGTTTTCAAGGTTCTTTTGCCGATGCCTCTAATATTATATACGGGCAAACTCAACCAGTTCAGCGCCAGCAGTCCGAGGCTTCACAGCCCGCACAACCTTCCTTTTCGGAAAGAGTTGATTCGTACATCACTCAAACTAACGCGGAAATTGCCGAGCTAAACCAGAAGGTTAACGAAGCTGCCGAAGGCATGGACACTGTGGAGGCATTAAAATTGCAACAGCAAGTAATGCAGAAACAGTTAAATGTTCAGAAAGCCGAGAGCCGAAAGGAGCAGTTCGAGCAAAGAGTTAAGTCTGAAGTCGAATCCACCCGCAGAAATCGCTCTGCGGAGAGTCGCTCAGTCGCTGTTTCAGAGTATCCCCAACTCGACAATCCGGATGATCCGTATCGTAAGGAGTTCGATCACTTTGTAAATAGCGCACAGAACGATCCCGATTATGCACCCATTTTCAACTCTCCTATATGGCCAGAAATGATGGCTAGGGAATTTGCAAATTATAAAGGTGTAGCTCCTCAAGCAGCACAACCCGTGTTGCAACAGGCAGCTAACCCGCAAGTTCCCCAAGTAGGAAATCAGGCTAGAGCGTTGACATCTGGAGGCACAAATCAACCGATAAACGCTCCTGCTCAAAATCCCGGAGATATTTCAAGTCTGTCGAACGAACAATTATATTCACTACTCGGTACGCCAGACGGTCAAAGGGTCTTGAGATAGGATTTCTCCTATATTCTATAACTCTTAGTTACAATGGCTAAAAATATACCTAATAGTAACGCGACTGCCGGTCTTGCTGGTACCAATGTTGACTTGCTCAACGCTGGAACTGGTGCACCCGCTTCGTACGCCGAAATCGTCGGCAATCAGGGTAGCGCTGAATTGCGTACCCAAATCTGGTCTGAACTCGTAAAGAGGGATGCCCGGGAAAAAAACGTCCTCAAAGACTTCATCGGAGGCGAAGGAAGTGACAAACCAATCGTAGAAAAGCGTGACCTGTCCGCAGGCGGCTCTGATAAGGTTGTTTTCACTACCGTTGCTCCTATCCGTGGACAAGGTGTTCTCGGGGAAGCAATCCTCAAGAACAGCACCGAATCACTTAAGTTCGGTACGTTCCCTGTTGAAGTCGATCTCATCCGTCACGCTGTCTCCTGGACGCAAGTCCTTAAGCTCATGCGTTTTACTGGCAAAACCCTTGACCAACTTTCTTCTGAAGTTATGTCCGAGTGGTATGCACGTAAGGAGCAAGACGACAGCATGTATGTCGCTCGTCAATCCTGTATTCTTGCTGGAGAGTCCAACTTCATGGACACTTACGGTTCGAACGCTGGTGTTGCCGGAGCTCTTAATTACGCTAACGACGGATTGTCCACCGATCTCCTCGAGCACCTTAAGCAAAACCTCATCGCTACTGGCGGAGAGCCCACTTCGCTTAAGACCGACGGAAAATCAGGACACGACATCCCCGGCTACTTGTTCTTCGCACCTGACGCTGGCCTTCGCCCGCTTCGCGGAGATTCCGACTACCTGAATGCTATCCACTACGCAGACACCCGCTCCAGCGACAATAAGTTGTACAGCGGTGAATACGCAATGTGGGACAACATTCTGGTTTACTCTCACAACAACATCATCGATACCGCTAAAGGTCGTCAAGGAAGCCCAATGGCTCCTATCTACTACCTTAAGGGTAATGAGACCTTGCAAGGCAATGGTACCTTAGGTTCTGCTGCTTCTGGCGATTATTTCGCTAACTTCCGTGGAGCAAATCTTGATTTGATCTCCGGAGACACTCAGTGGAACGAAGCAGGTGGTTTCCTTGGTCACTTCTTGGCTATCAAGATGACCGGAGCTACCCGTGGCCAGTGGAGACACTACAGCTATGCAGCAGTATCTGCTGACAAAGCTACGCTCACGACTGTTGTCCGCTTGGGCACCAATGGTGCTGCCGCTAATAACGGACTCAGCAACGCAATGCGTGCAGCTGACAATGTTCAGTTCACCGCAGGAGATATGGTTATCCCAGCTGATGCTGGAGGAACTCCTGTCTGCTACGGTATGATGATGGGTAAGAACGCTCTCTACTACGCCAAAGGTGCAGTAGACGCAGAGCAAATCTTCCACTACGATGACTTCGCCAATTCCGGCAACCAAGCTCACTTGAATTCCATTGGTATTCAAGGCGTGCGTGGCTGGAAAGCGTATCAAGACACCGATGGAAGAATTCCAGGCCTTCAGCTCATCGAGCTTGTTCGTCAGGTACCGGTTCTTACCGCTGCTTAAACACGAGAGTTGCTACACAGTTTCCTTGTTGTTTATGGGGGCCCCTTACGGGGGGCCTCCATTTTTTTTAACCTAAACGCAAAACGATATGAGAATTAGAATGAATGGAAAAACCACGGCAGCCGTGGGTAACTCTACTATTAAAGTAAGGGGTAGGTCTGGAAAGAAATACCCATTTCAGAAAAAACCCAGAGAGGGTTATTTCTATGACACTGAAAATAATGAAGAAATTACGGACTTGTTTGAAGGCCAATCTGGAATGTATCCGTATTTTTTCACGCCAATACTTAAGGAAACTTGCTGCGATAAAGAGCCTGTTGATATAGAGATCGAGGGATTAGATAAAAAAGACCTTAAAAAATTGTGCGATAAACTAGGTATAAAGACAGTGCCGCAAGACCGAGAGTCCTCGATGAAAAGAATGCTAGAGGCTTATAAGTTAGGTACGGCTGCCTAAATTTTACAACCGTTGGAAGATCGCCTGCTCTCGTTGTAGACTAAAAGCATGGCAGAAAATCTTGCAACTGGAGTGGCCCCCACTCTCAAAGAGCTGAAAAATCAGCTCGCTTCCCTTTATGGTGCTGATGGAGTAGATGAGCTATCAGCCATAGACCAACAGCGTGTGGGCATCTATATCAACCAAGCGTACAGGCAATGTTACTCACCAGCTAACGGGTATAGGCCCGACTGGTCGATAGCCAATTACGGTTTTACTTTATCTGAACCGATAAAGACCGATGCCACATTGACAAAGGGCAGTGGTCAAGTGGCTTTGGTCGATGCTATGGATCCCAAAAATGTTGGGAGCTATATCGACATCGAGGGTGAGTTTCACGTAATAACCGAAGTGGACGGAAACAACATCTCCCTACTTAATGTTTGGGAAAATGATTCTAAGACTACGGGCGTAACTATTTACAATAACTCATTTGAGTTAGACCGAGAAGTAATTGATGTGTGCGATCCCCCTGAAATCGTAGGGTGGGGTAGGTTATCCCCAATGCAGGGCAAAGACGAAGAGATTGAAATGAGAGCTTCGTACTCCACCGACTTCCTCCCTTTCGCTTCGCAGCACTACGGTAATATGCCATCAATAACACATAGAGGAAGGGATCATCATATTGATCGACCTCTGTGGTATTATATAGACTCTTCCGACCTCCAGGTCTACTCGGAATCAGCAGACACCGCAGACCTATCTAAAAAAGCCGTAAGAAGCAGGTTTGTGGTCTACCCTCTACCGCCTCAGGACAATGTCGTTAGGGTTAGGGCGAACATACTGCCTCTGGAGCTGACAAACGACAACGATGTAGTCAGGCTACCTGGTAATGTGGCTTGGGATATTTTATTTCCCATCGCATCCGCAAAACTGGCTCTGTCCGACCCTAGATATAGCGGCGACAACAGAGAAGCTATGGTGAGGTTGTCAGATGAAGCACAATTAAGACTACAGTCTTTGGGGACTTCTCAAAAGAAAAAACCAGTAAGGCTAGTTAAACGGAGAGGTTGGTAATGTCAGATACTACGCTTAGACTCACAGGGCGTCCAGTAATTGAGCGAGACCCAAGTGGTCTTCGTAAAATAACTCGCCAATATATCGTACAAGGTTCTTCTGTAACGGAGGGCAAAGTTGAGGCAGAGGTTTTTCTACCATTCGGGACTCCCGACCTTGAGTATGACGAAACCATCACTCAGGATCTGACTAACGGTGGCTTAACTAACAGCGAAGTTACGGGAGCCTACCTTGTCGAACAGAACTTACAACCCGGTCAGAGCATCAATGAAGCTATGCTCACCAGGGTGTATCAAGAACTTGACGCCAGCAGTGAGCCTGTGCTTATCGGCAAGCCTGAAGTAGTTCGCGGGGAGAACAACCGACTGACACTGCAAAAAACTTTTATAGTTAAAAACCCGTACATAGACCACTATAAGCCGGACAGAATAGGCCAAGAATCTATTACTATCCACGGAGCCGAGCTTTTGCTAGGATCTGTTCAATCAAAAGAAAGTCAGGTTTTTACTCAATTTACTGAGATCTATTACGAAGAAGGTATCTTGTCAGAGAGCGTAGAATACAAATTCGGACAATACCCAAATCATAGACTTGAAGTACGCACCTTAAGATCTATTGATATACCTCAAACACCACCCACAACCGAGGGGCCGGGCAACGGGCCATGGTTTAGGGTCAGTGAAAAAGAAGGTCCTGGTAATAGAGACTTCGGGCAGATCGGAAAAACGATCAAGACTATTGTGTTTGCAAAAGGTGAGGGTTTAATCTCAGAGCAATCTCAGGTTAAGGGTAAGCCGCCAAACACAGTCGAAGTCATCACAATCAAATATATTACTGGTGACAACGGGACGGTTCCTCCTGCAAACATTCCTGCATTTACAAGAAGAACCCAAGACTCTACTGAGGAGAAAGACGGGTACGAGCTACACACTATATCTGGCATTGTCCTGTCGACTGAAAACGGAGTGGTTGATGTCAAGGTTCAGTATAAGCATGGAGAAAAGCCCAACCACAAGTTAGAGGTTGCTCAAGCAACTTCCTACGGCATACCCGCCGATTCTCAGGATGTGCTTGATTTTGTTTATCCTGGCGGAGACACCACCTCCCTTGGTGCCTATGTGTTAATAGAAGAGAGGGAGAATACCCAAGGCGAGTTTGACGTGTTCACGACAACTTTTGCCCGCGGCTTGGGTACCGTGCAGGCGTCCTCAAGGAAAGTAGGTATGACTACTGTCTCTGAGCTAGTGTCACTGCACCCCTCGAAACCAACCCTCTCAATTGAATTGCAGCCTGGGGAGCTAACTAGAAGAGTGGAGTTTTTAGATGGTTACCAGAAACTAACCATAGCTAAGACCACCGAAGATTCTGGAATAGTTGACCAACGAGTCCAATACCGCAACAACGGAGCCTTGGTCGTTAAAAGTATCATGCAACTCGGAGACGAGTGGGATGATGACAATACGCCCGGCGGAGATTATGCGCTGATTGAAACCAGAAACCATAGGTATGACATCTACCCCGCAATTACTAGGGTCTATGCCCAAGGTACTGGGGTCGTAAGTGAATCGTCAAAGAAGGTTGGATTTACTACGGTCACTAAAACGACAAGTATGCATCCTGCCGATGAGGTTTTGGAATCAGACATACAAGGTAATGAATTAAGCAGGGATCTTAGGCAAGAAGAGGGATATCAATTACTTACAGTTGAAGAGACTACTGAGGACTCTGGAATTGTAGACGAAAAAACAGACGAAAGAAACAACGGTAAGTTGATAATCAAAACGATTACTCAACTTGGATCCGTCTGGAATAACGCCAGCACGCCCGGAGGCTACGCTGAAATATCTGTTAGAAATCATAGGTTTGATATTTATCCAGCTATTACAAAAGTATATGCCAAAGGTGCGGGTGTAATATCGACCAGCTCTAAAAAGGTAGGCCTTACAACTGTAACCGAGACAACCTCGCTGCACGCAGCTTTACCTGTTCTTGACTCAGACATCACGGGCAACGAATTAACCAAAGAGGTTAGGCAAGAAGAGGGTTACCAAATTAAGAAGGTTTCTGAGACGACAGGACAGAGTGGTGTGGTTGACCGAAGAGAGGACGAAAGGCACCAGGGTAATTTAAAAATACTTAGAATAACCCAACTTGGAGATACATGGAATACCACTGTTGGTAACTATGTACAAGTGTCGGAGAGAAAACACACTTTCGATATTTACCCTGCAATAACGAGGGAATACGCTAAAGGTGTAGGAGAGATTAGTAACTCCTTTAGGAAAATAGCATCGGCTCTAATTGAAACTGTGGTAACCCTCAGCAAAGGACCTAAGCCGACATTGCCTAGCGATGCTCTGTCTGGAGCAATTGTTGCTGAGCAGGGTCACTGGAAGACTACCATAGAAAGGCAAAGCCAAAACAAAAAACTCGTTGATGCCAAAGATGAGAAAAGAAATTTTGACTTACTACAGTACGCTAGCCGAACAATTCTAGGAACATCCTGGGATGACACATTCACGCCAGCAGGCTATGTACAAATCAGCACTAGAAAGCATAGCTTCAACAACATGCCCGCCGTAACTAACGAGTTCATGAAGGGCGACGGGGTAATTAGTGAAGAAACCAAGAGCGGGAATAATAGATATAAAATTGTTAAGAAAACAATACTAACCCCTTTTTCGTCTCCTCCTGATTCTTATATTCCAGGAAATGCTGTTGAAGTTAAGAAGGTAACAAAAGAGGGGCATTCTATAATAGAATATGAAGTTAGAACTCCCCACACACAGCAACCTTCTGATTCAACTTGGTCGGCGGGTTTGCAAAGAATTACGAAAGAAAATCTTAATGACCCCGCATCAGGATTTCCGTCCGACTCATACACTTTAACTTCCAAGTTTACTCCTATTGATTTCAAGAATGTTCTTCACACAGAATCAGTAGTCAAGCCCGGCGAGTTTAAAACAATAGCTAAAAATTTTAATAAATTTTTCCTAAGAATAGCTACCGAAGAATACTCGACTAGCTCTGATATTGGAGAGTACGAAGGGAGCGTTACTCAAATCGCAGACGGTTTTTACAAAACACGAAAGACGGAATACAAACCTGCGAGTTACGAATTTAAAGACATAGTTTATTCGGGAGGACTTAAGAGGATCACTCAACAAGGACCAATCACAAGCGTTAGCGGAAGCTACGGTGATTTTGATTCAGCTGAGGCCTATATGTTGAACGAAGTGTATGGGGTTGAGAGAACAACAAAATCAGAAGCAGCCACCTTTTCTAGAACTTCGTTTGCTTATTCAAAGCACAGAGAGGTAACCTCTTCGACTACTTTAGGTGATGCAAACCCTCCTCTGGTTCCTGGACAGACTGTCGTACTCTCGAGATCCACAGAGCAGCTAGGTGAAAAAATCTTCAGACACGAGCTATCTACCGCGGACGCACCAAAAACGTCAGGGGAGAAAAAAGTTGTACCTGGAGGTGGGGGTGCGTACAGAATAGAAACTGATACCACATACCAAAAGACTGCCCCCACCATTGGCTCAGATGAATTCAAATCAATAAACTTTATTGATAAAGTTCGGGGGTACGAAACAGAAACTGTACATTTTAAAGAGGGTACTTTTGTAGACAAATACAGTAAAACAACCCCTAATTATACAAAAACCTCTACAACTACTGTTAGTAAAAGTTCGGCATTGCCAGACACTAGCATTGGTGGTGCTAAAAACTTGGAGAAAGAAGCTCGCGTTGTTCAAATAGCACCGGGTATTTTTAAAACCACTGAATCGGAGACTGGAAAAAGTGCTGGGAGCTCTGTGTTAAGCCATCAAATGAGGATTGTAATGGGTGGTTTTGTTTTCTCTGCGACCAACACAATTCCCGCGAATGGTGTGAGTGGCGTACCCGCACTCCCTCAAGGTGCCATCCCAATGTCGGCCACTAGGAGTATTCAATATATAAATGGTATTGAGACCGAAGTTATAAATAGAGTGTGGTTTGTTCCTAAACCCAACTCCTACTACACAGTAGAAAAAAAGGCTTTTACATTTCCAGGAGTAGCAGGAATTAGCGACCAGGGGATATGGCATATTCCAAGTTATCGAAACCTAATCTCCGTTAAAACAAACCACTTTATCAACACTGGTGGTGCTATGAACTCAATAGGTCAGCCATACATACCTCCTGTCGCAACACTAAGCTACAGAGCCATACCAGCCACTGGTGCCGCAATGACCGAAAGTGTAGTCATTACAAATTGCGAAGTGGATACCGCAGGTTTGGCTGGGGGACCTCAGTGGTTTAAAAATGTTTGGTGTACCGATGTACAATTTGAAATTTCAGGGGAGGCTGTCGGATCAAACAATTTCCGAAATATGGATATGGGTTCTGACACCGAAGTTCTTTCAACTTACGGAAATACGGCAGTATTTCATTACGCATTACACACATCGCTATGAGTAGACTGGATCCTTTAGCAGCTGAGGCTGGAAACAATGTAGCTAATGGTTTTCAGCCGGATCAGTACGCCAGAACTGAATTGGATGAAGCTATGAGCGACTCAACGCAAAAAGAGCCCACCCCCTTCAGGGCGGCTGAGTTTTTGTCAGAGCCGCTGCATGCTAAAAATCGTACTCAGCAACAACCCCACTACTACAACCAGAGAAACCCAATAACCCATTGGGTAAATTCCTGGAGTACCCTGGATTACAGTGATTCAAACACAACTGCCCAAGATTTTATGGATGATGTGATTAATCAAAATTATTGGGATAGCGACGCCCCAGATCCAATATCGGGTGACACTCTTGCAGGCTATGACACTAATGGAAAGTTAATACAGATGCGTATTACAATACCTGTCGGTGCCGCAGGAAACCAAGGTAGTATTGGGTAATGCTCTCTAGTGGTACAGTATCCCAAAATAGCCAGTACAGGCCTAGATCTATACAATTACAAGGCCTTGTAAGTTCAGAGTGCGGCGATACCACTACTAGTGGGACGGTTGCCCAAGTCGATCAATACAGACCTAGGTCAATATCTTTGCAAGGCTCTCTAAACCCACACTCTTCAAACGGATTAGCATCCCACACGATCCCTCAAAACCCCGCGTGGAGGCCCAGTTCAATATCTTTACAGGCACTGGATTATACCTGTGCTGTGTCCTGTGAAGGTAGTACAACGTCCGGTGGCTACAGCTGGCCAAACCCAGATATTTCAGTAATAGAATTGGGTGCTGGAACCGGAGAAACGTGGTTTGAATTTGATGCACTCACTGTCCCAGACAAATTTGCTATTAACTGGAACGGCAATTGGGTCATAGAATCTGGATTCATAGGCGGGCCAGGTGCGCCCGGCTCATTTTCAGATTTATGTGCCCTCACTGGGGAAAATATAGCAGCTCCATCATCTCAATACTACAAATTTGATAAGAATGCCGCTCAACCAGAGAAATGCTTTTTGTATGTGTGGGGCCCGTACACAAATACTGCTTGGGACGTTTTTCATTGGTGTCCAGGTGACGAGAAAAGTTTTAGCGTAGGCCCCGGACCGTCTCCTTGTTCGGGCGGTAGTCTTATTACACTGCCTGATTTAGATGCAGAGGGAAATGAAGTATGAAGAAAAAACTTTCTGAGAGTGTTGGTCTAGGTGACACCATCGCCAAATTAACAACTAAGGTTGGAATTAAACCTTGTAGCTCTTGTAAGAGAAGGCAGGAGAAACTCAACCGTTTGTTCCCCTACAAACAACCTGATAAAAAAGAATAATGAGATATACGAGAATACCAGGATTTTCTGGAATAGAAAACCACAGACAAGACACCAATCTTGGTACTCTTCGTGTTTGCGAAGGTGCTGTGATGGGTGCGGTTGGTAGCATAAGATCGGCTCCCATCTGGAAGCAAGAATTTCCGTTGGACATCCCTGGGGCAGGGAACCATGTCTTGATCGGTCAAGACACCCAACAAAACAAATACGCAATGGTGACTGAGAGTGGTCAAGTGACTAACCTAAAGATGTTCACCAATGAAAACCCCGTCCCATCAAGGATAGGGAATTTAATAGCTCTTGAGTCCAAAGCCCAGCTTACTTCAAACAACCCAGTGTTCGTAAATGATGTTGGATCAAGACAAGCGTTTCTAGGTAACGGGGTAGATCAAAAGAAAATAATCGATGTTGTTGGCGGGCCTCTCGAAGTTACTGATTTAGATCCAGACGAAGACAGCATATATAAGCAAGAGACAACACCTTTTCCAAACTGCTCCATGTTTGTGGTGGGTATGAGAAAAAGTATATACGCTTCCGGAGATCCTACAGCACCGCTGACTGTTTACATATCAGAGCCTATGTCCGCAGACAGCCCTGTCAAAGAAGGTATATATTCTACTCAAATGTCTAAGGTAGACATACTGGCAACTAACGCCACTAAAATCACAGCTCTTTCCACTTATCAAAATTATGTAGTTGTCCATACCGATGCGGGTGTGGTTCTTCTTTATTCCGTAGAAACCCCGCAGTCTAGTGCTGGCTTCCGTGTTGAACAAGTGTCTGCGGCCAGCAACTCAGGGGCTGTAAACCAAAACTGCTGTGCTGGTTCTGCTATTGTTCAGCCCTATTATCTAGGCGTTGATGGCGAGGTCTATAAAGACAGCTCCGCTCGCAGAGGGCCAGACAACAAACCCAGTTTCTCAGATGTCGAACA
>MDTG01071472.1_pt1 | contig 13295 bp, 16 predicted proteins | sample 811421 | NCBI WGS metagenome assembly MDTG01 (sample SAMN05326645, study PRJNA326480) | marine metagenome | isolation source: seawater | place: Pacific Ocean: South East | collected 2011 | reverse complement strand
TACTCAAAGTGAGGTTTTACAAACTCTTCAATAAATTGTTTATATAATGGATAGAACTCTTCTTTGAATTTATCATAGTAAGTTTTATGCCACATCGTAGCTTGGTCTGTTGGTTCAGTATATCTTTCATACTTTTTAACCTCATGTAAATTTTCTAAACTCTTCTCACCTAAGATTTTTTTAATCAAAGGTCTGAATTGATACTTTGAAGTATCGTACTTAATTTTATGTGTTTTTATCATTCTGTTCTTTCTAACTTATATAGTTTATTATCTATTCCTTTTGGTCCTTTAAAACCAAACTCTTCATCAACCCATACTACATTTTCTTTTCCAACTCTATTAAGCATTGGAATATATAAATTATGATTACCTGGGTTAATGCCTTCTGGTGGGTTAGTTTCTTGTTCTATAAAAGATTCTATTACTTCGTTCAACATGTTATAAGGAAATACTATAAAAGTATCATTTACTATGGGGAGATGGGTAAATTCTGGTTCTCTCCATAAAAAACTGCATTTAGTAAAATCATATTCATATAATTCAAATGGGTTCTGTTTAAAATTAATGTCAAATCTTGTTGAAATGATTATATCTAAATCCTCCCCTATTAGCTGATGTAATGAGTTTATAGTTGTTAGTGTCATCATCCTAAAACCATTTGATAATAAATCTCCACTTGTTGCCTTATTAAAATTACTATCCTCAGGGAGAAAAGTATACTTAGTAGGTTTATAATCTTCTATAACATTTTCCGTTTTAATAGAATCATAACTATATAAGTAAGTTTTGATTTCATGTCCCTTCTCTATTAAAGGAGTTATAACTTTTTCTCTTAAATTTTTTATAGAATCTGAATAGTTTCTTTTTCTATAGCTTGAACCATCATGATATGATACTCCATTTAAATTAATTCCTATTTTCATAAATCATTTTTAAATATTTTCTACCTCTTATAAATTGTACTTTACCAATTTCTTTGAATCCTAATTCTTCATAAAGTGTTTTTGCATGATTATCTTCAAATACATCCAACTCAGCGTAATCTGTATCTTTTAGATATTCTTTGTAAGCCCTTCTTGCATATCCCATTCTTCTGAAATCAGGATGAATATCACAACCAATTACATCACCATCTGTTCTAAAGTACCCAACTCTCAGTAAATCTTCATCAACTATTACATACCAAGGAGATGATAAATTTTTAAACCATTTCTCACATTCCTCTAAACTGAAAATAGTATCATTCTTTAATTGTGAACGAGTTGTTTCGTGATTCCGTATTTCTAATAAGAACTTTAAATCTGTTTTTCGTAAAGGGTGTAATCTTACTTCCATTTTTTAATACAATTTACAATATATTCTCTATCAGATTCCGTTACCCACCATCCTACTGGTATATTTACAACTTTACCTATAGTTTTATCAAGATTGGGTAATTTTGTTTTAAACTCAGCCATGCAACTATGTTTATCATTTCTTTCATGTACCTGGGAAGCAGCTATCCCACATTTTTTCATCCATTTATAAAATCCTTCTCTATCATCTACTAACATAGAATAGATCCAAAAAGCTGAATCAAAACCCTTTTCTCTTTTCAATAAGGTAACCCCGTTTACATTTTTTAAATGTTTATCATAGTATGCTGCATTTTCTTTATGTTTAGAAACAATACTATCTAAATGTTTAAAATTTTCCATCCCAATAACAGCACAAACATCATTCATATGAAATTTAAATCCCCATTCAGCTATATCTGCTTCACATCTAAAGTCTGTTCTTCCTTCGGGGTTTCTATCAATACCATACCATCTTACTAATTTAGCTCTTTCATAAAGTTCATGATGGGGGCAATATAATATCCCTCCATCAACTGAAGTTATATGTTTAATAGCTTGGAGAGAATTCATAACAAAATTTCCATGATTACCTAAATATTTCCCCTTATATTTAGTTCCTATAGAATGAGCTCCATCCTCTATTAAAGAGGGGGCCCATCCATGTTTTTCCCTAAAATTACTTCTAATTTTTCTAATTTTATCTAAATCTAAAGGATACCCACCCCAATGAACTCCAACTATAGCTTTTGTCTTTTTTGATAATTTTTTTTCTAAATCATTTAAATCCATATTAAGGGTATTTGGATCAATATCTACCCACTTAATTTTTAACCCATTAGCTACTATAGGCCAATTGGAAGCAGTACAAGTTAAGGCAGTAGCTAATACTTCATCTCCTTCTTGCATTCCTGGCCAATACTCTGTGCTAGTCATTAATCCTTCAAAATTGGAAACTTTTTTATAGGGTTTTTTGAGTAAATGTAAAGCCAAATGTAAAGCTGAGGTTCCAGCGTTAACTGTTACTACTTTTTCATTCCCAAAATATTCACCTAATTGCTTTTCAAACTCATCAACTTTAGGACCTTGACCTATATATCCACTATCTAATACTTCTCCAACTTTTTCTTTTGCTGATGGAGACATAAAAACTTTAAATAAAGGGATCATTTTTTCATATTTTCTTGGTTTAACACTTCTATACAAAGTACATTTTTATCATTTATCATTATCATAGTACCATCAGTTTGATATACTTTCGTAAATTGTCCTTGTCTTATTCTAGTAGAATCAATATCATAAAATGTACGTTTTTCTCCATTAACAAAATGGATAATTTGTACTACTTTAGTACCTATTTCTTTTACTGAGCTTTTTAAGTCTTTGGAGTTATCTTTCATTTTTATAGTGAATATAATAAAATTTTACTAATTAGACAAATTATTTTTGTAATCTTGAATATAGTCTGAACATATTCCAATACATTGGGTAATGTCATCATTTTTCCATTCTGGTAAAACTGCTATACTTTTTTTTAAAGGTTGGTTCCCTGGGTAAGCCCAAATATAATTAAGGGAAGTTAAAGTTACAGTATCAGTTTGATGCCAAAAATAATTAAAACCATTACTATTATCTAATTTTGAAAAAAATACTAAAGAATTTAAATCTTTACAATGAATCCATAACTTATGCCTTCGTTGATATAACCAGGGTGGATCAATTTTATATTGGGGATCATCATGACCTAAATATAATTTATTATCTATAAATTTAATATCTATTTCACAATCATACCCTTCACTAAGAACTTTATCAATATAAGAAGGTTTATTTTCTAATTTAGGGTTTTTACCTTTAATATTTCCTCTATGCGATATTAATATCATTTTTATTTTAAATCCGATTTATCTTTTTTATACCATAAACCCATTTCTCTTAGTAAAGAAAAAGGTAATTCATTTGTTTTGTAAATATATTTCGATACACCTTTTCTATGCAATATTTTTGTAAAATTGTGTTCTTGAAAAAATATTTTTTTGTAAGACTTTGCATAAGCTACAAATTCATCAAATACATCTTTAAACACAATATCTGCTAATTTTTGATTTGTTACAGTAATATTATCATCCATAACATCAGAATTTCCCCAATGGTGGTTTGTAATATTAATCTTAGTTAAGTCTAAATTTTCAAGTTTAATTGGAGAAGGAGTACCTAAATCATATCTACTTCTAATAATACAATCATATTTACCTTCAATTAAATTATATCCTTGTTGCCAACTGTAAAACATTGGAAATCCTCTAAAATTACCTTCTACATCATATTCTATTAAGGGTCTAGATCTATCTTCAACCTCATTTAACTCTTTCATACCATCAGCAAAATAAGATTCAATCCCTTTCCTATACTCTGTAAATTTAAAAGGTTTGGTTTGTAAGTATTTTTTAGGTTTATAAATGTCTAAAACTTTTTTATAATCTTCATCTTCCCAGAATTGTAGGTAAACATCTGTATTGTAATTATTTATAATATGTTTCCAGTAACTATTATAACCTTCTTCTACTTTTCTTGCTAAACCCGTTAATAGTAACGCTACTTTCATTTTTTTATACCCCACTTGTTAATTGCTTGTTGATATGCATCCCCAAAATCATCATCTATACTTTGTCTCATAGCTTTTGCACCTTCTAAGGTTCCATTAGGGTGACCATGTAATGCCCCTCCAACATTAGCCATATAATCTACCCCAACTTTATTAGTAACCCACTTACTTAAGCCAGGATGAAAACCACAACTTAAAGCAGGCATTACATTATATTTTTTAAGTATTTTAGTAGAATTAATTACTTCATCTTCAGGCCATTTATAATATCCTCCAATCATACCTGCATGAATAAAATCTACACCCATCATCCCAGCTAATTTACAAACAACAGTCCAATCAATATAGTATGAATGGTTTCTATTCGTTAAAATTTTATCCCCACTTTTTTGGAAATGGACAAATATTGGTAGATCTAATTCTCTAATTGCTTTGTATATTCCTAACCCACACCAAAAATTAACATGGACTGAATTACCTCCTAACTCATATACTCTTTTTACTCTTTCTAGTAAGTAAGGCATGTCTGAGTGAATTGAAACAGAGTAGATAATATTTTTATCCTTTAGATAATCCATGATTAATGGAACTCTTTCTTCAATAGTACAGAATGAAGGATTACTCATAATCTCATCTTCTTTGATAAAGTTAACTCCTCCTTCAACTAATTCTTTTACCATTTCTAATAAAACTTTAGGAGAAATTCCAATTTTAGGTTTTACGATTGCTCCAAATAAAGGTTTATTTTTAACTCCTGTAAATTCTCTTATCCCCTTAATCCCAAATTTAGGTCCCAAAAATATATCTTCAACATGTTTAGGAAACCAAATATCAATTACAGCACATTTTAAAATATTATCAATATCCATTTGACCACCCATAATATTTACTAGCAAATGAGAAACACCATCAGTTTTAAAATCTATATTTATTACGGGGAAAGCAATATCTACTATTCCTTTTGTGATTTTTGATAGTTTATCTTCATCCCCTAAAACAATACAACTATGATTGTTAAATAAGTCATCTGTTTCCCAACTATTTCTTACATTAGGATTACCTACACTTTGACCTATAGCTAATTTCCAAGCAGCATCTCTTAAGTTAGTTTCGGATTCTAATTTATATTTTACTATAAAGTATTTGTTTTTATCTACTTTTTTTCTAAAAATATCTACCATTATATTAAATATTTATCTCCTGAAATTGATGGAGTTTTAATTACTACTATTTTACAATCTTCTAAGAATAAAGGATCTGCTATTTCATATGGGTGTATAACAAAAACATCTCCTTTATTTAATTCTTGGTCAGTTCCTTTACCATCATAATTTTTTAAAATAAATTTTCCTTCTAATAATAAATTAATCTCTGTTCCTAATTTATGGTAATGTGCTTCCTTCTTTTCACCTTTTTTATAATCATGTACTGCAACTTCAAATGCATCTGTTTTCCATGCTGTGGGGTTAAAATCTCCTATAAACCAACCACCTTTCATATCTTCAATTCTACTTATATCCATACTACCCTCTTTATATGCTTCTATTTTAATAATTTTTTAAATAATAGTTTAAATCTTCTGGTGTGCCTAATCCCCACATTTTAGAAATATTAAAAGTACGAATTTGTTTATTATCTTTTATAGCTTGGTTATAAACAGGACACACATAAAATTCACCATTTACTCTAATATTATCTTCAATCATTTCTTCAGCGTATTTTACAAAATCAGAACCTTTTTTCCAGTAATAATATCCAACAGTTGCTGTGTTAGATATTGGGTTTTTTTCTGCTACTTCAGTAACTATTCCTTTATCATTAGTTTTAGCAAAACTCCATTTTGGGTGGGTACCTTTAAAAGATACAATCCCCCCATCTGAATTTGTTTCTTGCATTTTATACATAAATTCATTTGAGTCCCATTCTACAAATTGGTCAGAATTTGCAAAAAATAAAGGAGTATCATTATTAATATATTCTTTAGCTAATAAAGCAGTACAAGCTGCTCCTTCTGTTATTCCTTCTACTTCTACAATTTTACACCCAGGAGTTATTAAATTTAATAAAGTATCTAAATTATATTTTTTTCTATGGGAGGATTGAACTACATAAATATAGTTAGCATCAATATTTAAATTTTCAACCACTACTTGAATCATAGGTTTACCTTTTACATCAATTAAAGGTTTTGGAAACGTATAACCCGCTTTTTCAAATCTACTTCCAGCACCTGCCATAGGAATAAGTATATTTAAATTGTCATCTTTCCATTTTGGAGTTGAACTCATCTTATTAAATTTTAAATGTTTATTAATGTTAATATACGTAATATCTTTAGGGGATCCAACTCTCATTATGTTCGCTTTGCTTCTACTTGCTGCTAATAACCCATAAGGTGAATCTTCTACTATTAAAGTTTCTTCGGGGAGTAAATTAAGTGTTGATATTGCCTTCCAATATATTTCTGGGTGTGGTTTACTGTTTTTAACATCCTCATTAGATAATATTAAATCCATGTATTCTATTAAATCTAATTTAGAAAGAACTGTTAAAACTGTTTTTCTTATAGAATTACTACAACACGCTATCTTATAACCCTCTTTACTTAATTTATCTATGGTAGTTTTTAATTTTAAGTTAGGTTTAAGGTTTTTAAGAGCTTGAAGAGTATACTTTTGTTTTTTATTCCATATTATAGAATATTTTTCTATAGGAAGATGTTTATCTTTAGTTAATATTTCTAATTTTTGGTTTGTTTTTAAACCATCATAAGTTGAAAGGTGTTCATTCCATTCTATTGAATACTCTTTACCTAAAGCTTTATTTAAGGCTTCATAGTGTATGTTTTTGGCTTCTACTAAAACACCATCTAAATCAAATATTATTAATTTTATATTATCTGCCATGTTTTCCTTCATCTATATGCTTAAATAATCCTTCTCCATGAGCTACTTTATAAGATTGTTGAGCCCACCATTTTGAAATATTTCCTTCTAAATCAATTCCTCCCCCAGCAAATTGATTTACAGTATTAATATAAAAATTTTTTTTATACAATGTTGGGTTATTTGTCCAATTTCCATAACGTGAAGTAGTTGTAAAATATTCCCCTTCTTTCTGGATGTGTTGGGGAAATTTTTCAGCAGGGTCACACCAATGTACTGAATCTAAAAGGTGAGGTGAAGTTACTTCAATTTCTTTATCATAATAATCTAATTCTCTTCCTTGATATTGGAATGAAAAATGAGGATATCCTGGGTCTTTTCTGTGTCTATATCTAATGGCTTTATATCCTTTTTCAAGCATATTTATACCACTTTGAAGTCTATTTTTTAATAGAGTATTTTCTTCAATTAACTTCCAATCATGTTCTAATATTAATACATTTTCTGTTTTAGATTGGTTTGTTAACTCTATAAAAGCTTTTCCAATCCCTATGTTCTTTTCTTTAGCTATATAAGGCAAATTAAAATGTTCAGCTATTTGTTTATCTTGGTCTGAAAATTCTTGGAATAAGATACAAATATCATTAACACAATTAAGTAGACCATTATTGTGGTAAGTAGTTAAAGTATTAACTAAAGTTTGTCCACTTTTCCAGGATAAAATCCCTATACTTATTGGTAGTTTTTCCATTTTTCTATAATTTTATCTGCCCATTGTATTTGGGTATGGTTTTTTAATGTTTTATTTCTTCCATTTTGGGCGATTCTTTCCCTTTCTTTTTCATTCTCACTATAATATGAAAGTTTATTTGCTAAATCTTCCACACTATCATAATAAACTATATCCTCATTCTCAATTAAAATAGAATCAATATTAGTTTCACTTGGAAGCCTATCAGTTATAACTAATTTTCCACAAGCCATCCCTTCAAATATTCTTCTTGTTATTTCTTTCCATTTACTTTCTTGAAGAATTATATTCCCAGAACATAAAAACTCTGAGTGTAAGTTAATATCCCATATATTTTTATTAGCTATTACATCTTCACCATAATGATTAGATAAATAATCTATTGAAGGACATCCATTATTTTTTCCCCTTGTAGTAACTGCTAAATGTTTTATTTCAACCTTTCTAGGGTAATGAACACGAGTATCAGCAAAATGAGTTAACCATTCAACATCGATTCCTTTTTGTTTATATGTTTGATATGATGAAAAATCAGGAGTTATAGTCCAATGAAAACGAGAAGCTTTAGGAGAATTTCTATGAAAGTTTTGGGGATCATCCCCACTTTCTTGTACCCAAAAAGCATCAACTAAATTTTTATCTAATAAAGGAGAATCAAATCTCCCCCAATCCATGTATAAAACAATATCTGTTTTTGGTTTACTATTTATCCATTTTTTAATTTCTAAATCATTCCAGTTTTGAAGTCTATTTGAGCCTATAGAGACAAAATCAACTTCCCACCCCCTAGATTTAAATTCATTAGCTAATGATAAAGGAGTAGACCACTCTTCATTTTCATAAGCATATATAAAAGTTATTTTCATTTATTTAAGTTTGAAAGTACTATAGACTCTATATGGGGAATCCTATCATACTGGTGTACTATAGTAAAGGGTAAACCCTCACTATTAACAATTAAGTTATCTTTTACTTGGGGTAAACTATCCTGAAGAAAGGGACCATATAATTCAGGTTTATCTAAAGAAATCCCTAAATGAGTAACCCATGTATCCTTATGGAAAGTTCTTTGGATATAATTTTTATATGGCTCCATATCCATTAAAACATTTAAGGCTGCCTGATCAGGAGATTGGTAAGGGGTAGCTCCTGTAATACTCCATCTAAAAATGTTTAAGAATAAATCTGCTACAGGTTTTGTTTCCCCTGCAATTACTCCAGCACAAAATGAGACTTTATCTTTTATTCTAGGCCATTCTAAAGGGTAGCTATCACCATAATTTCTTACAGCCCATTCCATATCTTTGCTAAGAATACTTTCAGACCCTACTACAATAGGGGTTTTTAAATTTTTATCAAGCCACAAAGAAGGATTAAGTTGGAATATAACATCCTTAACATCAGTAACAATTACCTTATTATAATTAAAATCATCTCTAGTTAATAAAGAATATAAATCTAAAAATCTTCTTACAACTATGGGTCTATCTAGACTTCCACAGTCAAAAACTGTAAAATTATTATCACGAAGGTAATCTACAGTATTTTGAGGTACTTCATATACTAACATAAATTTATCCCCTGTAAAACCTGATTTTGTTATGGATTTTACCCAAGGTTCAATATGTTGTGGGGTATATTTGGTTATAGCTCCAATAATGGCATCTTTCATATTTAAACTATTTTACTATAATATTCATTTTGTTTTTCTTGTCTATCTATGGTTTTTTCATGAAGTAAACACCATTCAGATTCTTTTGGTAAGTGGGATACAGATTTATGACCCTCTAATACTTCATGTACTTTGTTTTTCCATTTAATTTTTTTATTATTTTTATAAATTCTCCATTGGTAATCGGGGAAATTGATCCAATCATTTTCATCTACTCTCCACCCCCATTTTTGAACATGTTCTTGGGTTAATCCTTTTACTGTGTTGATTCTAGGCACTAGGATAGCATCTACATTATTTACTTCTAATACTTGAGGTAACAATCTTAAAATATATTCATCTATCATTTCATCGGCATCAATTTGGTAGATATAATCTCCATTACATAATTTTGTTAAATGATTTTTCATATTAGCAAAATGCCCATCAAACTTATAGGGAACCCAATTAAATTCCCCATTTATAGATTTAGCTCTTAAAAATTCTTCAACATCAGAAGTGCCATTAGTAGAATCAAATAATACTACTATTTCATCTTCTTTACGTTTATTTTCTAATAAAAAATTGATTAGCCTTTGAATTTCCTGAAATTCATTACAGACTGGAATTGCATAACTTATTTTCATATTTTAATTTGGTAATACTCCAATATACGAAAGAGCTTCTATAAAATCACGTTCTTTAAATTGTTTCATTGTAGTCATGTCCATCCTATGTTTATAAAATTTTCCTTTTTTACCAGGAATAGGATATTTTTCTTTTTCATCTTCAGTTACTTCCTTAGATTTAACAGCAGCCCAGGCCCAATTTTTAGTTGAAGAACCATTAGCAAAAATCATACCCTGTTCTGTTAAATTCACTGTTGAAGGAAACCATATTTGACCCCCCTTATCTTCATATTTTAAATCCTTATATAATTCAGGTAAAGTTTCCATTTGTTCATCTAAGAGTAATTCACCTTCTCTCATTAAAGTATTAGATTGAAAACCACAACCATAACAAAAATAATTATTTATATCCTGATTTACTTCAGTTACATAACATGCATCTGATCCACATCTGTTACAATCTATAAGTTTATCAATATTTTCCATATTTATATTTTTTGTAAATTAGGCAATTTTAAACTTGGCAAATTTAATTTATCCTTAGGTTTTTGTAAATCAGGCAAATTTAATGGTACCTGTTTTGGAAATTCTGGGATGTTTTTATTAAATATGTCTTTTAATTTAAATTTCATTTGTTCATAACTAAAATTTTCTCGGGCATATTTAGCCTGTTCTCTAGCTCCCGGGAGGAATTGTTTATACTTTTTATGAGATTCTTTGAGTGCTTTTCCTAAAGCCATAGTATCAACATCAAACCATTTAGCACCCTCTACAAACCAATTATTCCTAGCACTCTGATGCATATCACCTAACGTACCTGGAAGTAGAGTTGTCATTTCAGGTTTTAAAAAATCTAAATGACCAGACCACCCTGTTGTAATTATTGGTTTTTTAGTTTGGGTGAATTCTAATAAAGGTCTTCCAAATCCTTCCCCTTTAGTTAAACTTATCATAGTTTTAACCTTAGGATGATTATATAATTCATTTATTTCTTCATCTGAAAATTCCCCATAAAGTAAATAAACATTAGGGCATTTTCCTTTTACTGTTTTTTTAATTTCTTGGATTTTTCTTAAAGTAACTTCTTTATCCTTTTTAGAAATAACACCATGAGTTGTTTTTAAAATTAAAGCAGGTTGTTGTTGTTTATTTTTAAACGCCTCACAAAATGACTTTATTAATACCCCTACATTTTTTCTATCATGCCCATAATCTCCTTGTATCCAATGACCTACAAATAAATAACAAAACGATTCTCTAATGTTTGATAGATCTAAGGTAGATTTAACTGGTTTGTAAACATTTAAATTTAACCCTTCAAATAAAACTTCAGTTTTAGTATTTAATTCTATATTTTCTATAACTTGTCCGGTATTTTTATCTGCTTTCTGGAATTTACATTCTTTTAATACTTTAATAGTATGTTCAGAAGATCCTAACACGATGTTCATTCTATTACACCCTACTACCCATTCAGCAGGACATAAAGTAGTTTCAATTCCCGCAGTTATACCAATATTATATTGCCCTTGAGGCATAAATTCATTTGGGATTGTAATTTGAATCCATATTTCAGGTTTTGGGTATTTTTGTTGGGGGTTTGGATAAAATAAATAGTTATTTAGAAACTTCCATTCTTCATGGTCATCAATAAATCCCCAGGGACAATTACCCCATCTTTGGGGTAAAATTTTTACTTCATATTGGTCTAATTCAATAATAGCTTTTGCTACATCTCTACCCCTTGAACCATATCCTGAGTATGTATCTATAGGGCAACTTAATATTAATGTTGGTTTGCTCATTTTAATAAACTAAATTATGTGTTTGTACTTTTTTAATGTCTGTATCAACATTAATTACTTCATACTGATTTTGGGGTTCCCAAGTATTAAATAATTCATCTAATGCTTCTATTACCCTTTTACCTTGATGTTCTGCTGTAAATCCTGCTTCATCTCCAGTAACCCATTCTCTACCTTTTAATCCAATTTTATCTCTTTCCTCGGGGGACATATCATATATTTCTCTAATTCTATCTGCTGCATCTTCAGGTTTACATCTGTCATCCCAAATATAAGGTGTAATAGGTGAACCCTGAATTGATCTACAAGCTGGGTAAACTGGAAAAGCCCATTCACCATGTTTTTTATATTTACCCGAATTATTTGAAGGTACTTTAGGGGATGGGGTAAACCATTTTCCATTTTCATCTATAAATCTCATTTGGTCTTGCATTCCTCCTGTTGTGTTAGCTATAATTGGTGTTCCTGCTAATATTGCTTCTGTTAATGTTAACCCCCAACCTTCATTAGATGTTAATAATATCTGAGCATCTGCTGTATTATATAACTTATTTAAATCTTCAACTGAGAGTTTATTTACTGAAAATTTAATTGCATTAGGATAATCATTAAATAATAATTCTTCAACTGCCTTTAAATCTGTTCCTGCTTCATGAGAGATTTCAGTATGTAAAATAAATCTACATTTATTCGCTTTTTCTTTAGGTAAAGAATCTAGAAACATTTTAAATGCCCACATTGTATCTGGGATTTGTTTTCTTCTAATATTTCTAGAATTGAAAAATAAAACAAAATCAACTTCTTCTCCATTAAATAAGTCCTTTTTAAATTTTTGGATTTCTTCTGAATTTCTGCCCATAGGGAAATATTTTTTAGAATTCAAACCATGAGGAATATATTTTATAACTTTATCCTTAGCTTCTTCTCCTAAAACAATTTTGTTAATGTTTACTGTTTGCTTTGATATACCTAATAGGGCATCACAGGATTGATAATATGCTTTATTATATAAAGGTGCAGGGTAATCATCCCAAATATTAAGGTAAATTAGGGGAATTTGTTTTCTAATTTCATTTTCCATAGCAAATAACCAATCAAAATATCTTGGATCCGTAATAATGAAAATAGCATCTGGTTTTTCCATTTTTATCATTTGCCTTACCATATTAGCATCCCCATAACCATCAACAGGGTAAATAATTACTGAAGAATCCTTAATTCCAGATTCATTATTTGTATCTATACTTATATCTAATCTTTTACCTTTATCTGGGTGTTGTATTGCGCCTGCTAATTGGACCCAGTTAAAATGTTGGCAAGTGTGTATAACTATTTCTTTTGCAACTGTTGCTACTCCTGATGGGACTCTAATATCATCACATATTAAGAGTATTTTCTTCCTTTTATTCGGGGGAAGATATTTAAAATCTTTATTCATGTTTTATAATTCTAAATTATTGTGATTGTTTATTGTTTTTCTAAAATCATCATTTGTAAGATACAAATGAATAGCGCGGTCAGCAAGTTTCTGAAAAGAAAATTTACGTTTTACGCATTCTATTTTAAAATTTTCAAATAAATCACTTTTTACTTTTACACTTGTTAGTGTCATATCTTTTTTACTAGTCATTTT
>MDTG01440463.1_pt1 | contig 13296 bp, 13 predicted proteins | sample 811421 | NCBI WGS metagenome assembly MDTG01 (sample SAMN05326645, study PRJNA326480) | marine metagenome | isolation source: seawater | place: Pacific Ocean: South East | collected 2011 | reverse complement strand
TAAGTTTGGTCCGATAACGTTGGTACCATTCCGGGCAAAGTTTTTGATTATTCACACGCGCGTCGATCCTATTTCGCCCCCATATGGTGGAGGCGCCGGGTACCGCCCCCGGGTCCGCCTCGGCTCAAAATCAAACGTTTATCGCCATAGCTGAAAACAGCATCTTAATAATAATGAATGATTAAAAAAATAAAACCAATAAATTGTTTTAGTATAAAAATAAGTTATTCTATGAAAAGAGTTTTAAATGAAAAAAAAAATAGATCACCAAATTGATATTGAAAAAGTAAGAAAAAATAACTTCACCACAAGAAGAATTACTGTAAGGAAAGTTGAAAACATTTTATATCAAAGTTTCAAAGTATTAGATCACGGATTTATAAGAGTCGTAGATTATATGGGAGACGATTCTTCGATTGTTCAAGCGGCAAGGGTATCATACGGAAAGGGAACTAAAAAACTTAATCAAGATAAAAGCCTTATAAATTACTTAATAAGTCACAGACACTCAACACCTTTTGAAATGAATGAAATAAAATTTCATATTAAACTTCCAATTTTTGTTGCAAGACAATGGATCAGACATAGAACAGCCAATGTAAATGAATATTCTGCAAGATATTCCATACTTGATAGAGAGTTCTATATTCCTAAAAATAGAGATCTAAAGCCTCAGTCAAAATCCAATAATCAAGGAAGATCAGGAAGTTTAGAATCTGAGGAAATTAAACTATATTCGAAAATAATAAAGGAAAATTCTAGAAGATCTTTTGAAAATTATTCTACATTGTTAAACTCTGACGAGGAAGGAAATGTAATCCAAGAAAAAAGGAATGGATTGGCCAGAGAGTTGTCAAGAATGACGTTACCACTTAATGCATACACGCAATGGTATTGGAAAATAGATCTTCACAATTTAATGCACTTTCTCGCACTTAGATTTGATCCCCATGCACAGTATGAAATAAGAGTGTATGCTGAGGTTATGATGAAAATTTTTAAAAAATGGGTTCCCACGACATATGATGCTTTTATAAGTAATAGGTTGAAAGCACTTACAATTTCAGAGGATGGTATTACTTATATAAAATGTTTGCTTCACGGAAAAAAAGTAAAAAAAACCTCACTCTCAAAGAGAGAGCTTGAAAATATAAATAGTATTTTCAGTTTGTAATTTTAACTTGTGAATTCTTGTTTTTTGAAAGAGAAGAAATGAGTTGATCACAAATACCAGTAAATATTTTAAATATTTTTGAATCCTTATCGGTTGTTATAGGTTTGCCGATATCACCCGATTCACAAATCTTGGGATTTACTGGAATATCACCTAAAAATTCAAATTTTTGCTTCGCAGCTTCTTTTTGTGCACCATTTTTACCAAATAAATAGTTTTTAGATCCGTTAATTTCTAAATAACTCATATTTTGAATTATACCAAGGATAGGTACATTAACTTTTTGAAACATACCAATCGCTTTTCTAACGTCAATCAAAGAGATTTCTTGTGGCGTCGAAACAATTAATGCTCCATTTATTTTAATATTCTGGCAAAGTGATAATTGAATATCTCCAGTTCCTGGTGGCAGATCAATTATTAAATAATCTAAATCACCCCACTGAACATCATTTAAGAGTTGTCTGATAGCACTTGATGCCATGGCACCTCTCCAAATAATGGCTTTTTCTTCAGGCACCATATTCCCAATAGACATCGACTTTACAGAAAATTTATTGTATGGAAGTATTTTTTTATTTGAATCTGCACTTGGTTTTTCAGAAATGCCCATCATCCTTGGGATTGATGGTCCGTAAATATCCGCATCCAGCAATCCTACTTTATGTTTTTTTGATGCAAGAGTTATGGCTAGATTGATAGAAACTGTAGATTTCCCAACGCCACCTTTCCCAGACCCTACTACTATGAAATTTTTAATCATTAATTATGATTTTAATCCAAAAAAATAAAAATTAAATTAGAAAATTATTCTTTGCATGCTGAAAATTTTTCTTATATATAGAAGACAATAAAGAAAAAAATGTCTTGGTCATCTAACGATAATAATAGTCCTTGGGGAAAAAAACCAAAAGGAAATGGTAAAGGTTCTTCAGAAGATTCTGGAGACAATAATTACGGCGACGATTATCTGAAGGGTTTTCAAGATAAACTTAAAGATATGTTTCCTAAAAATAACCCAGCAAGCTTGAGCTTGTTGATAATTATAGTGCTCTCCATTTGGACATTAAGCGGCTTTTACAGAGTTGGCACGGATGAACAAGGGGTCGTGACTCGTTTTGGTGAGTATGTCAGAACTACGGAACCAGGACTTCATTATCATCTACCATATCCTATTGAATCTGTGTTTAAACCTAAGGTTACAAAAGTTAATAGAATTGAAGTAGGATTTAGAACTTCTCAATCCCAATTCTCTCAAACACCTCAAACTAGACAAACACCTGAAGAAGCACTTATGTTGACAGGAGATGAAAATATAGTAGATCTTAATTTTACCATCTTTTGGATTATTAATGATGCAAAAGACTTTTTATTTAATGTTAGGAATCCCGAAATAACAATAAAAAGTATTGGGGAAAGCGTTATGAGAGAAAAAATAGGCCAAACTCCAATAGATCCAATCTTATCCGAAGGAAAATCAATTGTTGAAGAAGATGTAAAAAATAATGTACAAAGCGTATTAGATTACTATCAGTCAGGTGTTCTAATAACACAAGTTCAGCTACAAAAAGCTGATCCCCCAGAGCTAGTAATTGAATCATTTAGGGATGTTCAAAGAGCTAAGACAGACGAACAGAGACTAAGAAATGAAGCTGAAGCCTACAGGAATGATATAATTCCGAAAGCGAGAGGTGAGGCAGAAAAAAAAATACAAGAAGCAGAGGCTTACAAGCAAGAAGTTGTAGCAAAGGCAGAAGGTGAAGCCCAAAGATTCTTATCAGTTTACAATTCTTACAAAACCTCTAAAGACGTAACCAGAGAAAGGATATACCTTGAAACTCTCGAAAAAACTTTAGGAAAGATAGATAAAGTAATTGTTGATAATAAAGCTGGTGGTGGAGTCGTCCCATACCTTCCATTGCCTGAGCTAAAAAAAAAATTAGATAATAAAAATTTAAACAGAGATCAAAACAATGAATAAGTTCACTATTTTTACAGTTATAATAATCGCTCTAGGTTTCGTTGGGCTTAATTCTTTGTTCACTATGAATGAAAAACAACAAGGGTTAGTTCTCCAATTTGGAGAACCCAAAAGAGTTGTTAAGGTTTCTGGTTTACATTTTAAACTTCCACTCATACAAAACGTGATTAGGTATGACAGAAGAATCTTAGAATATGACTTGCCTGTCGAAGAGGTTATAGCTGTCGATAAGAAAAGAATGCTCATAGACTCATTTACCAGATTCAAGATTATCGACCCACTCGAATTTTATAAAACAGTTGGTAATGAAGTAAATGTTAGAAACAGATTAAACTCCAACGTCATTTCTTCTCTTCGAAGGGTCGTTGGTAGGGTCACCTTAGACGAGCTTCTCTCGCAAGAAAGAAGCAATATTATGGAAAATATCAAAGTTGAAGTTAATAATGAGGCTTCTAGATTTGGTATTGAAATTGTTGATGTAAGAATCAGACGTGCCGACTTGCCAGAGGCTAATAGCCAGGCAATTTATGAAAGAATGATTAGTGAAAGAGTAAGAGAAGCAAAGGAATTTAGAGCAAAAGGTTCAGAAATCGCTCAAAAAATTACAGCGGAAGCAGATAAAGAAAGAACAGTCATATTAGCCGAGGCAACAAGAAAATCTGAAATACTTAGAGGTGAAGGTGAATCAGAGGCAATCGATATATATGCAAATGCATTCGAAAAAGACTCCGACTTTTATTCTTTTTACAGATCAATGCAAGCTTATGGAAATGTTTTAGGTGAGGACGGAACAACGATGATTTTGTCTCCAGATAGCGAATTTTTGGAATTTTTTAATAACTCTAAGGGAAGAAATAGGTAGATAAATAACATGAAAAAGTTTTTGTCAGTTTCCTTTTTTATATTGACTTTCTTTGTACATGAATTTGCTGTTGGACATCCTCTTTCAGATAACTTTGCCGATTTAGTTGAAAATAAATCTCCAAGTGTTGTAAATGTTTTTACTGTTCAAAAACCAAAACAAACTAACAATAATCAAAATCCTTTAGAAAACATCCCACCTCAGTTTAGAGATTTTTTTAAAAACTTTCCTCCTGGATTTCCATTTGGTCCACAACAACAACCTAATCAACAAGAGAGCGAGAGACCTCAAGCATTAGGTTCAGGGTTTGTAATAGATCCAACTGGTTATATAGTTACTAATAATCATGTAATAGAGCAGGCTAATGAAATAAAAGTGAAATTCCAAGATGACTCAGAGTTAGAAGCCAAGTTGGTTGGTACTGATAAGCTTACCGACATCGCGTTGCTCAAGGTCGAGTCAAAAAAACCACTCCCGTACCTCAAATTTGCTGACTCTGATAAAGCTAGAGTTGGTCACTCTGTATTTGCTATTGGAAACCCTTTTGGCCTTGGTGGAACAGTGACATCTGGAATTATTTCAGCCTTCAACAGAGACATTAATGCAGGTCCTTACGACAGTTTCATTCAAACAGATGCGTCAATCAATAGAGGTAATTCGGGAGGACCACTATTTAATCTAGACGGGGAGGTGTTAGGAATAAATACAGCCATATTTTCACCAACTGGAGGAAGCGTTGGAATAGGATTTTCAATACCTGCCAATTTAGCAAAGCCTATCATCGAACAATTGAGAAAATTTGGAAAAACACAAAGAGGTTGGTTAGGTGTTAGAATCCAAGAGTTAACACCAGAGATAGCAAAAAGTCTTGGTTTGAAGAATGAAGATGGCGTTCTGATTTCTATGGTCAATCCTGGTGAACCTGCAGAAAAAGGAGGCCTCAAATCTGGAGATGTTATATTAGAATTTAATGGTAAAAAAATAAAAGATGTAAAATCTCTTCAAAGGACCGTCGCAGAATCTGCCGTTGAAAGTAAAGCTAAAGTAAAGGTATGGCGAGATAACAAAACTAAATCATTTACAGTAAAGCTCGGAGAGTTGGAAAAATTCAATGCTGCAGATAATGAAAAAGCTGATCAAAAAAAGGAAGTAATAAGTGATGAAATAGAAATTGATGATATAGGGTTAAGACTTTTAGGCCTTAATAAAGAAACTAGATCTCGTTTTAATATTTCAAAAAATGTGAGTGGTGTTGTGATTACTGCGGTAAAAAGAGATTCTTTTGCAGCCAAAGCCGGCTTATCAGTTGGTAATGTTATCTCACAAATTTCGCAAAAAAGCATAGAAAGACCTGAGCAAGCAAAAAAAATATTTGACGATTTAACAAAAAAAGGATCTGATTCTGCCCTTCTTCAAGTCTTTGAGGGTGAATTCTCTAGATTTTTAATAATTAATCTTAAGTAATAACTTGTACCCTCTTGCAATTCTAATTGGTGGACCAACAGCGTCTGGTAAAACCAATCTCGCATTTGAAATTCAGAGCAAAATACGAAGTAGTATTATTATTAATGCAGATAGTATGCAGGTTTATGATAAGTTAAACGGTTTAACAAATGTACCACAGCCAAATAATTTAATAAAACATTCATGCAACCTATTTGGTTATGTTAAATACCCCAGAAAGTGTAATGTTGGTTTTTGGGCAAATTCAGTTAATAAGTTATTGTCACGGTCAAAACATTATGTACCCATCTTTGTCGGGGGTACAGGCTTGTATTTGGAAAGTCTGTTTGGAAACATATCACCAATTCCTCAAATTCCTCAAAAAGTAAAAAATAAAGTCGATAAACTATTTGTTAGACTTGGAATAGAGTTCTTTTATAAAAAATTACAAAAAATTGATTTCTCGTATTCTGAAAAAATTTCTAAAAATGATACCCAAAGAATTATTCGCGCAATAACAGTGAAAATAGGTACTGGAAGAAATATGACTTATTGGCATAAAAAAATTTCAAATAAGATTTTTAAAAAGATCGTTTATGTTGTTATCTTTGAAGATAGAGAAATACTTTATAACAATATAAATAGTAGATGTTTGAAGATGCTAAAATCAAATGTTGTAACTGAAGTTGCTAATTTTTTAAAAGAAAAAAAAGGTATACCCCATCCCTTACATAAATCGATCGGTCTACAATCACTAGAGAAATTTATAAAAGGAGAAGTAAATTTTGATAATACATTTGAGTCTTTCTGTGTTGATACAAGAAGGTATGCGAAAAGACAAATCACTTGGTTCAATAATAAGTCGACTGAATCAGTAAAACTTAATTTTAATGATGCTAAAAAATTTATATTGAAAAATATTTAGAAATTTTAAATTTTTTTGATGTGTAAATAATATTTTTGGTTTAATTTAAATTATTATGAAAAAATTAACCGGAGCTAGAATAGTTATAGAGGCATTGATCGAAGAAAATGTTGAAGTAATATTTGGATATCCTGGTGGGGCTGTTCTCCCGATTTATGATGAACTGTTTAAACAATCTAAAATTAGACATATTTTAGTTCGTCATGAGCAAGGAGCTGTCCATGCAGCTGAAGGCTATGCTAGGTCAACCGGCAAAATTGGAGTTGTTCTCGTAACATCAGGTCCAGGAGCTACAAACACGGTCACAGGACTTACGGATGCTATGATGGATTCTGTTCCAGTCGTTTGTATTTCTGGACAAGTACCAACTCACATGATTGGAAATGATGCATTTCAAGAGGCTGATATTGTTGGAATTACTCGACCATGTACGAAGCACAATTATCTCGTAAAAGATGTCTCAAAATTGAGTAGTTGTATTCACTCAGCATTTTACATTGCAAAAAATGGGAGACCAGGGCCAGTGTTAGTTGACATTCCGAAAGATATCCAAACATTTAAAACCAATTATTTAGGTAAAAAATTAACAAAAAGTTATACTTTTTATAAACCAAAAGTAAAACCACCTACAGAACAAATTAAAAGATTTGTAGATCTTTTGGTCTCTTCTAAAAAACCAATCTTTTATGTTGGTGGTGGTGTAATAAACTCGGGAAAAAAAGCATCCAAGTTATTGAAAGATCTTCTTAGGATTACAGGATTCCCATGTACTCAAACTTTGATGGGTTTAGGTGCTTCACCAACATCAGATAAACAATTCATTGGAATGCTTGGGATGCATGGAACGTATGAAGCTAATCTGGCGATGAATAAAGCCGATCTAATGGTTTGTGTTGGTGCTAGGTTTGATGACAGAATAACTGGAAAAGTATCAGGTTTTTCTCCTAAATCAATAAAAGTACACATGGATATTGATGCATCTTCATTTAATAAAAGTGTTAATGCAGATCTGCTGATTCAAGGTGACCTATCAAAGATTCTCGAAATGACTTTAAAACACATAAATGAAAAAAAAAATAAATTTTTCAATAAATAATACCAAAAATTGGTGGAAACAAATTGAAAAATGGCAATCAAGGGATTGTTTAAAATTTAAAAACTCCTCTAAAATAATTAAACCTCAGTACGCATTACAGAGATTAGATTATCTAACGAAACATCTGGACCCATTTATCACAACAGAGGTAGGACAGCACCAAATGTGGGCGGCACAATTTCTTACATTTAACAAGCCAAAACATTGGATGACATCTGGGGGGTTAGGGACAATGGGATATGGATTGCCAGCAGCAATGGGTGTTCAAATAGCACATCCAAAGGACTTAGTAATTGACGTTGCAGGAGAGGCCTCAATCTTGATGAATATACAAGAAATGTCAACAATTAAGCAATACAGACTTCCAGTAAAAGTTTTTATTTTAAATAATAATTACATGGGGATGGTTAGACAATGGCAGGAATTACTCCACGGAAATAGATTGTCTGAATCCTACATGGACTCACTTCCAGATTTTGTAAAACTAGCAGAATCCTTTGGGGCAACTGGGTTAAGGGTTGAAAAACCAAGTGAAGTTGATGATTTGGTAAAAGAAATGATAAAAATTAAAGGTGCAGTAATTTGTGATGTTGTGGTAGATCCCAAAGAAAACTGTTTTCCAATGATCCCATCTGGCTCAACTCACGATCAAATGCTACTAGGACCAAATGATAAAGTAGAAGGAGAAATATCAGAAGAAGGAATGGTTCTTGTATAGTATTTAAAAAATGACGGAATCAAATACTAAACATATTCTTTCAATAATGGTTGATAATGAACCTGGAGTTTTAGCACGGGTCGTAGGTCTATTCTCAGGAAGAGGTTATAATATTGAAAGTTTATCTGTTTCTGAGGTTGATTCAGATAAATTTTTATCGAGAATTACAATTGTCACATCTGGAACAAAAATAATAGTTGATCAAATTAAAGCTCAATTGAAAAAACTGATTCCAGTTCACAATCTCCTAGATATCTCAGAACTAAAGAGCTTTATAGGAAAAGAGTTGATTTTAATAAAATTGGATGTAAAAAAGAAGGCAGTTTCTAAAATATATGAATTTGTAAAAAAATATGGGGCAGAGGTTTTATTTGAAAATAAATTTGAATTAATTATTCAGTTTTCAGGAACACCTTCTGAGATTTCATCGATGATAAAAAAACTAAGTTCATATAATATTATTGAATTAACACGATCAGGTCTAGTCTCAATGACACTTGGAACTGATTATATAAAAAAATAAGGATAATTCTATGAAAGTTTACTATGATAGAGATGCTGATTTGAATCTCATAAAAAAGCAAAAAGTTTGCATAATAGGGTATGGTAGCCAAGGACACGCACATGCTTTAAATCTTAAAGACAGTGGAGTGAAAAATTTAGTTATTGCATTAAGAGATGGTTCAGCTTCTGTTAAAAAAGCTGAAAAAGATGGATTTAAGGTTTTAAGTGTTGATGAGGCTTCAAAGTGGGCAGATATTTGTATGGTACTTGTTCCAGACGAATTACAAGCGGATTTATATAGTGAATTTCTAGATAAAAATTTAAAAAAAGGGGCATGCCTGTTATTTGCACATGGGCTTTCAATTCATTTTCAATTAATTAAACCTCGATCTGATCTGGATGTGTTTATGATAGCACCTAAAGGACCAGGTCATACCGTAAGAGGCCAATACCTTTCTGGAGCTGGAGTTCCTTGTCTTATTGCAATCCATCAAGATGCTTCAAATAATGCTTTAGAGCTTGGACTGTCATATGCGTCAGCAATTGGTGGAGGTCGTTCTGGTATAATTCAAACTACTTTTAAAGAGGAATGTGAAACTGATTTATTTGGAGAACAAACAGTGCTTTGCGGTGGGTTAACAGCTCTAATTCAAGCAGGTTTTGAGACTTTAGTTGAAGCTGGATACTCCCCTGAAATGGCATATTTTGAATGTCTTCATGAGGTCAAACTAATTGTAGATTTAATTTACGAGGGCGGTATTGCAAATATGAGATACTCAATATCAAATACAGCTGAATATGGAGATTTAACAAGGGGTCCTAGAATAATTAATAAAGATGTTAAAGATGAAATGAAAAAAGTATTGAATGAGATTCAGACCGGTAAATTTGTAAGGGACTGGATATTGGAATGCAAATCTGGTCAATTAAATTTTAAAGCTGAAAAAAGAATACAAAATAATAAAGAAATTGAATTAGTAGGAGAAAAGCTTAGAAAAATGATGCCTTGGATTAGTTCAAATAAACTAGTAAATAAAAATAAAAATTAATATTATAGAAATTATGAAAAAAGAAAAAATTTTGATTTTTGATACAACTTTAAGGGATGGAGAGCAATCTGCAGGTGCCTCAATGTCTGTTGAAGATAAAATTGAAATAGCTTTAAAGTTAAATGCTATGAAGGTAGATATCATTGAAGCTGGTTTTCCCTTCGCATCTAAAGGTGATTTTCAAGCAGTTAAAAAGATATCAGAAATATCAAAATACTCAACTGTTTGCGGACTTGCGAGAGCTCAGTCTAAAGATATCGATGCAGCAGGCGAGGCATTAAAAGCTGCAAAACAAAAAAGAATTCACACATTCATATCTACAAGTGATCTTCACATGAAATACAAGCTGAGAATGTCAAAAAAAGAAGTTTTAGAATCGATAAAGAAAAGTATTTCTATTGCATCAAAGTATACCGATGATATCGAATGGTCTCCAGAAGACGCATCAAGAACAGACTTATCTTTTCTGTATAAAAGTATCGAAGTAGCAATTAAATCTGGTGCCAAAACCATTAATATACCAGATACAGTTGGATATGCAGTGCCAGATGAATTTGGTATGTTGATTAAAAATATTAAGGAAAATGTATCAAATATTGATAAGAGTGTAATATCAGTACACTGCCATAATGACTTAGGCTTAGCTGTATCTAATTCACTTTCAGCTATTGTTAATGGTGCCAGGCAAATAGAATGTACTATTAATGGAATAGGAGAAAGAGCTGGAAATGCTGCGCTTGAAGAGGTTGTGATGTGTTTAAAAACAAGAGGTGATAAACTTCCTTTTTACTCAGACGTTGATACGAAAAAGATAACCCTTATTTCTCATTTAGTGTCTACAGTTACCGGATTTCCTGTTCAACCTAATAAAGCAATAGTTGGAAAAAATGCTTTTGCACATGAGTCTGGAATTCATCAGGACGGTATGCTTAAGAATTCCAATACCTACGAAATAATTACTCCCGAATCTATTGGGCTTTCGTCGTCTGAACTTGTTTTGGGAAAACACTCAGGACGGCATGCTTTTAAAGTTAAGTTGTCTGAGATTGGATACGAATTTGATGAAAACAAAGTTAATAAGCTTTTTAAAAAATTCAAAGATTTAGCAGATAAAAAAAAACAAGTTTTCGAAGAAGATCTTTATGCCTTAGTCGAGGATGAACAAAACTTTCAAAAGAAAATGTATTTGGAGCTGATAGAACTTTCATTAAATTGTGGAACTAATAAAGAATCTCAGGCTACATTGAAGCTGAACATATTTGGTGAGCAGAAAACAATTAAAAAAAATGGCAATGGTCCTATTGATGCAATTTTTAATGCTTTAAAATCCTTAATTCCAAATAAGGCAAACTTAATAATTTACCAAGTTAATGCAATAACGAAAGGAACAGATGCGCAGGCAGAAGTTAATGTAAGATTAGAAGAAAACCTTATAACAGTTCAAGGCCAAGGTAATGATGTGGATACAATGGTAGCATCTGCAAAGGCTTATATTAATGCGATGAATAAATTAATTATGAAAAGAAAAAAAGTTATGGATTCAAAACCCATGTTACAAACGTCTAATACAAAATTGGATAAGCATGTAATTTAATTTATTGCTTTTTTTGACTTATACAGGTAGAAAATACTTAAATGAAAAAATTTTTCTCATTTCTATCTCAAGACATTGCCATAGACCTTGGTACTGCCAATACTTTAATTTATGTCAAAGGAAAAGGTATAGTCCTAAACGAGCCTTCAGTTGTAGCTCTTTCCAACGATAAAAAAGAAGCTAAACCAAAAGTTCTTGCCGTTGGTCACGAGGCTAAAACAATGTTGGGAAGGACGCCTGGAAATATTCAAGCAATTAGGCCAATGAGAGATGGAGTTATAGCTGATTTTGATGTGGCAGAGGAGATGATTAAACATTTTATAAGGAAAGCCCACAACCATAATAGTTTTTTTAGTCCAGTAATAGTTGTGTGCGTTCCATCTGGAGCAACTTCTGTGGAGAGAAGAGCAATTGAAGGGTCAGCGGCTGCGGCTGGTGCAAGAAAGGTTTATTTAGTTGACGAGCCAATGGCTGCGGCATTAGGAGCAGGTTTGGCAGTCACAGAGCCATCTGGTTCAATGGTTGTGGATATAGGAGGGGGCACAACAGAAGTTGCGCTTCTAGCGCTTGGAGGTATTGTTCACGCACACTCTGTTAGAGTAGGAGGTGACGCAATGGATACAGCGATTATTAACTATATTAGAAGATCTCATAATCTTTTGGTTGGTGAAAGTAGTGCTGAAAGAATAAAAAAAGCTATTGGAGTTGCAGCACCACCATCATCCGGTGATGGAAAGGTTCTACATATTAAGGGTAGAGATTTATTAAAGGGCGTACCAAAAGAAGTTGTTATTAATCAAAGACAAATTGCAGAGGCCCTTCAAGAACCAGTTCAAGCAATTATTGAAGCCGTAACAAATACATTAGAAAACTCAGACCCTGAGCTTGCAGCAGATATTGTTGATAAAGGTATTGTTCTTACAGGTGGTGGTTCACTGTTGGGCGAACTAGACCAGGTCATAAGAGATTCAACTGGACTTCCAGTGAGCATTGCAGATGACCCACTAAGTTGTGTTGTCCAGGGAACAGGTAAGTGTGCAGAAAATTTAAAAGATCTTCGTTCAGTTTTAAGCAGCAGCTACTAATCTATGGTAAATAAGTCGTCTTTTGGCAGAGGATTTAATTCAAGCATTTTAAATAGTTATGTTTTAAGCTTGATATTGTGTATTGTAATATCGATAACTCTCTTAATACTATCTGTTTTAAATAACTCATTCATAAAATCTGCAAAGTATGGCGTGATATCAATTGGTAAACCTTTATTTATAATAGTAGCTAAACCTTTTCAATTGGTAAATGAATCATTAGTTTACCTAAATGAAATTAAAGATGCTAACAAACTAAATCAGAAATTGATCGAGGAAAATATAAGCTTAAAAAAACAGTTAGATAAAAATAATTTTTTAATTATAGAAAACAATAGATTAAAAAATTTAATGAATATTAAAGATGTTAATTACGTAAAAAAAATTACTGCTAGAGTTCTTATCGATGCTTACAAAGACGATGGTTCAATAATTTATATTGATGTAGGTAAAAAAGATGGTCTAAAAATAAATGATGTGGTTTTTAATGAAAAAGGATTGATTGGAAGAGTAATAGAACTAGGTAATAGCTCCTCTAAAGTTCTTACCATTTTTAATCAAAACTCTATAATTCCAGTAATTTCAATTGAATCTAAGAAATCATTTTTTGTTCAAGGAAAAAAAGATAAATTAACATTAAAACATATAGACAAAAAGTTTGATTTAAATCATGGAGAATATGTTGTATCTACGGATGCAGCTGGTTATTTTAAAGAGGGAATAAAAATAGGACGAATTTTTAAAACACTAAATGATGTATTTTTGGTCCCATTTGCAAAAAATACAGATTCAATTTATGTTAATGTTTTAGTTTATGATTTTAAAAAAGAATTTAGAGATTAGTTTTAATGTTTAATAACTTAAT
>MDTG01258425.1_pt1 | contig 13296 bp, 8 predicted proteins | sample 811421 | NCBI WGS metagenome assembly MDTG01 (sample SAMN05326645, study PRJNA326480) | marine metagenome | isolation source: seawater | place: Pacific Ocean: South East | collected 2011 | reverse complement strand
TAAAATTCTTTTTTCATCTAAATGAATCATTCCAGTTTCAGATCCAGCAAATAAAAGGTTGTCCTTGGTGATTGTATACCTTAATGGACGCAAACCGTTTCTATCAGTTGCAACTATTACCCATTCATTGTCTGTACCAGCAATTGCAGCTGGTCCATCCCAAGGTTCCATAGTACTATTTAAAAAATTAAATAACTGAAGATGTTCTTTGGGTAAAATTTTGCTTTTTTTTGACCAAGCATCTGGAATTAACATAAGCTTTGACAAAGGAGCAGAATGACCTGACATATTAAGTAATTCAAATACATTATCCAATGAAGCTGAATCCGAATTACCTTGTGGGATCACAGGTTTTAAATTTTCCATATTTTCAAAATCAGAATTGAACATTTCTTGTTCATGAACTTTCATCCAATTAATATTTCCTTTTAAAGTGTTAATTTCTCCGTTGTGTGCTATTGCTCTAAAGGGTTGTGCTAGATCCCAACTTGGCGCAGTATTTGTTGAAAATCTTTGATGAAAAATTGCATATCTTGATACAAATCTTTTATCATTTAAATCTAAATAAAAATCAGATAGTGCTTCTGCTAGAAACATTCCTTTATAAATTATAGATTTAGAACTGAATGAGGAAATATAAAAATTATTTAATTGATTTTTTATACATTCGTTTTCGATTTTTCTTCTTGTTTCGTACAATTTTCTTTCAAGATTTTTTCCTAAAATTTTTTTATCATTTTGTGTAAAAAGTACTTGTGTAATTTCTGGCCTAGTTAATTCAGCTTTCTCTCCTAATACGTTTGGATTTACAGGCACTTGACGCCATCCATAAATGTTAAAATTACTTTTGGTTAATTCGCTCTCTACTATTGTTCTGCAAGCTTCTTGGGCCTCGTAATCATTTCTAGGTAAAAATATCATACCCACGCAAACATCTGAATTATCATGCTTGTGTCCTGTTGCTTCAATTTTTTCTACAAAAAAATCTGAGGGTATCTCGATATGTATTCCAGCACCATCTCCTGTCTTACCGTCAGCATCTACTGCTCCTCTGTGCCAAACTGCCTTTAAAGCTTTTATTCCAAATTCTACTATTTCTCTTGTTTTTTTACCATCTGTTGAAGATACCAATCCAACACCACAAGCGTCATGTTCCATTTCTTCAGAATAAACATTATTTTTTTTTAAAATTTCTAAATTTTTTTTCCTTAAGTTCATTATGCAACTTTTTGTTTTTTAATTGAATTTAAATGGTCAGTTATTGATTTTGCCACATCTCTTCCATCTTTAATTGCCCAAACAACAAGGGATGCGCCTCTAACAATATCGCCAGCTGCAAAAACACCAGGTATGGAAGTTTCTAGAGTATCAAAATTAGTTTTTAAAGTTCCCCATTTAGTAACTTTTAATTTTTCTTCTCCAAATAATCTGGGAATATTTTCAGGATCAAATCCTAATGCTTTAATTATTATATCTGCCTTTATGTTAAAAAATGAGTCTTCTATTACAACTGGTTTTCTTCTGCCAGTATCATCAGGTTCACCTAACATAATTTTGTTAACATCTATACTTTCAATATTATTTTTACCTATAAATCTTTTTGGAGTTGTTAACCATACAAACTCGACACCTTCCTCTTCCGCATTTGCAACTTCTCTAGCTGAACCAGGCATATTTTCTTTATTTCTTCTATATAGACATTTTACAGACTTTGCATTTTGTCTTATCGCAGTTCTTACACAATCCATAGCAGTGTCTCCACCACCTATTACTACAACATCTTTTCCTTCTGCATTAAGTGTTCCATTATCAAATAATTTAACTTCATCTCCTAAGCCTTTTTTATTAGAAGCAGTTAAAAATTTCATTGCAGGAAAAATATTACTTAGGTTATTTCCAGGCAATTCTACTTCTCTTGCTTTATATACTCCTGTTGAGATCAAAATAGCTTCATGTTTTTCTCTTAGTTGTTTTAAAGTAGCATCTTTACCAACTTCAAAATTTTGTACAAACTTTATGCCACTTTTATTTAAAATATCTGTTCTTCTTTGAACAACAAATTTTTCAAGTTTAAAATTTGGAATTCCATAAATTAGCAAACCTCCAGCACGATCATATCTGTCATAAATTGTAACTTGAAAACCTTTCTTTCTTAATTCTTCTGCGCAGGATAAACCTGCGGGTCCTGCTCCTATTATTCCAACACTTTCTTTTCTTTCTTCCTTTATTTCTATAGGTTTAACCCATCCATTATCCCAAGCATTTTCAGTAATAAATTTTTCTATAGATCCAATTGTTACCGTTCCATGTCCTGATTGTTCAATTACACAATTTCCTTCACATAATCTGTCCTGGGGACATATTCTTCCACAAACCTCGGGCATATTATTTGTGCTCTGAGAAAGATGATAAGCTTCTTCAAGTCTTCCTTCGGCTGTCAATTTAAGCCAATCTGGTATATTATTACTTAGAGGACAATGTACCTGACAAAAAGGAACTCCACATTGGGAACATCTGCTAGATTGTTCTTTTGCTTTTTCATTTATAAATTCTTTGTAAATCTCATTAAAATCCTCTTTTCTTTCCTTTATTTCCCTTTTAGGTGGGTTTTGCTGACCTATATTTACAAATTTAAGCATATTTTCACTCATTGTTGGATATATATATCAATAATATTAGGACTAAAAGCATAACTAGGTCAATTATACTGACCTATAATAAATAAAAGATAAGTAATTTAGGGTTTTTTCAACTTATTGCATATCTATTATGCAGGTAAGTAAATGCTTTATTTTAGAAATAATTTCATTAGGAAGAAAACTTAGTGATGTCAAATTATATAGAAACTTTTATTTTATCAATAATACAAGGAATTTCTGAATTTATACCAGTAAGTTCATCTGCACATTTATTTTTATTATCAAATTTAAGCAATTTTTCTTCTAGTTCTCTTTTGATGGATGTGAGTTTACATCTTGGATCACTGTTAGCAATAATATTTTATTTTAGAGAAGATTTAAAAAATTTTTTTAAAAATAAGAGTTTGGCATTGCTTATAATAGTTGGATCTATACCATTAATAATAATAGGATACATATTGTATATCAGTAACTTAATTTATTATTTTAGAAATATTGAAATAGTTGCTTGGTCAACATTAATTTTTGGAATACTTTTATTTTTTGCAGATAGTATTAAAGTAACAAAAAAATTTAATCAAAATCTAAATTTGAGAAATATTTTAATTATAGGCATTTTTCAAGTTCTTTCACTAATACCAGGAGTAAGTAGATCTGGTATAGTAATTACTGCTGGGAGATTTTTAAATTTTGATCGTTATGACTCATCAAAAATTTCTTTTTACTTATCTATACCAGCTCTTGCTGGCGCCAGCGTATTAGGATTGAAAGATATAATGAATCAAAATATTGAATTTAATATTTTAACAATCTTTAGTATAATTTTTTCTTTCTTCTTTTCCTATATAACAATTAAATACTTTTTAGTTTTTGTAAAAAAATTTTCTTTAAAAGTATTTGTGTATTATAGAATTTTTTTAGCAGGTTTAATTTTTGTAATTATATATTCTTAGTTTTACTCTCAAATAGAGGTAATAATTGAGAAAAAAGAACTCCAAAAAGAATTAAAGAACAACCAATAACGTTACCTATGCCTAATATTTGATTTAAAATAATCCAAGCCGATATTGTTGCAAATACACCTTCTAATGACATTATAATTGCAGCAGGTGCAGCCGGAACATATCGTTGTCCAAATAATTGTAATACGAAAGCTGCTCCACCAGATAAAATTCCAGCATATAATATTTCATAAGTTTCCAATATTATTTTATTAAAATTAATTTCTTCAAAGATAAGAACTAATATTAAAGATAATATTGCAACAATTAGATTTTGTAATAAAGCAATAAAAAAAGGTAAATCAAATTTTTCTACCAGTTTGCCAATATAAATTATGTGTAAAGCCCAAAAGACTGCTCCTAATAAAACAATGCTATCTCCTAATCTTACATCTGCATTACTAAAATCTGATAAGAAATAACCACCAATTACACATGCAAAAACAGAGGGCCATACAGACCAATGTGGTTTTTCAGAAAATAAAAAATATATTAAAATAGGAACCAGTGGTACATAAAAAATTGTAAAGAAAGCTGAATTTGCAACATCAGTATAAATCAATGAAACTTGCTGTAGTTGTGATCCAAAAAATAATGATAATCCCACAGGTATCATTAACCTAATAAAATCTGCCTTTTTTGGTTTTACATATTTAAGTATTTTTTCTTTTTCAAAAATTAATACAAATGGCACTATCACAAAAAATGCTACAAAAAATCGCGAAGCATTGAATGTAAATGGGCCTATATTGTCCATGCCAGTATCTTGAGCAATAAAAGTTGTTCCCCAAATCAGCGTACAAAAAATAAGACAGATAAAAGATATAAATCTTTTCATTAAAAATTAAATTGCTAATTTATAAGCAAAGTTCTCACCAAGATTATCCCTTAGCTCATTACAAAATCTTGCAGCCTCAGCTCCATCTACTATTCTATGATCATATGAAAGAGAAATTGGTAAAACTACTCTTTCGGTATAATTATTTTTTACAAAAATCTTTTTTTTATTTAATTTACTAATTCCTAGTATAGCAACTTCAGGATAATTAATAATAGGGGTAAAAAAAGATCCTCCTATACCTCCCAAACTAGATATGGTCATTGAACCTCCATAAAATTCTTTTTTTTCAATTTTTAAATTTTTACATTTTTCACTAACTTCCATTAATTCTTTTGCAAGATTTTTGATATTTTTATTATCTACATTTCTGATTTTTGGAACCATTAAGCCATGCTTTGTATCAACTGCGATTCCAATATGATAATATTTTTTGTAAGTAATTTTACCTTCTTCCATTTCTTCTATTGATGAATTAAAGGATGGAAATTTTTTTAAACAAGCAACTAATGCTTTCATAATAAATATTAAAGGGGTAAGTTTTATTTTATTGCCTGTATAGTAATCAATTAATGAATTTCTAAAATTTTCCATTTCAGTTATATCGATTTCATCATGATGAGTTACATGTGGTATAGTATTCCAAGATTTTAACAGATGCGGAGCGGCTAATCTCTTTAATCTTGGAATTTCTTTTATTTCTATATCTCCAAAATCAGAATGTTGAAATTCTTTTTTTTCTTTAGTTGCTTTTTCTCCTTTTAATTGGAAGTTTATATAATTTTTTACATCTTTTTCGGTAATTCTACCTTTTCTTTCTGATCCCTCTATTTTTTTAATATTTGCTCCTAATTCCCTAGCAAATTTTCTAGTTTTTGGTGTAGCAAAAATTTTTTTATCTGACATTAAAGTTTTGTTGGAAATGGTTTTTCACTATCAATATTATATTTTTTAATAGCTTCTTTTACATATTTAGTAGAAATTAATTGCTCTTTTGCTAAAATACTTAAAGAATAAGTTATTAAATGTTCTTTATCTACTTCAAAAAATTTTCTTAAGTTTTTTCTAGTATCACTTCTTCCATAACCATCCGTTCCAAAAGAATAAAAACTTTTTTTTACAAAAGGTCTTATTTGATCTGCATTTAATCTAATATAATCAGATGCTGCTAAAATAGGACCTTCGGTCGAAGAAAGTTTTTCATCGACATAACTTTTTCTTTGTGTTTTATCGGGGTTTAGTAGATTATACCTTTCAACCTCCATAGCTTCATTTCTAAGTTCACTAAAACTTGTTACACTCCAAACATCACTATCTATATTATATTCATTTTCAAGTATTTTTGCTGCTTCAATCATTTCTCTTAAAATAGCACCAGATCCAAGAAATTGGATTTTTGTTTTTTTATTTTTATTGTATTCTTTAAAAAGATACATACCTTTTAATATCTCTTCTTCTATTAGTTTATTATTTGGAATAGCTGGATGAGAATAGTTTTCATTCATCACGGTGATATAATAAAATATATTTTCTTGCTTTTCATACATCCTTCTTAATCCTTCTTTAAATATAATTCCTAATTCATAACCAAATGTTGGATCGTAAGATTTGCAGTTAGGTATTACTGATGATAAAATGTGGCTATGACCATCTCCATGTTGTAAGCCTTCTCCTGCAAGAGTAGTCCTTCCCGCAGTAGCTCCAATTAAAAACCCTCTAGTTTGGTTATCTCCGGCAGCCCACGCAAAATCACCTGTTCTTTGAAAGCCAAACATAGAATAGAACAAGTATATAGGAATCATAGAAACATCATTATTGGTATAAGAAGTTCCTGCTGCAATCCATGATGACATTGCTCCTGCTTCAGTAATTCCTTCCTCCAATACTTGTCCTTTAATATCTTCTCTATAGGAACTTAGCTGTTCAGAATCTACTGGTTCATATTTTTGACCTTCATAAGCATAAATTCCAATTTTTTGAAAAAAACCTTCCATACCAAAAGTTCTAGCTTCATCAGGAATAATTGGTACCAATCTAGGTGCAACATTTTTATCTCTTAGCAAACCTGTAAGCATCCTAACTAGTAACATAGTTGTGGACATTTCTTTTGATCCTGTTGATTCTTTCATAAAATTAAAAATATCATTAGGTGGAGTTTTAATTGGTTTTGCAAATGACGATCTTTCAGGTATGTTTCCACCCAATCTTATTCGACATTCTTTTAAATATTTAATTTCTGGAGAATTTTCTGAAGGTTTGTAGTATTCAATGTTTTTTACTTGTTCATCAGTTAATGGTACATCAAATCTATCTCTGTAATATAATAAATCCTCTTCTCCCAATTTTTTTTGTTGGTGAGTTGTATTAATGCTTTCTCCTGATTTTCCCATACCGTAACCCTTAATTGTTTTTGCTAAAATTACAGTTGGAGTGCCTTTGTTTTGCATTGCAGAATAATAAGCTGCATATACTTTATGTGGATCATGGCCACCTCTATTTAACTTCCATATATCTCTATCAGTCATTTGAGATACTAAATCTAATAATTTTGGATATTTGCCAAAAAATCTTTCTCTGACATATTTTCCACCTTTGGCTTTAAAAGCTTGGTATTCCCCATCAAGAGCTTCTCCCATTCTTTTTATTAATAAACCTGTTTTATCTTTTGCAAGTAATTGGTCCCAATAAGAACCCCAAATAACTTTTAATACATTCCAACCTGCTCCTCTAAAAATTCCTTCAAGTTCTTGAATTATTTTTCCATTGCCTCTAACAGGACCATCTAACCTTTGTAAATTACAATTAATAACAAAAATTAAATTATCCAATTTTTCTCGTGCAGCTAAGCCAATAGCACCTAAAGACTCTGGTTCATCAGTTTCTCCATCTCCTAGAAAACACCAGATCTTTCTTCCTTCATCTTTTAATAAACCTCTGTTAATTAGATATTTGTTAAATCTTGCTTGATATATAGACATAATGGGTCCTAAACCCATTGAAACTGTAGGAAATTGCCAAAACTTTGGCATTAGCCATGGATGAGGGTAAGAAGAAAGTCCACCTGGATTAACCTCTTGTCTAAATCTATCTAATTCTTTCTCACTTATTCTTCCTTCCAGATAAGCTCTAGCATATATGCCTGGTGCACTATGACCTTGAAAATAAATTAGATCTCCACCAAATTTATTATTTTTTGCTCTCCAAAAATGATTCATCCCAACATCATAAAGTGTAGCTGCAGAAGCAAATGTTCCTATGTGACCTCCTAATTCTGGATTTTTTTTATTTGCTCTAACCACCATTGCGGCAGCATTCCATCTAATTAAAGATCTTATTTTTCTTTCAATATTTTGATCTCCAGGTGATTTTTTTTCATCTTTAAGATGTATCGTGTTAATATAGGGTGTGTTTCTTGAAAAAACCAAATCAGATCCTTCTTTGTATGAATGATCAATTAGCTTTTTTACTAAAAATTTAACCCTTTGTTTTCCGTCATTTTCTAAAACCGCAGATAGAGACTCCAACCATTCCTTGGTTTCTATGGGATCTATGTCATCATCATCATTAATTATTTCTATTTTTTGTTCTTTTATACTTTTTGTCTCAATTTCTTTTTTTTCAGTTAGTGTGTCTTCTGCTTCTTTTATAATCTTTTCTGTATCAACTGGTAATTTTTCTTCTGAAATTTTGATTGTTTTTTTTTCAATATTATTAGAACCTTTTAGGATTACTAGCAGATCTCCTTTGGAAACTTTATCTCCAATTTTTATATTAACTTTTTCAACAATGCCTTCGTCGACAGATGGAACCTCTACACTAGACTTATCGCTCTCGAGAGTAACTATAGGGTCATTTTTTTTTATTTTATCGCCTGCTTTAACTAGTATTTCTACTATTTCTACACTCTCAAAATCTCCGATATCAGGGACTAATAATTTTTTTTCCATTAAATATGTTGATTCTAGCTAATTATTAACAAAAAAATAGCTCAATTATTTAGACATATTTATATCTTTTTTTAGTCATTGTTAAATGAGTAAATTGCTACATGTTGATAAAAATTTTAATAAAAATGAAAATAATAAATAGCAATAAGGATTTAGATGGAAAATATTGGGTACAAAAATTAGTATTAAAAAAAAGTTTAAATTCCTTGAAATATTAATCCATTAAATGCACACATTAATTGAAAATTTTAAAAATTGCTTTAAAAATGTATCTAATTAAATATTAAATTGAAGCGCCTGTAGCTCAATTGGATAGAGCGCTTGGCTACGGACCAGGAGGTTCTGGGTTCAACTCCTAGCAGGCGCACCAAATAAATTATTCTTTTTCCCATTCAATTCTAACATTGGCAGTATAGCTGCCGTATATAAACTTTCTTACAACTTCGTTATTACTTATACTCTGAACATTGTGAAAAGAAGCTGGATTGGATAAAAATGCCACTAGTTTACCTGCTTCAGGTTTGAATCTTTTAAAAAGAGTGGGATCATTATCTTTTTCTTTGGAATAAATTTCAAAAGCACCTCCATCTTCTTCTTTTAAGTCATTTAAGAAAAGCATTAAAACAATAATTCTAGTTGGTTTATCTACGTGAGTTTTTATTTCGTAACCTTTGCCCGCTATAGCAAATACCATATCTAAAAAATAACAAGAAAAAAATTTTTTATTCAAATTTGGAAATTTCCTTTTAAAAAATTCAAAAAATCTTTTTATTAAATGTAAATTATGTACACCAATTTTATAAGCGTAAAATTTATCTTTAAAAGTTTTAGGTCTATTATTTATTTTAAAATTATTTTTTGAATTTTTCGATATAGATAATAATTTTCCTATAAGATATTCGAATTGATTTTCATTATTAAAAAAATTGTAAATATCACTAACAATTTTATTATCATTAACAATATTATTAAAATTTTTAGTTCCTTTTCTAATATTTTTTCTATTTCCCATTACAAATTCATCAAATTTTGATTTTTCAAATATATCACAAAGTTGTTGCGTTTCTTCTTTACTTAAAAAATTTGTAAATTCTAAACATGGAAATGGATCATTGTAAGAAATGCACTGTGAAAATCTATTTTCAGGAAAAGTCATCTTTTAATCTTAACAATTATTTTTTTTATTATATTCATATAAAAATTTTTTAAAAATTTATTCATTACTAAATAAGTTTTAAATGATAATTTTTGTGAAAAGTAGCTAAATATTATAAAGAAACCATGATAACCTAAATTTAACATTTCTTTCATAAGATATTTTAGTCTTATAAAATAAATAGTATTAGAATTTTTTTTATGTACTTTTTGCAATCTTTTTAAAATTAAAGACCCCTGGTATGGTTTTGCATCAAAATTTTCATCTTCATTAATGTCAGATTTAGCCAAACAATGAACCATAGTTTGAACATGCCTTTTTAAAAGTTTAATTTTTGAATAATCATAAATTTTTTCATATGATATATGGAGAACTTTTAAGCCACAAAGGTTAAATAAATGTTTTAATGACTCTTTTGTATACATAAATATATGTGTTGGATCATCATATGTTGAGGACTCCGCACAAGGTACTTCAATATAAATATAACCATTGTTTTTTAAAATATTTTTTTTTACATGTTTTAAAAATTTTATAGGATCATGTAAGTGCTCAAGTACATGTAGTGCTGTACAGACATCAATCTTTTCCTCAAAAACATCATTGTATATATCTTCTGATTTATAAGTAGAATTTATATTTAAATAATTCTTTGCGAATTTTAATCCATCTTCGTTGTAATCATTGCCTATAGTTTTTACATTCCAAACTTTTTTACATGCATAAAGAAATGCGCCTTGGTAGGCTCCATAATCTAATATTGTTGTATTATTATCTAAAACTAGTTCTTTTTCAGTTTTTTTAACTTTCTCAATAATGTTGAAAAAATTATAAAATCTTTGAAAACTAATTCCGGTTTGTTCGAACTGCATAGGTAGGTCAATTCTATTTTCTTTTCCAAGTTCTATCTGAGAATTAGTTCTTCTATAACTTGATTTGTAATGTTTCATTACTTTTTCAACTGGAATTTGAGGATATTGATAAACCACCCCACAGTTGTCACATATTCTCATTTCATAGTCATGTAAAGATTTATTACCTGAGTCAGTTCTTAAAAAAAAATTATTAAAATCAATCTTATAATGTTTTTCCTCTGTGCAAATTTTACATTTATCAGACATAAGTTAAGTTATCATAAAAAATCAAAGTTAAAATAAAAAAATAAATTTATAAATATTAATAAGTATTGTTATTTGTATTTATACTTTATAAAAGTAGTAAAATATTAATTTATATATTATGAAAATCTCTTTGGAAAAATCAGTTATATATTTTTTTATTATTGTTATAATAATATTATTTATAATTACTTTAATCATCTAATGAAAAAAAGATTTGAACAATTAAGTATTAAAAATGGATTCATGAAGCACAATGGAGGTTTACTTTTTAAAAAAATTTCTAACAAAAAATATGAATTTAAAACAAAGATTAGTAAAAATCACCTTAATGCAGCAGGTATAACTCACGGGGGTTATATTGCTTCAATAATTGATGCTGGAGCTGGTACTGCGGCCCACAGATGCTGTGGCAGTCAGCCTTGTGTAACTATTTCATTAGATATAAAATTTATGAGTACTACTAAATTAGGTGATGAAATTTATGGATTTACAAAAATCCAAAAAGTAACAAAATCAATGGTTTTTATTATTTGTTACTTAAAGAATAAAAATAAAATGGTAGCTTCTGCATCTGGTATATGGAAAATCATCAAAAAAATTCCAAGAGCTGGATATGGTGGCTAATAATTTTTTCTCTTATAATTTAAATATCCAAAAATACCAAAAATAAATAATGCAATTGGATAAATAAATATTTTATTAGGTCTATCTAAATTCTCAACTTTAAACTCGCTAATAGAATCTCCAATTTCAAATCCAGATTTTTTTGCTAATCCATTCCACTTTAAATTATCAACAATAATTTTATTATTTTCCTTTGTTAAATTTAATCCATAATCATCTAAGTTAAATTTTTCTTCAAAAGAATTTTTATTTATAACGAATAATTTATATCTTTCACCATACGCACTAAATCTTGTTACCTTAATATGTATATCTTTATTTGTATCAAAATTTATCAGATGAATATTTTTTAGATCTTTAAAATCATATTTTGGATAAAATTTATTTAAAACAAACTCAGGAGATAAAAAAGAAATTGAAACAATTAAAAAAACAACTATTTCATAAAACTTAAGTTTGTTAAAAAACCAACCTTGTGTTGCTGCTGTAAATATTAATATTCCAGTTAAAGAAGTGGCAATAACTAATATAGCGTGCCAAATATTTTCAATCCCAATTAAAAGAAGTTCGTGATTAAATAAAAACACGATTGGAAGAATGCCTGTTCTTAAACTATACCAAAAAGCTTGAACTCCAGTTCTTAAGGGATCTCCCCCTGAAATTCCTGCTGCTGCATAAGATGCCAGTCCAACAGGTGGGGTAACGTCTGCCATCAATCCAAAATAAAATACGAATAAGTGAACAGCTATTAGTGGAAAAATGTATCCAGAAGCATTTCCTACGTCTACTAAAACCATAGACATTAAAGATGCTACTACTACATAATTTGCAGTAGTTGGCAATCCCATTCCTAAAAGTAAACATAAAATAATAGTTAAAAATATTAATATTATTACATTATCTTTGGCAACGGATTCTATAACAATAATTAAATTTGTACTTAACCCTGTAGATCCTACCGCTCCAACAATTACTCCAGCTGTGGCAATTGCAATTCCTACAGCTACCATATTGATCGCTCCTTTTTCAAAACCTACAATAGTTTGATTGAACCAAATTTTAATTGCTTCTAATGAATTTTTTTCTTTAATAAATTTGTTAATTAAGTTTACTAATATCAATGCAATTGTTGCATAAAATATTGAGTATGACGCTGTTAGCCTCATATAAACTAATAAATATATTAAAACAAAAATTGGAATCAAAAAATGTAAACCTGCAAAAAAAGTTTTTTTTAAGTTAGGCACATCTTTTTCTTCCATACCTTTTAGATTTAATTTTAAAGCTTCAAGATGTGAAATATAAAATAAAGCTATATAAGAAATTATTGCAGGTAAAAAAGCGTGCTTAACAACCTCAAAGTAAGTAACTCCTATAAAACTTGCCATAACGAACGCTGCAGCTCCCATTACCGGAGGCATTATTTGACCATTAACTGATGAAGAAACTTCTATTGCTCCTGCTTTTTCTTTCGAAAATCCAGTTTTTTTCATTATTGGAATTGTAAAAGTACCTGTAGTAACTGTATTTGCTACAGAGGAGCCAGATATCAAACCTGTCATACCTGAACCAAGAATGGCAGCCTTTGCAGGTCCTCCTCTCATTTTTCCAACTAACGCAAAAGCTAGATCTAAAAAATATTGGCCTCCACCAGCAGTTTCAAGAAGAGCACCAAACAAAACAAATAAAAATATAAAGTCAACCGAAACGCCAATGGGTATTCCAAATATAGCCTCTTGATCAAACCACTGAAAACCTACAAGCCTTTTTAATGAGAGTCCTCCGTGTGAAATTATTTCTGGAGCATATTTTCCAAAATATGAAAATATTAAAAAACAAAGTGCAATAATAACTAAGGGTATTCCTATAACTCTTCTAGTAGCTTCAAGTAATATTAAAATTCCACATATCCCAATAATTAATTCAATTGGTAATATAATATTTTGACCTAATGGAATTTTTAGAAGTAT
>MDTG01250446.1_pt1 | contig 13296 bp, 16 predicted proteins | sample 811421 | NCBI WGS metagenome assembly MDTG01 (sample SAMN05326645, study PRJNA326480) | marine metagenome | isolation source: seawater | place: Pacific Ocean: South East | collected 2011 | reverse complement strand
CTGTTGCAAGAATGGTAGGCCATATTAGTTATTTATCTGAAAAAGGAATGCAAGAAAAATTTGGGAGAAAACTTCAAGAAAAAGCGGATTATGAATTTAGCTTTGATGCAGATTTTCAAGTTGAGAGTTACTTAAGACACCAAGGTAGTGCTTTCGTAGAAAGGTTTGATGCGAACTCTATTCTATATATTACAAGAGCTATGGATTATTTTGATTTATCTAAACATTTTAAAGGTGGACTTCTTGAAGCATTCAAAAATCAAAAGGCAAAATTTTTAGTAATCTCTTTTTCATCTGATTGGCTTTACACTACAAAAGAAAATAAAGATATTGTTATTGCGCTTAATGCGTCAGGAGCTGATGTTTCTTTTTCTGAAATTAAAACTGATAAAGGTCATGACTCATTTTTACTAAATGAACCAGAATTTCTTAAAACTTTAAAAGGATTTATAGACTCAATGTTTATAAAATTTAAACATGAAAAAAGAATTTAAAGTTATCGCAGAATTGTTACCTAAGAACGTTAGAGTTTTAGACGTTGGATGTGGTGATGGCTCTCTAATGAGCCATTTAATTAATGATAAAAATATAGAAGCGCGTGGCTTAGAACTTAAAAAAGAAAACGTTACAAAATGTATTTACAAAGGTCTTCCAGTGATTGAAGGAAATGCAGAAACAGAACTTCATCAATTTCCAAATCAATCATTTGATTTTGTTATATTGAGTCAAACACTACAAGCCTTTTATAATCCTGAAAAGGTTTTGATAGATCTCTTAAGAATTGGAAAATCAGTAATTATTTCGATACCTAATTTTGGATATTGGAAAGTAAGAACTAGTTTATTATTTTTTGGAAAAATGCCTGTAACAAAAACTTTACCTAATACATGGTATAACACACCTAATCTTCATATGTGTACGATTAAAGATTTTTTTCATTTTTGTTTAGAAAAAAATATTAAAATTAAAACTGCTATTGGAATAAATGAAAATAAAACTTCAGAAATTAAAAAAAACAATCTTGAAGCTAAAAACTTTTTTTCTAAACTAGGGATTTTTTTAATAGGATAATGTTAAATATAGAAATCATACCTTGTTTAAATGATAACTATAGTTATCTTCTACACGATAAAATTACTAATATAGTAGCAATTGTCGATCCATCTGATTTTACACCTTGTAATAAAGTAGTTGAAGAAAAATATAGAAAATTAGATTTTATCTTAAATACACATCATCATGCTGATCACATTGGAGGTAATTTAGAATTGAAAGAAAAATACAAATCTAAGATATTAGGGTGTGAGTTAGATAAAGATCGTATACCTGGTATTGATATAGCGTTAAAAGAGATGCAAAATTTTAAAATTGGTAATACAAACTTCGAGGTTATATATATCCCCGGTCATACATCAGGACACATTGCATTTTACTTCAAAGACGAAAAAATTGTTTTTTCTGGTGATACACTTTTTTCTTTAGGTTGTGGAAGAATTTTTGAGGGTACACAAGAACAAATGTTTAAATCTTTAAACAAATTAAAAAGTTTACCAGCAGACACTAAAATTTATTGTGGTCATGAATATACTAAAAAAAACTTAGAATTTTGCCTTAAGTATGACTCTAGCAATAAACTGCTTAAAGAAAAAGGTAATTGGATAGACTCAAAAATTAAATCAAATTTGCCTACTGTTCCGATAACTATTGATGAAGAAATAAAAACTAATATATTTCTAAGATGCAGTGAACCATCAATTAAAGACGCTTTAAATTTAAATAGCGCGTCCGATCAAGAAATTTTCTCAAAATTACGTGATTTAAAAGATAGTTTTTAATCGCATTCATCTTGACTTGCCAGTCCTGCAAGCTATATTGCCCTAAATTTTAACAAAAGATATTTTATGTCATTTGCAATAATTGAAACAGGTGGAAAACAGTATAAGGTCTCTGCAAGTAAAATTTTAGAAATTGAAAAGATCGATGCTGAAGTTGGGAAGACTTTAAAATTTAAAAATGTTTTACTTTTAAATGACGATAAGCATACAGAAGTAGGAAATCCTAATATTCAAGGTGCTTCTGTTGAAGCAAAGCTTTTAGAAAACGTTAAAGACAGAACAGTTTTAGTTTTTCACAAAAGAAGAAGAAAACACTCAAGAAAAAAAAATGGACACAGACAGAGGCATTCTAAAATACAAATCACAAAAATTTTATCAAAAGACGGAAAACTCATTGCAAGTGCTGAGAGTATTGTTGCTAAAACTAAAGTTAAGACTAAAGTAGCCTCAGATAAAACAAAAATTAAAGAAAAAAGTGTCACAAAAAAGGTATTAAAAAAATAGAAATTATTTATGGCAACAAAAAAAGCTGGTGGTTCATCGAAAAACGGACGAGATAGTAAAGGTAGACGTCTTGGGGTAAAAAGATTTGGAGATCAATTAGTTATACCAGGTAATATAATAGTAAGACAAAGAGGAACAAAAATTCATCCTGGAAGCAATGTGGGAATGGGTAAAGACCACTCAATTTTTTCCCTTATAAAAGGGAAAGTAAAATTTAAAAAATCTAAATTAAATAGAACTTTCGTTTCTGTAATCCCCAATTAAACTATAAATAGCTTTAGTTATTTATAATATATCCATAATGAAATTTTTAGATCAAGCAAAAATATACATTAAAGCAGGCAACGGTGGCTCTGGCTCAGCTAGCTTCCGAAGAGAAAAATTTATTGAATATGGTGGGCCTGATGGTGGAGATGGTGGAGATGGAGGGTCTATTATTGTCGAGTCTGATCGTAATTTAAATACTTTGATAGACTTTAGATATGCTCAACATTTTAAAGCACAAGATGGTAAACCAGGAAGTAAAAGAAATAAAACTGGAGGCAATGGCAAAGATTTAGTTTTAAAAGTTCCTACTGGAACTCAAATTTATGAAGAGGATAACAATACTTTAATTTACGATTTTACAAAAAATAAAGAAAAATATTTAGTTGCCTCTGGAGGAAAAGGAGGTTTAGGTAACGTTAGATTTAAAAGTTCTACAAATAGAGCTCCAAGAAAAAAAACAAATGGAAAAATTGGTGAAGAATTTTGGATTTGGTTACAATTAAAAGTAATTGCAGATATAGGCATAATAGGAAAACCTAACGCCGGAAAATCAAGTTTGCTTGCTGCCCTAACTAGGGCGAAACCAAAAATTGCTAACTATCCATTCACTACCATAAATCCAAATTTAGGGGTTGCTTATTATGATGGGAAAGAAATAACTTTAGCAGATATTCCTGGATTAGTTGAAGGTGCACATAGAGGTATAGGATTAGGTGATAAATTCTTACGTCATATAGAAAGATGTAAAATACTTTTATATTTAATTGATTTATCCGAGGAAGACTTAATAAATAGTTATAAAAAGATAAAACTTGAACTTTCGACTTATGATAAAGATTTGATTAAAAAAAAAGAAATAATATTTTTTAATAAATCTGATTTATTTGAAGAAAATATTATTCAAAAAAAGATGAAAGAATTTAAAAGTAAAATCAAAACAAAAAGTGAAATAATTTCAGTATTTTCAAATCAAGATGTTCAAAAAGTAAAAAAACTATTGATAAAATATGTTAATTAAAAACTCCAAAAAGATAGTGATAAAACTTGGCTCATCTACTGTTGTTGATGGCAAAGGTAAGTTCAAAAAAAAATGGGTAATAAGTTTAATAAAAGATATAAAAAAGTTTAGAGGAAAAAGTGATTTAGTTATTGTTTCATCTGGAGCAATAGCATTGGGTCAAAATCATCTAAAAATTAAAAAGAAAAAAATCAAATTAGAAATGAGTCAAGCAATAGCAGCGATTGGGCAGATTCATTTAGCTGGAGAATTTCAAAAACTGTTTGATAAAAATAAAATTAAAACTGGACAAATACTTATAAGTCCAGATGATACTGAACAACGTAGAAGAGCATTAAATGTTAGAAGGACTTTTGATAATTTATTTACATTAAATGCTATACCTATAGTAAATGAAAATGATACGACTGCGACCTCAGAAATTAAATATGGAGATAATGATAGATTAGCAGCAAGAGTTGCACAGATTATTGGTGCTGATACACTTATTATTTTATCAGATGTAGATGGACTTTATGATAAAACCAAAAATAAAAAAGTTATTAAAACTGTTTCTAAAATTGACTCAAACATAGATACTTTGATCGATAATAAAAAAAATCTTTATGGTTCTGGAGGAATTAGTACAAAGTTAGATGCAGCCAAAATTTGTATGAATTCAGGATGCCATATGTTTATTGGAAATGGAAAAAAAAATAACCCAATTAACAATATGATAAAAAGCAAATTATTTACTCATTTTATTCCAAAAATTTCTAATTTAGACGCTAGAAAAAAATGGATTATTAGTTCTCTTAATTCTTCAGGAAAAATATACATAGATAAAGGAGCTGCTAATGCCTTGAAAGAGGGAAAGAGTTTGCTGCCAGCAGGAATTATAAAAGTAGAGGGACCTTTTGAAAAAGGTGAAAATATACTAGTTTTAGATGAAGATAAGAAAAGTATAGCTAGAGGATTATCCTCATTTTCATCTCATGAGATTAACAAGATAAAAGGGAAACAAAGTAGGGAAATAGAAAATATTTTAGGATACTTAAGTAAGTCTGAAATAATACACAAAGATGATATGGTAAAATTGTAAAAATGAAATACTTAGTAAAAATAGGTTTAAACGCCAGAAAAGCTTTCAAAAAACTTAAAGATGTAGAACATAATAAAATTAAATCAGTTTTAAATGATTATAATAAAACTATTTTTAAAAACAAAAAAAAAATAATTAATGAAAATTTAAAAGATGTTAAAAATGTAAAAAGAAAACATTTGATAGATAGATTAATCCTAAACGATAATAAAATTGAACAAATTAGGCATTCAATAAATGAGATAACAAAATTTAAAAATCCGATTGATCGTGTATTAGAGGAATGGAAAAGACCTAATAAACTTAAAATTAAGAAAATTACAACTCCTATTGGAGTAATAGGTGTAATTTACGAGAGCAGACCAAATGTTACAGCTGATGTTGCCGCATTGTGTTTAAAGTCAGGAAATTGCTCTATTTTAAGAGGTGGTTCAGAGGCATACAACTCTAATAAATTACTTGCAAATCTATTTCGTGACTCATTAAATAAAAATAACATTGATAAAAATTGTGTACAGTTCATTGAAAAAAAGGAAAGAAAAATTGTTGATATACTACTTTCTAAAATGAGAAATTACATTGACGTAATTGTTCCAAGAGGTGGTAAAGGTCTTGTAGAAAAAGTTCAAAAATTTTCAAACATTCATGTAATAGGTCACCTTGAGGGTCTGTGTCATATCTATTTAGATAAAAGTGCAGATTTATCTATGGCAAAAAAAATTATTATTAATGCAAAAATGCGAAGAACGAGTATCTGTGGTGCGCTAGAAACTCTACTAATAAATGAAAAAGCATTAAATTCTCATGGAAAAGTTATAATTAAATCTCTGATTTCTTCAGGGTGTGAAGTTCGTGTAGACAAAAAAATTAATAAGCTTTTTAAAAATAAATTAAAAAAAGCAAAAGAGATTGATTGGAAAACTGAATATCTAGATGCAAAGATATCCATAAAAACAGTAAAAAATGTATCGGATGCTGTTAATCATATTTTAAAATATGGAACAATGCATACAGATAGTATCATCACAAATAATTCTAAAAATGCAAAACTATTCTTACATGGTGTTAATAGCTCCATAGCCATGCATAATGTTTCGACTCAATTTGCAGATGGAGGTGAATTTGGATTTGGTGGAGAAATAGGAATTTCTACTAATAAACTTCCTCCAAGAGGTCCTGTTGGGATTAATCAACTTACTTCATACAAATATATTGTATCTGGAAGGGGTATTATTAGATCATAATTAATGTATATCTACGAAAGAAAAACAATTGGTATATTTGGTGGAAGTTTTGACCCCCCTCACAAAGGACATGTTAAAATTTCAGAAATCAGTTTAAAAAAATTAAAGCTCAAAAAGATATACTGGATTATTACGAAACAAAATCCATTTAAAAAGAAACCTTTCTTTTCCTTAAAACAAAGATTATTGAAATCAAAAAAAGCTGTAAAAAAATACAAAAAAATTGAGGTTTTATATTTAGATGACAAAATTAAATCCTCTAAAACAATAAATGTAATTAATTACTTTAGAAAAAATAAAAAACAGAAAAACTTGTGTTTAATTTTAGGCTCAGATAGCTTATCGAATTTTCATAAGTGGACAAGCTGGAAAAAGATAGTTAAACTGACTAAATTAGTTGTTTTTTCTAGACGAGGATATGATAAAAAGGGTAAAGAATCTAAAGTTGTGAAATATCTTAATAAAAAAAATATTATCTTTATAAACAATAAATTAATTGATGTTTCTTCATCAAATATTAAAAAGAGCTATTCAAAATATTTTTAATGAGAGTAATTGACATAAAAAATAACATTGAAAAAATTTTAGATAAAAATAAAGCTACAAATATCACTTCTATTGACTTAAAAAATAAATCTTACATAGCTGATTATATGATTATAGCATCTGGCACGTCTTCTAGACATTTGCAGGCTCTTTCTGAAATACTTGTCGCTGAGCTTAAGAAAATAGGCTTAGGGGAATGTCGTATCGAAGGAAGAGAGAGTAGTGACTGGAAATTAGTTGATACTAACGACATTATAGTTCATATTTTTCATCCTGAAAAAAGAGAATTTTATGATTTAGAAAAAATGTGGTCAGAGGAAATACCTAAAGAAAAGGCAATGATATGAAAAAAACTATTTTATTTATTATATTTTTTTTGAATTTAAGTTTAACAAACTCTTTCTCTAATAATAATATTTACGAAAAAATTGATCTTTTTGGTGAAGTTATTGAAAAAATAAAAAAAGATTATGTAGATGATGTCAATGAGTCCAATATGATGGACTCTGCAATTAATGGAGTTCTTCAATCTCTTGATCCGTATTCAGCATATATGTCTCCTGAATTATTTAAAGAAATGCAAACAGACACTCGAGGTGAATTTGGAGGTTTGGGCATAGAAATAGGTATGGAGTCTGGAGTTGTAAAAGTTATATCTCCAATTGATGATACTCCTGCTGCAAGAGCTGGAATAAAGGCTGGCGACTTCATAATAAAGATAGGTAAAGAACAAGTACAAGGAAAATCTTTAATGGAAGCTGTCAAGCTGATGCGAGGACCTGTAGGCACCTCTATAGAGTTAACTATAAGAAGAAAAAATGTAAAAAAACCATTAGAATTCAAAATTACTCGAAAAATAATAGAAGTTAAGTCAGTTAATTCTGAAATATTGGGCGATAAAAAAAATTTAGGATATATCAGACTAAAATCATTTAATGAAAATAGCGATAAACAATTCCTTAACATTGTAAAACAATTTGAAAAGGACTCAAATATAAAGGGCTACATATTTGATTTAAGAAATAATCCAGGAGGATTATTAACTCAGGCTATAAATATCACAGACTTTTTTTTAAATGATGGAGAAATAGTCTCTACTAAAGGACGAAAAGCATCGGAAACTAGAAAGTTTTTTGCAAGACAAGGTGATCAAATTAAAGGCAAACCTATAATAGTATTAATTAATAATGGTTCTGCCTCAGCATCTGAAATATTTGCTGGCGCCATGAAGGATCATAAAAGAGCAATTATTTTAGGAGAAAATTCATATGGTAAAGGTTCTGTTCAGTCGATTATACCTTTGCGTAACGGCGGAGGAATGAGACTTACAATTTCAAAATATTATCTTCCATCAGGTGACTCTATATCTGATGTAGGAGTTACGCCAGATATAGTCGTTGAAGAAAATAATGATAATTTTGAAATAAATTCAAAAAATGATAATCAATTAAATTACGCTTTAAAATTATTTAATTCTTAATTTTTATGATGAAAAAAGCACTTCCTTTAAGAATTGGTGTGGGTGCTATAGTTTTAAATCATAAAAACAAAGTTCTAGTTGGGAAACGAAAAGACAATCCAATTGATAAATGGCAAATGCCACAGGGTGGAGTGAATAAGAATGAAACTTTTATAATTGCTATGAAAAGAGAATTAGAAGAAGAAACAAGCATTAAAAATATTGAAATTTTAAAAGAGTTTGATGAATGGTTTGAATATGAATTACCTAAGAACCTTTTAGGTATAATTTGGAAAGGAAAATTCAGAGGACAAAAACAAAAATGGTTTGTGGTTAGATTTACTGGAAAAGATAGTGAGATCAATTTAAAAACAAAACATCCAGAGTTTATTGAGTGGAAATGGGTTGAGATGGATGATCTTCCTAAAATAATTGTTGATTTTAAAAGAAATGTTTATGAAAAATTATTGATAGAATTAAAAAAATTTATTTATTAATTTCTTTAAGAGTTTCTATTTTATAAGATAGTAAATATCTTTCCTTATCACTAATTTTATTATCAGTAAGTTTTTCTTTAGAATTCTTTAAAATTGTTTCTATAGAATTTTTATCTAAATCTTTAAGGTTTTTAGCAGTTGAAGTTAATATTAATAAATTATTGTTTGAAAACTCTACAGTGCCATCTTCAACAAAAAAAAAATTTTGAGTGCTGTTTTCTTTAACTGATACTAAACCAGGTCTTAAAAATGTAATTAAAGGAATATGATCTCTCAATATTCCCATTTGCCCTTCATATGATGGGATTGTTACTTCGCTTGCTTGAGATTTTAAAATTGATTTATCTGGACTTATAATTTCTACTGAAAATTTTTCTGACATTGTTATTTATTTTCTTTAGACATCTTTTCTGCTTTTTCTACAACTTCTTCTATACCACCTACCATATAAAATGCTGCTTCAGGTAAATGATCATATTCACCTTTGCAAATTGCGTCAAAACCTTTTATTGTTGAGTCCAAATCTACCAGTTTGCCAGGTGAGCCAGTAAACACCTCGGCAACAAAAAATGGTTGAGACAAAAATCTTTGAATTTTTCTTGCTCGAGCCACTGTCAACTTATCTTCCTCTGAAAGTTCGTCCATTCCTAAAATTGCAATAATATCTTGCAAAGATTTATAGGCTTGTAAAATTCTTTGCACATCCCTTGCGACTCTATAATGTTCTTCCCCAACAATCCTTGGGTCTAATATTCTTGAAGTAGAGTCTAAAGGATCCACTGCTGGATAAATTCCAATTTCTGCAATTTGTCTTGATAAAACAGTTGTTGCATCTAAGTGTGAAAATGAAGTGGCAGGTGCAGGATCTGTTAGATCATCTGCAGGTACATAAATTGCTTGAACAGATGTTATAGATCCTTTGTCTGTGGAAGTAATTCTTTCCTGAAGATTTCCCATATCTGTAGCTAATGTAGGTTGATAACCTACAGCAGATGGAATTCTACCAAGTAAAGCAGAAACCTCCGAGCCAGCTTGAGTGAATCTAAAAATATTATCGATGAAGAACAGTACATCTTGACCTTCTTTATCTCTAAAATATTCAGCAACTGTTAATCCTGTTAAAGCAACTCTAGCTCTAGCTCCGGGAGGCTCGTTCATTTGACCGTAAACTAATGCTGCTTTTGAACCTTTGCCATCAGTCTTGATTACACCGGACTCTATCATCTCGTGGTACAAGTCATTTCCTTCTCTAGTTCTCTCACCTACACCAGCAAAAACAGAAAAACCTCCATGTGCTTTTGCAATATTATTAATCAACTCCATAATAGTAACTGTTTTGCCTACACCTGCTCCACCAAATAACCCAATTTTTCCACCTTTTGCATATGGTGCCAATAAATCAACAACTTTAATTCCTGTTACTAATTGCTCTGTTTCAGTTGCTTGATCCGTAAATTTAGGAGCTGATCTGTGTATAGGCCATTTTTCTTTTGTTTTTACTTCACCTTTTTCATCAATAGACTCTCCTACTACATTTATTATTCTTCCTAAAGTTTCTGGTCCTACCGGCACACTTATTGGAGATCCGGTGTTAATCACTTCATCTCCTCTTTTTAAACCTTCAGTCGCATCCATTGCTATTGTTCTTACGTCGTTTTCTCCTAAATGTTGCGCTACCTCCAATATTAATTTATTTCCTGAATTATTTGCCTCAAGCGCTGTATAAATTTCAGGAAGATCACTATCAAAATTTACGTCAACAACCGCTCCAATAATTTGTGTTATTTTTCCTTTTTTACTCATAATCCTATAAACTTTCTGCTCCTGATATAATTTCTATTAATTCTTTTGTAATAGAAGCCTGTCTGCTTCTATTGTAATTTATGGTAAGTTTATCAACTAACTCTCCTGCATTTCTAGTAGCATTATCCATTGCCGTCATTCTTGATCCTTGTTCGCTTGCTGCGTTTTCTAAAAAAGCTTTAAAAACTTGAGTTGAAATATTTTTAGGAAGTAAATCTTCCAGTATTTCGTCTTCCTCTGGTTCAAATTCATAAGTAGTTGGATTTTTCTTTTCGTCTTCATTTGATTTTTTATTTTCTGCTGGAATAATTTGCTGAGCTTGGGGAATTTGAGTAATTACATTTTTGAAGTTATTAAAAAATAAAATACATTTATCAAATTGATCTTGCTTAAATAGATTTATTATCTCTTTACCTATTAATTCAGCTTCACTAAATGTGATTTGTTTTTTATTTTTAAAACTAAATTTCTTAATTATATATTTTCCATACTCTCTTCTGATTTGGTCTAAACCTTTTGTTCCAACCGTAATTATTTTTAGATCTTTTCCCTCACTTAAAATTTTTTTAAAGTTTATCTTTGCTAATTTACAAATATTAGAGTTGAAACCACCACATAGTCCTCTATCAGCGGTTAGCACTACACATAAATAAACCTTATCTTTTCCGGTGCCAACTAAAAGCCTAGGAGCGTTCTGATGATCATTTATAGATTTAGTTAAATTCAGAATTATGTTTTGCATTTTTTGACTATAAGGTCGACCTTTTTCAGCATTCTCCTGTGCTTTTCTTAATTTTGCAGCTGCTACCATTTTCATAGCTTTTGTAATTTTTTGTGTAGATTTTACACTTTTAATTCTTTTTTTTAGATCGTCTAAACTAGGCATTATTTATTAGTTTTTTTATACTCCTCAATAGCTTGGGAGAGAAGTTTTTCAGTATTTTCTTCAAGTTTTCCCGATGACTCAATGGACTCAATTATCTCAGGTTTTTCAGACTTTATCTTTTCAATAATATCTTTTTCAAATTTTTTAATTTTATTTAATTCTACATCGTCTAGGTACCCTTTTACCCCAGTAAATACTGAAACTACTTGTTCAGCTACTGTCATAGGAGAATATTGATCTTGTTTTAAAAGTTCAGTTAATTTTGCTCCTCGATTTAATAATTGTTGTGTGGAAGCATCCAAATCCGAACCAAACTGCGCGAAAGCAGCCATCTCTCTATATTGAGCAAGCTCTAACTTGATAGAACCCGCTACTTTTTTCATGGCTTTAGTCTGTGCAGCTGAACCTACTCGCGATACCGATAATCCTACGTTCACTGCTGGTCGGATCCCTTGGTTAAATAGTTCAGTCTCTAAAAATATTTGTCCATCAGTAATAGAGATAACATTAGTTGGAATATACGCGGAAACATCTCCTGCCTGAGTCTCAATAATTGGTAATGCCGTGAGAGAGCCTCCACCACTTTTGTCGTTTAGTTTTGATGCACGCTCTAACAATCTGCTATGTAAATAAAATACGTCCCCAGGATAGGCCTCTCTCCCCGGTGGTCTTCTTAATAGTAAAGACATTTGTCTATAAGCAACTGCTTGTTTAGATAAATCGTCATAAACAATTAAAGCATGCATACCATTGTCTCTAAAATATTCACCTATAGTACATCCTGTGTATGGAGCTAAGAATTGCAACGGAGCTGAGTCTGATGCTGTGGCTGCAACTATTGTAGTATATTTTAAAGCACCTGCTTCTTCTAAAGTTTTTGTTATTTGGGCTACTGTAGAACGTTTTTGACCAATTGCGACGTATACACAATATAATTTTTTTTTTTCATCTGAAGACTCATTAATCTTTTTTTGGTTGATAATTGCATCAATGGCTACTGCTGTTTTTCCTGTTTGTCTATCACCAATAATTAATTCTCGTTGTCCTCTTCCAATCGGTATAAGAGAGTCAATTGATTTTAAACCTGTTTGCATTGGTTCGCTAACAGATTGTCTTGGAATTATACCAGGCGCCTTTACTTCGACACGTTTTTTATTTTTAGCTGAAAGTCCACCTTTTCCATCAATAGGATTGCCTAACCCATCTACTACTCTACCTAAAAGTTCTTTACCTACCGGGACATCAACAATTGCATTTGTTCTTTTAATTGTATCACCTTCTTTAATTTTTCTATCATCTCCAAAAATAACTACTCCAACATTATCGCTTTCCAAATTTAAAGCCATACCTTTAGATCCATCTTCGAACTCTACCATTTCACCTGCTTGAACATTATCTAAACCATAAACACGTGCTATTCCATCTCCTACTGATAAAACTTTTCCAATTTCTGAAACTTCAGCCTTTTCACCGAAATTCTTAATTTGATCTTTTAAAAGTTTTGTTACTTCTGATGGATTAATTGTCATTTTAGTTTTCTAACATCGCTAATTTAAACTTTTTTAATTTATTTTTTATTGAGGTATCAATCATAAAACTACCTAATTGCAATTTCAAACCACCGATTAAATCTTTATCAACTTTGTAGTCAAATTTAATTGTTGATCCCATAGATTTTGACAAATCTGTACTTATTGCGTCGAGTTCTGCTGGAGTTAATTCTTTTGATGAAATTAATGAAGCTTTTACTTCTCCCCTTTTTTTTGAGCATAATTTTAAAAAACTCTCTAAGATTTTTTTGACAAAGAAAATTCTTCTTTTTTGAATTAACAATAAAAGGAAATTTTTTAAATTTTTAGAGAAATCTAATTTTTCTACTATTAGACTAATAGCGGTATTTTGCATATTTATGCTTTGTGTGGGATTTTGTAAAAAATTTTTGATTTCAAAATTTGTATTTAAAATTAACTGAAAATTTCTTACATCATTCTCTATTTTGTCTAATTCTTTAGACTCATTTGCTACTTCGAATAATGCACGAGAATACCTTTCTGAAGTTTCGGATGAGAAAGATTTATTTGTACTCATTTTAGTTGTTTGATTTTATCGTGAAATAATGTTGAGGTCGTACCATAAGAGTATAACTTGATCAAGTT
>MDTG01148738.1_pt1 | contig 13296 bp, 16 predicted proteins | sample 811421 | NCBI WGS metagenome assembly MDTG01 (sample SAMN05326645, study PRJNA326480) | marine metagenome | isolation source: seawater | place: Pacific Ocean: South East | collected 2011 | reverse complement strand
TAGAATCCATTCTTTTTTCATTCTTTTTTAATTATTCCAAATTCTCCAATATTTTTTATTTTAATTATTATAATGGATAAGAATCTAGGAGAAGGCTTGTCGGCTAAATGCGTTATAGTACCACCACTCAAATGTGATAATCCGGATAAAAATAAAAAGGAGAATAGAGTAAGTAAAATAATCAATGAACCCGCTAATGAAAAGTACGAATTTGATATGTATTATAGGGAACTACTCTTAGCAAAAAAAATAATGGATGAATCTAAAAAACATCATTCTAAAGAGTGGGGAGAGTCTAGATTCGCAGGTATAGACGATGTTTGTAAATTCAAAAAGGATAAAAATAATGACCGTGATTTAAAAAGCTGTGGTTTAGAAACTGACAAAGAGTATTTAATATTATTTTCAAATAATGCTGGTTGTAGAATGAAGCAATTAGAAGAAGGAGATATAATTTCATTTAAAAGTACTAAAAAGGTGCTCTATCAGGGAAAAATAAAGAAAATAGTTGGAGACGAATTAACAATTTATGTTGACGAATTAAATGAGCAATTAAACATTAATAAAAAAAAGGTGATAAATGCCTGTGGTCCATTAAACGATAAGTCCTTGATTTTAGCATTTTTTAGTTCATTACCGGATATCAAAATGCGTTTTCGGTATATGATTGAAAGTATGGAATTTTTAAATTCTGTAGGAGTTGCTCATTTAGATATTAAAAGGGATAATATAATTTGCGATTCTAATGGTGTTTGTAGATATATCGATTTTGGAGCTAGTCTTATATTGTTTAATGATAATACTAAATACTTTGATACTCTTTGTGTCTCTTTAAAAAAACCCAAATTCACTAAATTATTTCATGAAATAAAAGCAGGATTACTTGAAAAGATTGCTGTACATACTCCAGTATACGTAGCGCCCGAATTCGAGCTTTGTACTTCTATATTCATCGAAAATATGTTAACAGTTGATGTTGTAAAGCAAAATATACAGAAAAAGTGTGAAATTGATATAACTCCCGAGCACGAAAAAATAATTACGGATATTCTCAGTAGTGATAAATCAAAAAAAGAGTTTGTTATAGGTATGTTCTGTGGTGACAAAAATAATTTACCCGACTTGATGAAGTGTGATGTTTATTCTTTAGGGGTTTCGTTCAAAAAAATAGTTACAGATTCAAAAATAGGGGAAAATAATAATAATGATGTAGATAGCCTCAACGATTTAGTTTCAAAGATGATTGATCCCGATTTCAAAAAACGTCCAAGCTTTAAGGAATGTTTAAAACATCCATTTTTCAATTAATGTTTAAAAATAACTAGTCGGAGTCAATCTTAGCAATCTGTCTTTACTTTCACTTGATATCTCTAAACTATTAACAAGTTCAATATAGTTATCTTTACCGAAGTTACCTTCAGTACCTCTAGTATAGTTTTTTATTATTTCATAGGCATTTTCAATATTTTCAGTTTTCATTACACATTGAATTGCTTCAGTTAAAATAGCCCAATTACTATTTAAATCAGAGTCAATTGCTGCCCTATTTATTTCAAGCTTGTTTAGTCCAGTTATCAGTGACTCGTATGCCAATAATGAGTACCCAAAAGCTACTCCAAAATTTCTAGCTATAGTAGAATCAGATAAGTCTCGTTGATATCGTGATATTGGTAGTTTGTTTGAAAATACTTGTAATATACCATTAGACATATATAGGTTCCCTTCACAGTTTTCAAAATTTATTGGGTTAACTTTATGTGGCATTGTAGATGAGCCGACTTCAGTTTTGATTGTTTTTAATTTAAAGTAGTTTATCGAAATATACATCCAAATATCAACTGATAAATCAATGAGTATAGTGTTTATTCTTTTTAGGATATCGAATACTTCAGTTAAATTATCGTAGTGGTCTACTTGTGTAGTTAATTTGTTTCTCTTTAATTCGTATTTTTTACAGAAACCATTCATAAATAACTCCCAGTGCTTTTCGGGATAACTAAAATAGTGAGCATTAAGATTTCCTACTGCTCCTCCAAATTTTGTTGAGTATTTGTATTCGGACAATTTTTTTAACTGAATTCCGAGTCGTGAATTAAACACCGAGATTTCCTTCCCCATTGATGTAGTTACTGCTGGTTGTCCATGTGTTCTAGACATCATGTTAACATTAGTCCAGTTAGCTCCCATAAATTCAAGAATAGCCGAAATATTTAGTAATTTAGGTAAAATAACATTTTCAACAGTGAGTTTTATAGATAGGGAATTTGTAAAACTATTTATATCCTGGGAAGTAAGAGCAAAATGGATTAAGTTATGATATTTATAATAATCATATTCTTTATTTTCTAGTACCTTTTCGCGTATATAGTATTCAATAGCTTTTATATCGTGATTAGTAGTCTTTTCTATACTTTTTATTTTCTCAAAAGCAGTTTCGTTGAATTCGATAGTGAACTCAGGATTTTCGTATCCGTGAATATATTTCACTATTTCCTTAAAATAAGTCAATTCTGTTTCAAATCTTATTTTATTGACACCATAATCACTAGTAAAAATTCTTAAACTAGATACTTTATCGTAATAACGATTATCTAAGGGAGAAATATTAAAAAAATCCATTTATAAAATTAATTGATAATTAATAGTTTCTTTTTTGACGAGCAGCCTTTGTGCGTTTTTTTCTAGAGTTTTGCTTTTTCATCATACGCTTAACCGTATTTTTTCGGTATCCTTTTCTACCACCGTTAATAAGGTATGAGCCATTATTATCATTATGGGTTGTATTTACTTGAGACTCTGTAGACGCTTCAGAGTCTTCAATTATTTGATTGGCTACTACCTGTTCTTGACTTCCTCCTTTTTGTCCATTATTTAAGGGTACTACATTTTCTTCCGTTTCTTGTTCCTGTTCTTGAGCTTCACCTGAATTCGATTTTTCCTCAATATCACGAGTAATATTTTCAGCTTCTCTAGCTTGTTCATTAGAGGATTCTTCAATTTCTCTCACTACATTTTCCGCTTCGGCTGCTTGCTCATTAGAGGTTTGTTCTATATTTTTTGCTAATTCTTCAGTTTCTACTTTTTCTTCATTTGATAATTGATTGGTTCCTAATTCTTGATTTGCGGGTTCATTTTCAGCGGCAGCTGCTTCCTTTCCTTCCTCAGGAGCCTGTTCTTGATTTTGGCCTTCCTTTCCTTCTTTAGGAGCCTGTTCTTGATTTCCTTCCGGTGTTTTCTCTTTATTAGAAGGTTCAGATTCGGCGGCTTGTGTTTTCTCTAGTTCCTCTTTTGCTTTACGTTCTTCCTCCAACTTCGCCTCAGCTTCGATTGCCGCCTTCTTTTCTTCATTAGCCTTTTCCTCTGCCTTTACTTTAGATTCAGCTTCTTCTCTAGCTTTTCTTTCAGATTCTTCTTTTTGTTTTTTTTCAGCTTCAAGTGCCCTTTCGGTTTCTTCCTTCGCCTTTTTCTCTTCTTCTAATTTCATTTCGGCCTCTTCCTTAGCTTTCTTTTCAGCTTCTATAGCCGCATCGGCCTCATCCTTTATTTTTTTTTCCTCTTCTTCACGAACTAATCGTTCCTCTTCTTGTCTTTTTTCTTGTTCTTCTTTCTGAGCTTGTAATTGCTCAGCAGCCTGTTCCTTAACTTCGACTACCTCTTTTTCGGCAGTTTCTTTAGCTTCTTTTTCTTGCTCTAATTCTTGAGATAAAGTATTAACAGCTGCTGTATTAGCATTTTTAGTACTTACTAAAGAAGAAACTGAAGTACCGACTGTGTTTTCTATGATAGAACTTTCAGGTTCTTTATCTATAGTTTGGGGTATATCATTATCGGGCAACTCATTACTTGTTTCTTTTATACTTTCATTACATAAGCGATAGGTGACCTCTTTATTATCAATAGTAATTTTTAGGTTTTGATTTTCACCCATAACTGAAAATTCATTATTGGATATCTTATCTACAACATTTACCCTCTGAAAGCTTAATTTAGTTGTTCTTGGAAGGATAAACGCCTTTAAATAACTATCATCGGCATCCTCTGAAAGAATTTTAACGAAACCACCATGGGCCCTATCGGCACGACCGTTGACCCATGTATAAGTTTCCTTAGATAAATTTTTAAACATAACATCATCTACATCAAGTAGTGATTCGATAATCATATTGTTTCTAGATTCAAAACAATTGACATTCAAATTAATATTATCACACATCTTATTTAATAATAAATTATATTTTATTTTTAGTTTTTACCTATTATTACTTTATTTTTTGGTAGTTTTACAGCACTATTGGGTGTTAATGATGGACGTATGATACAAGAGTCAGACATATTTGACAAACTTGAAATATTAGATAAATCTTTTTCGAAGTTTAACTCTTCTTCTGTTTTTTTACCTCTGAGGTACTTGTAAAGTAAAGCCGAAGCACCAACAGCACCACCACCAATAGCAACACTAGTTAAAATAAGCATATTTTATAAATTATTTTAAGATTTAATTATCGGGTCCGATTTTTAAGCTTCAACGAATTCTAACTGAAATTTAATTAAATATTTTTTTTCATCAGTAATATATTTTTGTCCAATAATATATTTATTTAAAAATTCTATTAAATCCTTACGGTAAGTATCAATCCACACCCGATCTACCTTTTTATCTAGTATAGTTAAATAATGTTTTTTATCATTTACAAAAAAAGGTAATTGTTTATCAATTAAATTTTTATAAGTATTAATCTTATTTTCAGGTGTACTTTTAATCAATTTAATCATATTACTGGAATATTCAGGAAATATAGGTTTATGATTTCTATAACAGATAGATATATAGTTAGAGTTGGTGATAATTTCTTCTATTATTTCTTTTTTTTTTTTTTCTTCAGCACTACTTTTCATTTTCATTATCTCTAAATTATCCACTATTGTTTGTTCGATTATTTCATTTTCTTTAGCTTCAATGGTCCTTTTTATTTGATCAAAATCTGATTGGTTAGCAATTAATTCCGTTGAAAAAATTTTCTTACTTCTACCGGCAGGATCTAAAAATATTATTTTTGATATCTTTTTCTTAGGAATAGCATTAAGAATTTGGTCTATTTTATTCTTATACTGGATCTCTAGTCCTAAGAGTTCATAAGAAGTATTATTACACATAATTGATTTAGATAAATCATTATATGTTAATGTATTAGAAAAAGTAGGTAATGAATATTCACTAGAAATAGTTCTATTTTGTGGTGTTTGTTCTACCAGTGGAAGCGTTTCCACATCAGAATCCGGTATAAATATAAATGTTATAGTCATTAGTTGTGAATAATTAGAAAATTGCTTTAAAATTGCTTTCTGTTCATTTATAGCCGTTCTTTGTTCACTATGCTTTTGTTGTATCTCGGTTGTTAACTTTTTAATTTTGTCAATATTTTCTTCGTATTTTTCTATTTTTTCTTCAGCTGTTAATTCTGATGATTCTATTTCTTTGTATTTTTTTTCTAATTCTTTTATTTCTTTTTGTTTAGAATTGATAAAAAATTCAGTATTTTGTAATAAAGTTGATGCTTGTTCTATTTTGGTTTCTAAATCTTCTATATTTTGACTATTTTTTAGAATTTTATAAATTTTTTTTTTATGATCTACATACAATTTTTCTTTTATAGTTTTATATAAATTATCAATTGAAACAATATCTTTTTCGATATCAATATCTATACTTATATTTATGGAGGGATCAGAATAATTTTTTAAAGAAATTTTTATTTTTTCTATTTTTCCAATTTCTCCTGTAGATTTTTTTAGCACTAAATATGAAGCTATATTACCAATATTCTCATACTCTAACGTATAGCTATAAGCGTTTAAGAGATCTTTAAATTCATATATCTCCCTGTACTCTTTTGGATTATCATCAGGTCTTGGTACTAATTGAACCTTTAAGTTACGTTTTTCAGTAAATTTTTTATTATTGTAATCTATAGTTTTATAAACAGCTTTATTTTCATCTTTGGATTCAATTGATTTTCCCCCTTCATGATATTTTAATACTGTTTTTTCTTTTTTTTTTTGTTCTTGTACTGTTGATTCTTTTTCTTTTTTTGTTTGTGTTGGTTGTTTGATTAGTGGTGGTATCACTCTTTTAAACAAAACCACTTTATGATTTGTATGGTCATATGATATTGCTGGAAAATTCTTAGTAATAGATTCATCCCTTGTATCTATTTTTAAATTTAGCTTAAAAGGTTCAGCTTTCAAATATATATATTTATAAACTTTAGAAACTTTATCAACATTATCATCCCTATAAGTCACCTCCCCTGAATCATACAAAATTTCTCCTATCGCTCCATCTTTCACTTCTAAATTATGGGGTTCTGTTTCATAATCAAGTTGTATAGTTTCTAATTTATCAGTTATGGGACAAATTTCATATTTGGTTGTGTCTTTATCAATTTTTTTTACTTTAATTTGTACAGTTATACTTTTATCATCAAATATAAGTATAAGTTCTTTCTCCGAGATTTGCATTAAATTTTTATTTTCTTTCCAGGTAAGGGATAATTCATTATACAAAGTGTTATTTATGTATGTTGTTTCAGTTATAAGTATGTGGTGTGATAAATTATTTTGTATTGTTGTATCCGATGATATCGAATGATAACATTTAAGTGTACCACGTTTGATACCGTCTTCTACAAAACCTACAATAACCGATTTTAATTTTGGTAAATATCCATTAATATAAAAATAAAATTTCTTAATATCATCTAATAATTTATTTGTTCTTTCATTTATTTTTGTTTTTTGTTCTTTAAGGAGGTATCCTATGCCTTGTATACCAAGCGGTATATTAAGAGCTTTAAAAATGTTTAAAAATTTTAAAAATTTTAAAGAAAATGCTTTATGTTCTTCAGTATCAATATAATCTCTTCCCATCTCTTTATCTTCTATTTCTTTAGCCGTATCACGTATATCATCTTGAATATCTACTATTCTACTTAGTAAATCAGCGTCGTTATCCCAGTCAAGAATTATTTCGACATGTTCTCTTCCTCCTCCATTAGTTAACAGAGCTAAATCTTTTGGTATTATTGTTTCAATCCCCTTAAAAAAATTTTTGTTTTGTGGCAACGTATATGATTTTTTTACTTCATCAAAAAAAACATGTCCATCAATATTTTGAGGATATTCCCCATTTTCTAAATATGGAGCATGTAAAAACTGTTCATTGATATCATAATATAAAATAGGAAATGTTCCTATTCCTTCTAATTTTACGTCATAAAAAGTTATGTCTGTTAATTCATTTCCCTTATAATTTAATTTATATGGATTATACTTTAAATATTTTTGGGCTATTTGTGTTTCTTTAGTATGGGATTTGATTTTTTTGTAATAACTTGTAAATGACCTAATATATTGTTTTATTTTTTGAAAATTATGGGATGAAATTGTTGTTTGTTTTGTTTGATCATTATGAATATCAAAGTTATAAATGGCATGTGTTAAAAAATCGTTATGCGTGGAATTCGTTTCGATTTTTTGCCATTTAAATGTTTGGCTATAAAGGTTAATGGGTTTATCACCACCACTTTGAATCCGACTAATCTTTCGAGATAATTTAGGTTTTTTTTTACCTTTTTTAGTCATATTTTTCCGTTTAAGCCGAGTATTTTTCCGAAAGCTATTCTTATTCAATCTCCGTTTTTTTGAATGATTTGATTTCATTATCGAATCTTTATATATTATAAACAAATAAAAAATTAAAAAAAGAATAACCAGCTTATGCCATACCAATAAGTGAAAGAAGTACGGCTAGGGCTACGGTATCGTACCATCTAGCGGGGCCGAGAGCTGGGATAAGTCTTCTAGCGATGTTATTCCAAAGCCATGGTCCAAAGACAAAGTTGAGTAGTAAAAGAACTAATACTACAAGTAAAAGACCGAGAGCATCGTTGCGAGCCTTTGTTTGCTCTTCGCCAGCCATATTATTTTTGTTGAGTGCGTTGTTGACAGCCTGAGTAATCTGATTGTTAAGCATTTTGTTAGTAATATAATAAAAGAAAATATTATTGATTAAATAGAGAAAATTGAAGCGTATTCTTCCTTAGTAATCTTGCCAGTTTTTTGTAAATGATAGGTCAGTATGCTTTTAAGACACCATCTATATTCAAGTTGACTTATCACGCGATACTTACTATTTCCCCTAATTAATTCGGAATCGCCGAATAAAAGTAAATCTAACGCCTCAGTTGACAGTACATTCTTTATTTCTTTATATTTTTGTTTTAAATCACTAAAGTTATTATAAACCATAGTATATAGAATGCTTTTCATTGCGTGTTTCTCACTTTCCGTCAACATACTTTATTATAAAAGCCAATAAGTATTTAAATAATTTATAATATAATAATAGTATAATTACTATGATAGACCCATTATTCGCAGTTTTGGTATCTTCTATTGGTTGTGGTTCATCATCAATCTTTAAAAGAAAGGCTCTCGACACAATGCCCCCAGTTTTGGCAGCTGGTCTGTTTGGCCTATTTTTTGGCGTACTTGCCCTATTTATACTTGGAGGTGTGTACGTATCAAATGAGAACACACTAACAGCTGGCGTCACTGATTTAAACAGCTCAGTTAAATATATATTTTTGGCGGCATTTTTTACCTATATACTTGGTGCCTTGTTTTTCTTTATCGCGCTTCAAAATGGAAGAAACACCACATTCACTATACTTTTGGCGTACGTGTTGCCGATTATTGTTAGTATATTTTTAGCAAAAATGGTGTTTAATGATAGAATAAATAATATGATGGCTCTTGGGATGGCAATCACTATGGTAGGGCTAGTAATGACCGTATACTATAAAGAAAAATAATTAAAAACTTAACGATTTACTTTGGATTTAGTTTTGGTGCTTTTTGTAGGTGGTAAGCTACTATTTAGGCTATTACTACTTCTGCTTCTTTTTCGTGGACGTCGAGTTTCGTTTGAGGGACCACTATCCGCACTTCCGAATCTTACTCTCATAATGGGACGTCTAGAGTTTCCATGACGCCTTAAACTGCTCCTTCTAGTGGAATCTTGAGGAACAGTTAAACTATTTCCCCCACCTCTTTTTTTTGATTTTTTAGAATGTCTCCTTGGCATATTTATTTATAAATATTAGAGAGAAATTATTTTAGTATGTATATTATATATGGCAAGAAGGTATTCGAAACATAAAAACCGGAAAACTAGAAATAAACGTAAAAAATCAATAAAAAATAAAAGAGGAGGTGGTACAATAAAATTTGGATTAGAATATGATGAAAACAGCCCTAATAAATATGAAAACTTATTAATAACAGAGTGTATTGATTCGAATACCAGTGTTTTATCTTTAATACTAAAAGCATCTGACTCTACAGAAGAATGTCCGGCAGGGGGATTTAGTAAAACTTTTACAGTAAAGAAGAGAAAACAATATCCAATTATAAGAAAATATCATACAGAAAAAAGAATGGCAATGAAAATTTCACACACTTACCTAGATGTCACAAAATTAGATATAGTAAAAAGAGGTAATGCGAATCATGGAAAATTACAACAATTAATAAATCAAAAGAAGGAAGATGAATTAAAAAAAAATTATCACATTATAAAATTATACGCTTTTGGTAAAATTACAGATTATAATAATAATAATAAATTAAGTATAAATAGGGCATTAGAGGGAAATAATAATAAATTAAGTATAGATAGTGAATTATTTAAAAAAAATAATTTTGAAGTTGGTAGTGTGTTTTCTATAGCGGAAAAATTTAAAGGTGGTGATTTATTTGATTATATAAATGATTCTTATATTTCTATAAGCATTGCTAAAAAAATATTATTACAAGTTGCTTATGCACTTAGATTTATACACAAAAGTGAATACATTTACTATGATCTTAAACCTGAAAACATAGTTTTACATAAAAAATTTATCTATTCAGTAGAAGATGTTGATGTACGATTAATTGATTTTGATTTTATGATACATAAAAGGGACGCAAATAAAAAGTATAAATATGGTACCCAACCTTATATGGCACCTGAAGTAATGGGAGATTACTATTCCAACAGAGAAATTAATACATTCGATAGAGACCACACTGATAAATTAGATATATTTAGTTTTGGGATAACTATTATTGTGCTTTTAACAAAAACTGTTAAAGATGCTTTTAGTATTAAAGATAAAACACTGGTATTCGAAGATGGATCAGTATTTATAAATTTTAAATATTCAAATAAACTACTCAACTCTGAGTTTAATGAACTATTTAAACTAGCAAAAGACTGTCTTAAATTAGAACCATCAGCGCGACTGGATATAAATACAGTAGTAGAAAAACTAGAAGGAATGAAATCTGAAAACCCCTAATATAAAAATTAAGAAACTAGCCCCTTAATAATATTAAACGGAGCATACTGTGGATAGCTAATAAATAGTATAGCAAGTAATAGGTAAATTGCCAAAAAGGTTTTTGCCTTATCCATTTTGATACATAGTAAGTTATAGTTAGTTTCCGAGTAATAATTTGACATAATCGACATAAAACAGTGATTTTTCAAAAGGACATAGGTAATCATCAAAAAGGTACAGTAAAGCACGTAATATTTTAGAGTCCATACTGGTAGTAATATTCCTAGCTGAATGTAAAGTACACCAATAATATGAATTATATTTATCGTGTAAACTATTTCTTTATTTTTTACATTTTTAGGAAAAAGGGTATTCATTGAATACCGCGAACATTTCTTAACAAAGTCTATATTTTCCTTAAACATAATATACCCTATATATTATATCAATAAAATAAAAATAATTAAATTTGATACCTTAGACCGTACAGTATCCAGCTTCTTTTAAAACAAATTTTCTTAAGGCATAGTTGAAAAGGTAGATATCGCTAAATAAAAAGGCGAAAACCCCGGAAACAACGGCCTGGGTTCCTTTATTACATCCAGTTGCGATTAAAACGGCTGGTACAACTGTTAATAGGATAAAAACAGCTACAAGACTATAGTTAATTATAGTTCTAAGAACCGAATCTTTGTACTCGCCGTAATCTGGGCGTTCGCTATTTTTAATCAAAAGTGAATTACGGAAAGTCCTTACTTCCCTAGGCTGAAACATTCTAAGAAAAAGTAAATATCCAACAAACATGTTTTATATTTATATAATAACAAAAGAAAAAAAGAATTTATAACATCATACAGTATTCGGGTTCGTTCATGACAAATTTACGGATGGCCCATTGGAAAATGTAGATATCGGAAAAGAAAAAGGCCAAAATACCGTATCTTACTTTGAATTCGGGATTACACTGGCGGGCTACTAAAACAGCTGGTACAACAGCAAATACTACTGCTAGTATAAAAAATACAATGCTTATAGCACTTACAATCAAATTTGGGGAAGCCTTTTTATCATTACCTGATTTAAAAGGTTCACTTTCTAATAATTTTTGCAAGAACATGAAATAAACAGTAATCATTTTATATTATAATATTCTATTTTATTTTTTTATTTTATTTATTTAAAAGAGATGGAAAGCCCCATATCAATTAATTATTTAAGATACTCTATATCCGTTATACTTATTATTCTCCATATATATCACTATTATTCACAACCCTTTAGATTCTCCGCGAAGGAAGAATGCTATAGCTTCGCACCAATACGGTGCGATAACCTTTTCTTTGGGCTAATAATTATACTAATATTACTCGAAGTCCTTTATATAGCTTTCCTTAGTAATCATCTTACCATTTTCGAAAACTATCCAAGAGAATGGTGGCTAATTATTCCTATTCTTTCCTTTGGAATAGCACACATAATAAGAATAAATCCATTGAGAGTAGAGGAAGACGGTACTTATAGAGCAAGACCGGACTCTGTTATGGCGCGCAATAAACGAATAACACTAATGACTGTTACTCTCTTGCTATTGTCATTAGCAATAATATTCGAAATAGGATTATCTCTATACAATCGAGCTGAAAGTATGGAGGATGTAAGTAAATATATATTTTTTAGAGATAGAGTAGACACACCCTTTTTCGTATTTGCTATTCTGAGATTCTTATCTATACCAATACTATTATTTTATAGATATGTATACGATAATTATGGAGCTTGTAAGTATAATTTCCCAAGAAATTGGAATTAATTAATTTATTTCATTTCGTATTTTCTCCCTCTGAACTTAATTGTCTGAACTAGTCCAGGTGATTCTCCTTCACTGCTGCTATCGCTTTCGCTTCCACTCTCGCTCTCACTCCCGCTTGAACCCGATGAGCTACTTGAGCTCCTAATTGCGCGTCTAATTGTGTCAAGCTCAGCGTAAAGCCGTCTAATCTCCATGTTCTTAAAATTATTCAGGTGGAAGAAAAAAAATGACAGAAAAACAAACAACATAAAAAGGTACGTATTCATTGTTTTTAGTTCCATTTCTGTCTTGTAGTTAATATCCAAACAGTGATAATTATCGTGAGTCATCTGAGTAAAGGGCATTTTGTTCTAATTTTATTTAACTTTTAAACTTTATATGCTTTCACTTAATAAATTACCTCCTCAGGGTACTTAAGAAACATTGCGGTACACTCACCAAGAATTACGTCGTAGTCAAGTGTGCGATAGACAATCGGTAGTTCAGGACAGGCAACATTATTGATTGTAAACTTACTTGAAGTAGTGGTGGTTCTAGATTGACCGTGCTTAATCATATCCTCATCCCCATTACATGCCTCCCGCAGGCGTGTATCGATATTTGTCTTTAGTTCTCGCTGAAGCTGCTTTGGCAGCTTTCCTCCTAGAGAAATCATTTCAAATACATCTAGAAAATTGATGTACTGGAAGTAAGTAGACTGAATCATTTCAGTGCTGCTCTTGATATTAGAAGTAAAGTTCACTGGAATACAGCGGCGGTTATAGTGGGCTCCGTCGCGGACACTATACTTCGGTGGAGCGTTTTCAGGATAAGTCCGCGATTCTGGCGAAACCGCACTCGCATAAGACTTAGTACTGACACTAGTATCTTGTGTATACGGACGGTCATTTGAAGCATCGGTAATAAAGTTATCTTCTAGCACTACCGACTCCGGAGAAACAGCACTTGCTCGTGCTCGTGTGTTCTGCGCAGAGGGAGTTTCGTGGTTAATAAGTTCATCATCAGAGAGGCCATCATTATAGCTCCAATCCGCCATCTTGTACTTGCTAATAATAAAAAACTTGATTTTAAATCAATTTAATTGAAAGTAAAAAAATATCT